>OFLZ01000944.1_pt1 | contig 19066 bp, 15 predicted proteins | sample 1541321 | NCBI WGS metagenome assembly OFLZ01 (sample SAMN04209223, study PRJEB22552) | human gut metagenome | biome: gut; material: feces | host: Homo sapiens | place: USA: Oklahoma | reverse complement strand
CAAACCTGCGAATATGCCCGTAAATCAAGCATTTTTCAAGACAATCAACTAATTTGACATAAAAAACTCAATAATATCTCCTCATATTCGTTTGTTTTTTATATAATTTTCTTATTCTTCCAAGAGCTTCTTTCTTATTTTTTTGTATATATTTTCAAAAAAAAGTGGAAGAAATCTCTTTCCTCCACTTTCCATTTAAATATTAAAGTCTTTTTCTGTCAAAATAATGCGGTCTGCATCATCTGTATTCTTACCAAGCACTCGCTTTACAAGCTTCTTTGCCGATACCTTCTGTGAATGCGCCATCGCTTCATCCATGATATCTTTTACTTCTGCAACTGTCACTGCATGATCTTCTCTCTGCAGTGCATCGATCCGGCTGTACAGTGCCAGGATTCCCATCTCATCGATCCGGTATCCATTTTCCTGTGCATAAGTCTGACCAAATGTCACCAGCTCATCGTTTACAAAGATTGGAACTTCCAATCGGCTTGTAAATTTCTTCCGGAACTCTCTGTTCGAAGATAACAGTCGATCCAACGGTTTTCTCTGCTCTTCCAGTACAATGAGCATCTCTCCGGTATCTTTTTCCATCGCTTTATTTAACTTTGCAACCGTACGTTCACTCAATTTTCCGGCTTTTTCAATGATCAGTGCTCCGCCGTACAATTTTGCTATGATATCACTAATCTTCTTTTTGTTCAAAGCCTCTCCTGTGATGATCGCAACCCGTCCCTGTCGGATCTTTCTCTGTTTCTGGATCGCCTTTACAACATCAACTGCCAAAACGGTCTTTCCATTTCCCTTGTTTCCAATGATCAGCAGGTTTCCGGTATTGGAAGTTCCCTGTCTGTTCGTGCAGTTGCGATCCTGTTCCAGAACATCCACCAGCTGCTCACTCATACCGCGAACCGGTACAAAATAAGAGAACAACTTCTTCTGCTCTTCTGTCAGTCCTGCTTTTTTCGCACCCTGTCCAGATAAATCATAACGGCTGTGTACCAAAAATCCTGTATCTGAAATCGATAATGCATCTGCGATCTCATCCATCGGAAGCGGTGCCGTCTTTCCAGTCGCAATCAGCTTCGCTGTCTCTTTTCGGCTCAAAGGCGCTGTAGACGATAACAAACCAGAAGTCTCTTCCTCTTCATCCGGAATCTCCCGGTCATCCGGCTCATTGCTCAGTGTTGGCTTAAACTCTTCTTTCAACTCTGCAGCAACTGACTCATAATCATCGTATTCCTCTTCTTCAAGCTCTTCCTCAAATTCCTCTTCCAGTTCTTCCGCTTCTTCTTCGCTCAGGAACTCTTCATAATCCTCGGCACTGTCTACATCCAGTGTCAGTTCTTCCTCTCCCTCTTCTTCTGGAATCACACCTTCAATTTCATCGATCATCCTCTGGATATCCGGCGATAAGATCGGACTTTTTGGCTTTCGCTCAATCTGCTCTACATCTTCCTCATCCACTTCCGGTTCTGCTTCTGGCTCCACTCCACCATCTGCCGCATCCCATTCTGCAAGAATATCATCAATACTAAACAGATCGTCCATTTCTTCTTCCTCTCTGATTTCTGGTTCTTCTAATTTCATAGATTCTTTTTCCATATTTTCCATCTCAGCCTCTTCTGCTATTTCTGGTTCCTCTATTACTTCCGCTTCCTCTATGCTCTCCGGTTCCTCTATTACTTCAGCTTCTTCTACACTCTCCGGCTCCTCTATGATCTCAAAGTCTTCCGGATGAACCTCTTTCACTTTGGTCTCTATCGTCTCTTCTGCAATGATTTCTGTCGGTTCTGCAGTCTCCTCAGATTGTATTTCCTCGTTTATCTCATCCAGCAGTGCCAGATCCGAAAGTTCTTCAATCTCTTTCATTGCTTCTTCCAGATCTGCATATTCGTCTTCTGCGTCTTCCGAAGCTTCTTGTGGATCATCGGCATCTTCTATCAAATCTTCTTCATATTCTTCCGCCTCATCTTCCGACAATTCCAGCTCTTCGATCTCTTCTTCCTCTGCTGACTGCTCTGCCTGAAACAAACTCTGAAGTGCTTCTCCAAGCTTCATCGTATCACCCAGCTTTTTCTTCTTGGTGGGTTCTGCCTGTCGGATCTGTTCTGTGGCCTCTTCTTCCGACAACTCAATCTGACGGATCTCCGGTACGGATTCCAGACGTTCCACAGCATCCTCTGTAGTACGAACAGCTTCTTCCTCTTCACGACGCCGTTTTTCTTCAGACTCTGCTTTTATCTTGCCCAGATCGATCAATTTTTCTTCTGGATTTTCTGAGTTTTTTTCTGTTTCAAACTGCTTCTCATATTTTTCCTGCTGCAATGGAGTCAAAGGCTTATATTTCATCTTCAGATCCATCGCTTTGTATACATACTTTCCTTCACTGAACCAGAGAATCAAATCATCACACTCTTCCAGACACTCCGCGATCAGTCCTGCCTCCTCATATCGCTTCGCCAGCTCAAATGCCCACTCTTCTACATACTCTGCTTTTTTGAACTGCTCCAATGCATGAATCTGCTGCTCGATCGGCGCCCGCTTCGCTCTCAGCAAACGATATCTTAAAATATATTGATTCGGATCTTTGGGCGCTGCCTGCATGAATTCATCATAGTAGTCAATTGCTTCATCCATGTTGCCCGTTTTTATTGCAAGAGTACACAAGCGGTATAATAGCTTTCTGCTCCCCTCCGTCCTCTGATAGGCAGCTCTCAGAACTCCAAAACTCTTCCGGTAGTCCCTGATCTTCTCATATAAACTGCTGACATTTACCAGCATATTTGTATTTCTAACACGCTTCCAATCGATACTGTCAGCAATTTCAGCGGCTCTGTTGTATGCACCGTTTTCCATAAGTTTTAACATCTGTTCTGTCTTCAACTTATATTCATACTTGTCCACTCTGCTCACCTCATTATACTTAATCTATATCCAACGGATACTTCTCGTTTCATTGCCTAGTTTGTTCTAGTTTACCATATGACTCCCGTAATGTCAAAAAAATGCATCCTCAATTGACATTGAAGATGCATTTTATACTTTATTTAAATTTTTCATATTTATCTTATAAATCGAAGGAACTTCTCGATTCCGTTCCTGTAAGACCTTTGCCATTGTTAATTGATATAGCAGTCTGCTCACTAAGACTGGCTTATGAAACCTCCTGTTCTTCAATCTAACAATTTTATAACCTAAATCCGATTCGGTATCGGTATCATCCTATCATGAAAGTCCTCTCTTCAGTTATTCATTCTATAATCGTTCAGCTGCTACAGTATCTTTTCCGGATATTCTAACAACTTACTTGATTATTCTTTCTATAACTGGCGGTGCTTCATATAAACTGACATTCCTCTTTCATGTTTCTTTACACATGTTCGGGAACTTTGGCTACGTGTGGTATCTATATTCAATACGTCTGTAGATGTAGAATCTTTTTATTTGTATCCAGTTTCTAATCTCTTCGATTTTATCTTTTCATTCAATTTTACTGGATCTTTATTTTTTGTGGTAAAGGTCTCTTTTACAGGAACCTGCATCTACCGTACCACTGACATATTGAGATGTAACTGATGATATACTGTCCATTGGACCTCTGCCTCCTTAACTCATTTATTTTTAATCTAATAGAATGATATTCCGAATAATAGGGGAATCATTCTTTAGTTAAATATCCTTTGAGATGTTCGATTATTGTATCTCTTTTGGATTGACTTTATAATAACACTCACGCTTTTATTTGTCAATCTATTTTTAATATTTTTTCAAAATATTTTTTAATTGTTCTATTTTTATATTGTTTTCTGAATATTTATTTTGTATAATCTGTACATTGCTATTTTAATCAAAGCACGCTATAATCAATTTACTTTTTAACTGCCGTCTGTGCAGTATCAGCTTCTGTCTTATAGAAGCAGTCTTATTTTCCGGCATTTCGCCAGATTTTCAGTTATTTTTCATCATACATTCAGGCAGGAATATTGCATCTGCAGAATATATTTTTTATAATGGAGGAAAACATATGAGAAAAAAGAAAAAACGAACGCACCAGCAACAACCGATTCCAAATCAGAAATTCAAAGATCGTCTTTTTCGTCTGGTTTTCAATAACAAACGGGATCTGCTAGATCTGTACAATGCCCTGAATAATACCCACTACGAAAATCCAGAGGCGCTTGAAGTCAACACCTTGGAAGATGCTGTTTATCTCTCCATGAAAAACGACATTTCTTTTCTGATCGGCGGAACATTGAATCTCTATGAACATCAAAGTACCTATAATCCAAATATGCCATTGCGGGGACTACTCTATCTGGTCAGGCTGTATGATGGATATGTTGAGGCCGAAAATATCAATTTATACAGCAGCACTTTAAAAAAGCTGCCGATTCCTCAATACTTTGTGTTCTACAATGGTACAAAAGAACAGCCGGACGAGACAATTCTCCAACTGACAGATGCATTTGAACCTGTATCGAACCGCCAGCCTTGTCTGCAGTGTACCGCTGTGATGTTGAATATCAACTACGGACATAATCTGGTACTGATGGAAAAATGTCAGCGGCTGAAAGAGTATTCCATTTTTGTAGATACTGTAAAAAGCTATTGTAAAGGAACAAATGATTTAAGATACGCCGTCACGAAAGCAGTGGATTTCTGCATCGAAAATGGAATTCTTCGGGATGTACTGGTGAAGCATAAAGCGGAGGTAATCAGTATGGTTCTTACATCTTTTAATCAAAAAGCTTATGAAAAAGATTTATATGAAGAGGGACGCCTTACCATGGCACAGGAAATTTCTCTGCGCTTATTCAACTCCGGAAATTCCCCGGAACAGATTTCCGAATTGACCGGGATTGATATGGAAACTATAAAGCAATGGATTAATCTTTAATTTTCAGCTGCCGTCTGTGCAGCATCAGCTTCTCCTTATAGAAGCAATCTTACGTTCCGGCATTTCGCCAGATTTTCTTTTCTATCGTCAATATTTCCAAGTTGAAAAACACACTCATCCTACTTATAATGAAGAAAGAAGGTATTCCATGTATGAAGATATTCATTTAACAACAATCCAAAAAAAGGAATTACTGTTAGAAAAAACAAAAACCATGAATTTATTAAGTGATACTTTTATGTCCGTTGCATTAAATGATACTAACGCATGTCAGCATGTTCTTAGAATATTAACCGGAATCCAAGATTTGATTGTAAAAGAAGTTCGTACACAACACAAAATATCTAAACTCGCTTCACATAATGCAATTTTAGATGTTTTGGCCGAAGATTCTCTTGGCCGCTTATATAATATCGAAATCCAACGAGCCGATACCCTTGACCATGCCAGAAGAACTCGTTTTTACGGTTCTATGATCGATAGTGAATATTTAATGAAAGGGGCAAACTATTCTGACTTGCCAGATGTATATATTATTTATGTCAGTGAAACTGATTTATGGAAATCTGGACATACCTCATATCCTGTGGAAAAATATTTTCAAAGTACAAATATGCCTTATAACGATGGTCTGCATATTATATATATCAATGCTGCTGTGAATGACGGTACAAAAATAGCGGAATTGATGCAGTATTTCAAATCTTCCGATCCAAATGATATGAGCCAGGGAGATTTGTCAAAGCGTGTTCATTTTTTAAAATGTGATGAAGGAGGTCAAAATATTATGTGTAAAGTTTCAGAAGAAATCTATAATCTTGGACAAAAAGAAATTGTTCTCCATATGTTCAACTCCGGAAATTCCCCGGAACAGATTTCCGAATTGACCGGGATTGCGATTGAAAAAGTAACCCAATGGATTCAGGAGTCAAAATAATTTTTAGCAAAATATAATGTCCCCGGATTGGGCCTTCGCCTCTCATCCAGGGGACAATTTTTACATGCTTCTATATTTTTCTTTTTCTATGCTTTTCTTAGCAGATCTCTGCTCCTGCCGGCATTGTTTTCTCCGGTGTCATCAATGCGAGATTTCCTTCTGCATCTTCTGCGCATAACAACATTCCTTCGGATAATACTCCGGCCAGTTTTGCCGGTTTCAGATTTACAAGAACCATCACTTTCTTTCCGACCATTTCTTCGGCTGTGTAATGACCTTTGATTCCGGATACGATCTGTTTTACCTGGCTTCCAATCTTCACCTGTGAGCAAAGGAGTTTTCTGGATTTTTTCACTTCTTCGCAGGCAATGATTTCTCCGACCTGGAACTGCATTTTTCCAAAATCGTCAAATGTGATCTCTGGTTTTGCTTCGATATCGATCACATCTTCCTCTTCTTTTTCTTCTTCAACCGGTGGATGCAGCTCTTCTACTTTTTTCAGAACTTCTTCCAGATCCAGTCTTGCGAAGAGGATTTCCGGTTTTTCTGTTACATGACCATTTCCAAGCTGTTCCAGAATCTTCTTGCTTGTAGAAGGCATAAAGGATTCCAAAAGCTCTGCCCCGCGGGAAATGCTCTGAATGAGGTTCCAGAGAACTGTTTCCAGACGGTCTTTTTTTGCTTCATCTTTTGCCAGTACCCATGGCATTGTCTCGTCAATATATTTGTTGCAGCGTTTGAAGAGATTGAAAATTTCTGTCATTGCATCTGCCACACGCAGCTCTTCCATCTTGTCTTCGACTGCTTTTGGTGTGCTTTCTGTCACTGCCTTCAGATCTGCATCAACCTCTTCTGCCACACCTTTATCTGTTACAGTTCCGCCGAAATATTTATTTGTCATGGAAACGGTTCTGTTGACCAGATTTCCAAGTGTATTTGCAAGATCCGAATTCATGCGCTCTACCATCAGTTCCCATGTGATCACTCCGTCATTTTCAAACGGCATCTCGTGCAGGACAAAATAACGAACTGCATCTACTCCAAAGAAATCCACCAGTTCATCTGCATAAAGAACGTTTCCTTTGGATTTACTCATTTTTCCGTCTCCCTGGAGCAGCCATGGATGTCCGAATACCTGTTTTGGAAGCGGAAGATCCAGTGCCATCAAAAAGATTGGCCAGTAAATTGTATGGAAACGAATGATGTCTTTTCCGATCAGATGAAGATCTGCCGGCCATAATTTGTGAAACTGCTCCGTGCTGTTTCCATCGCAGTCGTATCCGATTCCTGTGATATAGTTTGTAAGCGCATCCAGCCATACGTAAGTTACATGTTTCGGATCGAAGTCTACCGGGATTCCCCATTTGAATGATGTTCTGGAAACACACAGATCCTGCAGTCCCGGAAGCAAGAAGTTGTTCATCATCTCGTTTTTACGGGATACCGGCTGAATGAATTCCGGATGTGTATTGATATGCTCGATCAGTCTGTCTGCATATTTGCTCATTTTAAAGAAGTATGCTTCCTCTTTTGCCGGCTGTACTTCACGTCCGCAGTCCGGACATTTGCCGTCTACAAGCTGTGATTCTGTGAAGAAAGATTCACATGGAGTACAGTACATTCCTTCATAGTGACCTTTGTAAATATCTCCCTGATCGTACAGTTTTTTAAAGATCTTCTGTACCTGTTTTTCATGATCTTCGTCTGTTGTACGGATAAATTTGTCATAAGAAGTATCCATCAGATCCCAGATTTTCTTGATTTCTCCGGAAACATTGTCTACAAATTCTTTTGGTGTTACTCCCGCCTCTTCTGCTTTGAGCTCGATCTTCTGACCATGCTCATCAGTTCCTGTCTGGAAAAATACATCGTATCCCTGACTTCTCTTGTATCTTGCGATCGCGTCAGCCAGAATAATCTCATAAGTGTTTCCAATATGCGGTTTGCCTGATGTGTAGGCAATCGCTGTTGTGATATAATATGGTTTCTTGTCTGCCATCTCTCTTCTCTCCTTCATAAAAAATCCCGTCTTCCTGCTGCCAAGAAGACGGGTGAATACCGTGTTACCACTTCTGATTTATCTCAGCCTCACGGCTGAAACCTCTGTGAGTGCTGCCAAAAACACTCTCTCGCTGTAAAGGGCGAACCCATCGCAGTTCACATCATGCTTGCTGCGCCGCTCGGGAGCCATGTTCGATCATCTTCCGTTCATCCCTCTCAGCATCGGATCCTTTCTCGGATCTTCCGGGAATTCTCTGTAAAATTTCGGATAACCTACTCTCTCCGTCTTTGCATTTTCCGTATGATTTTTCTACCAGATATGTGTATAAAATACACACTTTCTCGTTGAAAATCGTATCACAGCCGGAATGATAAGTCAAGATTGCACCTTTTAAAAATTTGTCTTATTACGATCCAGCGGCCACTTCAACCAGAAATTTTTTCTGCCGTAATGCCTCTTCGATCAGATCCAGTGTCTCTTCGGAATCTGCCTCGATCAGATGATAGTGATAATTGGAGGTAATATTTTTCAGAGGACTTGATTTTCCCCGCTTAATATCCTCTACAAATTCCATCACTTTTCGTCTGGATGTGATGTTAATCTCTGCCTCCATATGACCGTACACCCTGTGATTGACCATCACGTTCACCACTTTTCCGCCCAGATCCACTACCGTACACAGCTCGTCTTCCAACTCTTCATCCGTGTGATTCACTTTGAAGATCCGGTTCACGGAATGTGGAGTATTCAGAAGATATCCCCGGTTTGTGGATATGATCTCATGTCCCGCTGCCCGGATCAGCGCAATATCCTGCACGATCACCTGCCGGCTGACATCAAATTCTTTTGCAAGCTGCGCCCCAGATACCGGAATACTGCTTTTTTTAATCTGATTTATGATTTGATCTCTGCGTTCAGAACCTGTCATAAATACTGTTCCTCTCTTTCTTTTTCTGCATCTTTATTCCACTGCATGCAGATTCTTTAAAGAAATATCCAGGATCGGAGCGGAGTGTGTCAACGCACCGCTGGAAATATAGTCAACTCCGATCTCTGTCAGACGCGCGATATTTTCTTTTGTCACATTTCCGGAGCACTCTGTCTGGGCTCTTCCGTCGATCAGCTCCACTGCTTTTTTCATATCCTCCGGTGACATATTATCCAGCATGATGATATCTGCGCCGGCTTCCACCGCTTCTTTTACCATATCCAGATTTTCTACTTCTACTTCAATTTTTCTGACAAACGGTGCATACTCTTTTGCCATCTGCACCGCTTTTGTCACGCTTCCCGCTGCTCCGATGTGATTGTCTTTTAACAACACACCGTCAGAAAGGTTGTAACGGTGGTTGTAGCCGCCGCCTGCACGAACTGCATATTTTTCAAAAATACGCATATTCGGCGTTGTTTTTCTGGTATCCAGAAGTTTGATCTTGCTTCCTTCCAGAAGTTTTGCAACAGAATTGGTATAGGTCGCGATTCCGCTCATTCTCTGAAGATAGTTCAAGGCAACACGTTCTCCGGAAAGAAGGACGCGAATATCTCCTTTGACTTTTCCCATAAGCTGTCCATTTTTTACTTTCTCTCCGTCTTTGCAGTATAATTCGACCTTTGTATCCGGATCCAGAAGTGCAAACACTCGCTCAAATACTTCCAGTCCCGCAATAATTCCATCCTGTTTGCAGATCAGGTCTACTTCACCTGCCACTGCCTCTTTCATCACTGAATTGGTTGTCACATCTTCACTGGAAATGTCTTCTTTTAACGCTTCTAAGATCAGGTGATCTGCCTGAAGCTTCATTGTAATCTGATTCATCTGGTTTCTCCTTTATGTTTCATCTATTCTTTCATTTTATACAGCCTGTTCTTTTTCCAGGCACCATTGCTCTTTGATAAGATTTGCCGCTCTTTTTGCAAATACAAGACTCTCCAGAAGAGAGTTGCTTGCCAGACGGTTCGCTCCGTGCACACCGTTGCAGCTTGTCTCTCCCACTGCAAACAGCTGCGGCATGGACGTGTGGCTGTTCTTGTCTACCCAGATACCGCCCATAAAATAGTGCTGCGCCGGAACGACCGGAATGCACTCTTTTGTAACATCATAGCCTTCCTCCAGGCAATGCTCGTAAATATTCGGAAAATGACTCAATATCGTCTCTTTCTCGATCGGCGCCATGGACAGCCACACAAAATTTGTTCCATCCTTTTCCATCTGTTCCCGGATTGCCCTGGTCACCACGTCTCGCGGAAGCAGTTCATCTACGAAACGCTCCATGTTTTTATTATAGAGAAGTGCGCCTTCCCCACGGACGGATTCGGAGATCAGGAATCGTCTGCCCGGCTTTTCCGAATACAATGTAGTCGGATGGATCTGTACATAATCCAGATGCTCCAGACGAATGTGATGTTTTTTCGCTACTTCCAGTGCATCTCCTGTCAGATGCGGAAAATTTGTGGAATGCTGGTACAGCCCGCCGATTCCTCCGCTTGCCAGAATGGTATAATCTGCATAAATAGAGGACTCTTCACCACTTTTCGTCTTCACGGTGATTCCCGCACATTTTCCGTTTTCCTCAAGAATGTCTGTCATGGTTGTATATTCGTAAATTGTTACGTTATTCTTTTCTCTTACCCGCGCCAACAGCTTACTGGTGATCTCTTTTCCTGTCACATCTGCATGAAACAGAATTCTCGGTCTGGAGTGTGCCCCCTCTCTTGTGTAGGCAAACGCTTCTCCGTCCTTTTCAAATTCTACTCCATATCCTACCAGATCTTCAATGATTTTTCCAGAACTGCGGATCATAATATCGACAGATTCTTTCCGGTTTTCATAATGACCGGCTCTCATCGTATCTTCAAAATAACTGTCGTAATCATCCTCATCTCGAAGGACACAGATTCCCCCCTGGGCCAGAAAGGAATCACTGCTCTCTGCATCAGATTTTGTGATCATGATGATTTTCTTGTCATCTGGAAGGTTCAGCGCAGAAAACAGCCCTGCAACGCCGGTTCCAACGATAACAACATCTGCTTTTTTTTCCATAATACTCTCTTTCCTTTCGGCAAGTCTCTTTTTTCAAAAAGACACTCTATTTTGCCAGCTCCAGCATTTTTTCCAATGGTTTTCTGGAGTCCGTTCTCAATGCTTCACTCAAATGCACTTCATTCTCTCCTGTTTTTAAGACGTGAAGAACTTTTTCTAATGTGATCAGCTTCATATCTGTGCAGACAGGCTCTGTCTCTGTAAAATAAAACTTCTTGCCCGGGTTGTCCTTTTCCAGTTTGTATCGAACTCCATTTTCCGTACAGATAATAAATTCTTCGTTTTCGCTTTTTGCTGCATAATCAATGATCCCGGATGTACTTCCCACATAATCGGAAATCTCCAGCACTGCTTTCGGACATTCCGGATGGGACAATACTTCTGCATTCGGATGCTGTGCCTTTGCTTTTTTGATCTCTTCCACCTGCATCTTCTCATGGATCGGGCAATAGCCTTCGTTGTATACAAAGTTCTTCTCCGGTACCTGCTCTGCCACAAAATGCGCCAGGTTTCTGTCCGGAATGAAGAAAATATTCTTGTTCGGAAGTTCTTTTACGATCTTCACTGCATTGGCAGATGTCACACATACATCGGAATGTGTCTTCAATTCTGCAGTAGAATTGATGTAACACACCACTGCCAGATCTTCATATGTATCACGCATCTTCTGGATCGTATCTGCATCTGCCATATGCGCCATTGCACAGTCTGCATGCATATCCGGCATCAATACGGTTTTCTCCGGGTTCAGTACCTTCGCACTCTCTCCCATAAAAGAAACGCCACAGAATACGATAGTCTGCTCTTTCAATCCAACTGCAACCTTACTCAGATAAAAAGAATCTCCGATGTAGTCGGCAATGTCCTGAATCTCCGGCCTTACATAATAATGTGCCAGAATGACTGCATTTTTTTCTTGCTTCAATTTCTGGATTTCTTCCACAATTGTCATCTTCTATTCCCTCACTTATCCTGAATTGTTAAATTTTTATCGTTAATTGCTGACCATTATAGCACAAGACTTTACATATGACAAGACAGTTGTAAAATTAAAAAAGAAGATACAATCCGATTTAACAGACTGTACCTTCCATATTTTATACACTTAATTTCTTTTCTGCCAGCACGCTGGATATGGCAAACAATCCAACACATACCACAATATAGAATCCGTATTCTGCGATTCCGATATAAAGTCCTTTGTGAATTCCCAGAACCTCGTATCTTGCAAACAGGTTATAAACATACTCCACAATTCCGTTGATCACGAAGAACAGGATCAAAGAAACAATCCCTGCAAATCTGGAATTGATCAATACCGTTCTGGATACAATAATTGCCAGAAATCCGGTTGCGATCACAGATGTCCATGCCAGGAAGAAAAACAGCAAGATTGCCAGAACGGTTATCCAGTCCAGGTTGCCCTGAAGCAGCCACTCAAATCCCATGCGGATTGCCTGCATAAGTTCTTTCCATGCTCCCTCTTTTGCGATCATCGTCATAACGCATGCGGTACCAGCCAGCACATATGCTGCTGAAATACAGAAAATCTGCAACGCTGCTGCGATATATTTTGCACCAAGGATCTTCCAGCTTGGCATCGGCACCATCCAGAGCATATGACTCTGCTTTGTTTTCAGGTCACGATTCAATATCAACAGACTTTCAATTCCCATATAGAAGAAGACAAACATTCCAACAAAAATCTCCAGTCCCATACTGATTCCTACCATATTCCCATTGTCTGAAAAAATTCCTGCCGCAAATGCCAGTAAAAATACCAGAAGCAGCACCAGTATGATGTTTCTGGATGTCTGCTGTTTTTTCAGCTCATATTTAATCAAACGTCCCATTTTGTTTCCTCTCTTTCTCTTTTCTCATTCTGCCTTTGTTCTTCCTACATGATCTCCAGATAAATATCTGCCACGGATTTTCCACTTTGCATCCGTTCTTCTTCCACTGACATCCGGCGCACAACTTCTCCGTCTTTGATAAAGATTGCCTCATCGATAAAACTCTCGATCTCATCGATCATATGTGTGGAAATTACAAAGGTATTTTTTTCATTTGCTGACTCCAGGATCATCCCGAGAATCTCTTCTTTTGCTTTATAATCAATTCCATTGAACGGCTCATCCAGAAGATACAGCTCTGCTTTGCGGCTCAGTGTTGCGATCACCTTCAGCTTTGCTGTCATACCGGTGGACAGTTCTTTGACCTTCATCTTGCCTTCCAGGGACATCCTTCTTACCATCTCGTGAAATTTCTTCTCATCAAAATCCGGGAAGAAATCTTTATAGTACTGTCCGACTCCGTTCACATCCAGAAAACTGTAGAAAAACGGCTCTGTAGACATGTAGGCGATCTCTGCCTTATCTCCATAGAACCACGGATGCTCCTTGAACAAAACCTCTCCGGATGTAGGCTTTGTCAGACCGGAGATGATCTTCATCCATGTGGTCTTCCCACTTCCGTTCTCCCCGAGCAGACCATAGATCTTTCCGCCTTCCAGTTTCAGCGAAACTTCATTCAGCGCCTTTTTTGTGTAAAATGATTTGCTTAAATCACGACATTCTAAAATCATCTTCTCTCCTCCTTGTAGTCTGCAATTTTTGAGATAATATCATCTTTTTCAAATCCAAGATCCTGCATCTCATGTATAAAGCTGCTCAACAATTCTTCTGCCATTTCTTTTTTTATCGTCTCGAACATCGTCTCTTCCTCCATCACAAATGTTCCAATCCCCCGCTTTGTATAACAATATCCATGTGTCTCCATCTCTCTGTAAATTCTTGCCGCAGTGTTCTGATTGATCTTATAAAGAACCGCCAGCTCTCTGTTGGATGGAAGCTTCTCTCCGGGAAGTATCTTTCCCTGGATCATCTTTTTCTTCAAGTCATGAATGACCTGCAGATAAATCGGCATCTCTGCATTGTAATTCATCTTCTTCCTCCTTCCTCCTCGTGTATCAGTGCTATAGTTAGATAGTACACTAGGTTTTTAGTTTTGTCAACCTTGTTTTTTCATAAGATGAAAAAAACAGCCGTATGACCTCTGCAAATCATACGACTGTCTCTTTCCTTTATTTTCTTAATACTGCCCATTTCTGTTCCCCGTCATCTTCCAGTTCTACTCCGGGGAAACTTTTCACATATTGCTGAAACTGCGAATATCCATAATCTCTTACTTTAAAATTCCCGAACTTATTTCGGATCTTATTTCCGAGAGTTCCCAGAGATACTCCCTGGAATCCTGCCTGCTTTAACTGATACAAAATGTATTCCTCAATGCGCTCCTGCTGACTTTTATCTTCATACAATGTCACGGATACTTTCGTTCCATCCTGTAACAGCTTCAGTTTTGGAAATGTTTCCAGAAACTTGGACAACAGACTGTATCCATATCTTCGCACATCGAAATCCGGGTACAGTTTGACCAGACGGCTTCCGACCTCTCCAAGTCCTGTCTCCTTATCGTTGTTTTGATTTTCTGTAATAATCTTCACGACCGCTTCTTCAATCTGACTCTTGGAGACTGCACCGGCAGACTCTTTTTTGGACTCTTTTCCTATAACTGCATGTGCCGCTGCTTTTTCCGGTTTTTCAAGCATGCTGTCTTCTAACAGCAATTCCAATACGGTAAAAATATCACAGGCTTTTCGAAACGGCGGCGGTGTCTTATCTTCTCCCATTCCAATCACCATTTTTCCGCTTTCCCGAAGTCTGCTTGCCAGCTTTGTAAAATCGCTGTCACTGGACACCAGACAGAATCCTTCCAGCTCGCTTGTGTACAGCATATCCATGGCATCGATAATCATTGCCGAATCGGTCGCATTTTTCCCATGAGTATAGCTGAACTGCTGGATCGGTGTGATTGAGTTCTGCAAAAGTACCTCTTTCCAGCTGGAATTGTAAGTGCTGGTCCAGTCCCCATAAATTCGTTTGTATGTAACATTGCCATACTTGGATAATTCATCCAGTATCGGCTTGATATATTTTGCAGAAACATTATCCGCATCGATCAACAATGCGTATCTCTCTTCCATATTTGATAACCCTCTCCCTCTAAATTTTTCCACTCAAACACTCCGTTTTCACAGATCATATAGCTGTGCGCGGAGTGTTCTTTTGGAATCGAAACAGATCCCGGATTCATATATCTTGCAAAGTCCCCGGATTCTGTCTCGATTTCTTCACATGCCGGCACGTGTGTGTGACCGTTCAGCAGAATATCTCCTGCCTTCAACATCGGCAGTTTTTTCGGATTCCACACGTGTCCATGTGTTGCATAAATATTCTGGCCATCCAGATTCAGGAAACAATACTCTGCCAGGATTGGAAATTCCAAAACCATCTGATCCACTTCTGTGTCACAATTTCCTCTGACGCACAAAAGCTCCTGCTTTCTGGCATTTAACATCGCAATCACTTCTTTTGGCGCATATTCTTTTGGCAGGTCATTGCGGGGGCCGTGATATAAAATATCCCCCAATAAAAGAAGTTTATCTGCCTTTTCTCTGTCGTAAGCCTCCAGCATTTTTCTGCAGTAATATGCAGAACCGTGAATATCTGATGCGATCATTAATTTCATATGTGATTCCCTCTTTTCTCTATTAAAAAACACTCTTGCTCAATTCCTTTTCCTGTTTCTATCAGCCTTTTGATCAGCTCTTGCAGCTTTGGATTTTCATCCTGAACACGCTTTAGTTTTTCCAGTGTTTCCGGATCTATCACTTCTGTAAATTCCTGATATGCTTCATATGTCTCAACATCCATCTGAAGCGGCTCTAACTCCGGAAAGATTGTTTTGCGTATATACTGAAAAATTTTGATTCCACCGTAATCCAGATCTCCGCTGTGAAAATATTGCACTTCACAGGATGTCTGATTTTTTAACACTTGATGCAGCTGCTTTAAAAATCTACATTCTTTTGGAGAAAAATATCCATGACTAAATAAGTATAGAATACCATCCTTATACGGTGCAGAGATATAATTGGCTTTATTCTCAAATATCACGATCTTCTGAATATTCTGTACTTCTTTTATCTCGGCATGCTCCAGTGTCTGACTGTTTAATGTAGTACCGAACCGATAACACTCTGTATTAATCTCCTGAGTGCTTCCATTTTCTTCTTTCAGACAAAAATGCAGTTTCCCTTTTAAAGACAGTTCTTGTGCATATTCTTCGATCCACAGCTGCTGAAGCACTGTCGTGTCATCCATTTCTTTTTCTACATCCGGACAGAATTTTTTCGCAGTACTGATGACATGACTTTGCATCTCTTGTTCAAATGTTTTTGTATTTCCCAAATATTTTTTACTGAAAATCCTTTTAAAAACAGATTCTGTAAGCTGATCCAGACCTTCAAAGCACGGGGCATATTTTTTCTCATCCGCTAATAATTCCAGAAGATCTTTTTTTCGTTTATTTTCCGATCGTTCCAGCAAATCCTGGTAATATGCACGAATCCACAATTTTTTTACTTGTGCCAGCTGGTTTCTTAAAAATTCTTGATATAACCGGATTTTCTCCTGTTTTGGCAGAAATTCTGCATCCACTTCCTGCTGATATAATGCATAAAATTTTTCTTTGTCTTCTAATCTGTAGCGTATTCTTTCAATATCACTTCCCCGATATCCATCTGCCCATTTAATTTGGATCAGATTTTTGTGCTGCAATTGCTCTGCCTCCTGCAGCACATCTGATTTTAAATGTTTTTTATCATAAAGCTCCCCATGTTCATTGGCCAGACTTTTTCCACCTCGGCTTTCTGCCCGCCAGCTTTCTGTCCCGGATTCAATCTGTTTTACGATATTTTCCAATATCCACGTCATCATTCTTCCCCTTGCAGCTGTTCAAACTCCATTCGTTCAAATTCCTGTATTGAAATATGCTTTTTATTCGGATTTGCATACACAAATGTCTTGTCTACATTTTCCAGATAGTTCTGAATCTTATCATTTGTTGCACTGATAATCGCCTGAAATCCCAGTCCCCGGATCAGAGAAATACAACTTGCTACTTTCTCTGCATCCATTTTGGAAAATGCCTCATCCAGGACAACCAGACGCAGGGTTGGCGGACGCTTGATCTTCGGAGACAGATTGATTCTGTAAATCTGTGCAAAGCTTGCCAGAAGCGCGATGTAAAGTGGGTTCTGACCTTCTCCACCGGAATTTTTCTTGATCATCTTGCTCAGACCGATCCGCATATCCTTTTCTCCCTGCACGATCTGCTGCATATCAAAGGAAAGATACGTGCGATAATCTGCATATTTATCCATATTTTTTCTGGCTTCCTCCAGCTCTTCCCTGGTGGCATTCTCCGGCGGAATGAAAATCTCGATCAGCTCATTCATCAGATCTCCGTATTCTTCCTCATGCTCCATGGTAAACAGGTTCATCTGATTTTCCATGTGGTCACTCAACTGAGACGGATTGATATCCAATGCGTCATCCATAAACATCCGATAGAATCGTCCGTCCGGACCTTTGTTTTTCGTAATGACAAACTGATACTTGTCCTTTCCGAAATCCAGACGGCTGATGATCCGGTTCAATTCATCTTTTTTCTGATATGCCTCTTTGATTGCATAACGAATCTTGGATACAAAATCAACTTTAAAGTGTTCCACTGCTGCTCTCGCCTGTTCCTGTGCTTCTTCCCTGTATTTTTCCAGGTTATCGCACTCAAGATTTGAAAGCTGCTTTTCGTACACGTCATTGTCACGGATCGTTGCAGAATAGGTTCTGTTCGGATATTTTCGAAGATATGCACTCCTTGCTTCTACCAGTTTTTCATATGCTTTTTCTTGCGCATCTTCCAAAGGCTGTTTTTTCTTGATACGTTCCCGCATCAGGTACTCATAATTGCGGCTCTGTCTGCCCTCCAGATACTCCTGAAATTCCGGCTCATATTTTTCTCTGTCCTGCTGCCGGAATTCATTTTCTTTCTGCACTAACTGTTCATTAAAATCTACCTGCATGTTCTGGAATCGTTTTCCGTTTTCCTGATGATTCCAGATGGTTTTCTGAACTGCCTCAATCTCTGCTTTCTTTGCTTCCTGCTTCTGCTGGATTTCCTGTTTCTGCTGCTCCCACACCAGAACGGATTCCTCTCGCAGCTTCTGCATTGTATCCAGAAGTCTGGCCTTTTCTGCCTCCTTTTCCGGAATTTTCTGCAGATCAGACAGCCATTGTCTGTAATCCTCCAGAGGCTGTGTCAGTCCTTCCAGCTGAGAGATCCTGCGAATTTCTTCCAGCATTTCCTGCAGCGGAATCCGTTCCTCCTGAAGACTCTCACATTTTTCTTCCAGACGGCGGATTCTCTGACGCATACTGGTCTCTCCGATATATGCCCTTCTCGTATAATTTTCCGGATTGATATGCTGCAGACGGAAACTGTGGTACAGCACACAGTCTGCAGTGATTCCGATCCGGTTCTGACGAAGCTCTTCGATACTTTCACATTTGATAACATTTCCGAGGAAGAAATTGATGTATGCCTGCACATACGGCTCTTTTGCGATCAGTTCCTGTGCCAGGGCTCCTTCTTTTACTTCCCATTCTGTCTCCTGTACTTTTTCTGTATCCAGAACTGCTGCCCGGAAAAATTTCTTCTTATCCATGTCCTGATAGATTTCCATGGCAATTTTCGCGTACTTTGGTTCCACGACTAGAAGCAGCTTGTTGTTTCCGAGATATCCTTCGATGGCATTGTGCCAGCGTTCGTCCCGCACATCCAGAAGATCCGCCAGAATCTGCACATTGACAAACTTGCCGCACTTCTCATGCAGCCGGTTTCTCAACTCATATCTCGCTTCTTCCAGTTCTTTTGGATAGGCTTTTCTTCCCTGTTTCAGCTCTTTTAATTCTTCCCGTGCCGCTTTTTCTTCTTTTTTGACTGCGCGAAGTCTGGCATCCGTCTCCTGACGCTCTTCTTCCAGTTCTTCCCGGATCTGTGTCAGACTTGTCTGCAGCCGTTCCAGCTCACCTTCCGTGATCTTTCCAGAAACAAACCGGTCAATATCCCACAAGGTCTGATTCGGCGTCACATCTTTTTCTTTCCACTCTTTGAGACCATCTGCAGTCTTTTTCCATCTTGCCTTACTGTTCTGCAGCCGTTCCAGGGCTTCGTTCAGACTCTCCAGATCTTTTTCCATGGCTGCATAACCACTGTCCGCAA
>OFLZ01000942.1_pt1 | contig 19075 bp, 22 predicted proteins | sample 1541321 | NCBI WGS metagenome assembly OFLZ01 (sample SAMN04209223, study PRJEB22552) | human gut metagenome | biome: gut; material: feces | host: Homo sapiens | place: USA: Oklahoma | reverse complement strand
ATCAGATTCATTAAAAATTGTCCGAAAAAGTGTCTTAATTTATGAGACCATTATATCAAGGACGGCATTTTCGTAGTTGGATTCGGTAAAGGACATAGGATCACCTCAATTCTTATGTTAGCTTTAAAGTATCTTCAACTAAAGGAATCAGTTCATTCTCTATTTTTTGTATATCATCCAAATACTTCTGTATATTTTCTTGTGGAATAGCTTCTTTTTCAACTGCAAAATCTACAAGTTTATCACAAATGGAAAGAACATATGATTCAACATCAAAATCAAAAAGAAACTTACCACTCTTTAATATATCGTTCACCGCAAAAATTTTTTTAATTGATTCAGCTGCCATCTCAAATTCTGAATCCTTCTTGAATATGTTAGGATTAGAATATATTGATAGCACCACAAGCTTGTTAAAGCTTTTGTTGCTAATCGGTTTTTTCAAATTTTGTAACCCATTTGATAATGTTTTACATTTTAATAATACATAATAAAATTCATACCTTTTTTCAAATAATGCTATTTTATTCTGTTCTTCTGCTATTTTTTTCGGAACTCTAATTGCAAACCAAATTGCAATAAAAGAAGCCAAAACTCCAACACAAGTAGCAACAGCGGAAACAGCATTCCAACTGTTTTCTAATTCAGGAGCATAAGTAATACGGAAACCTAGCCCATATAACATAACAATTACAAATACAAGCACCAGTAACAAAACTGGAATAATCAATTTTTTATTTAGCAATTTCTTCAAATTTAGAGCACCTTCTCTCCCTTAAATTACGTCCACTTTACTTTTTTAAGAGATATTTTGTAATGTCTACAACATCTACCGCTAATTTCCCCTTAAACAGATTTTCCAAAAAACACATACAATTAATTGCATTTTGTTCAAGAGTAGTTGCTCTATACCTATGTATAGCATTATGCAATATAGCTTCCGATGGATGCTTTATGGCTACTGAGTCAATATGATTTCTTAGTTCCTCCCACCTTTTTTCTTGTAAAAGATGATATGTTTTTTGATATTCGTCGCGAATATCTAACAATTCTTTTGATTCAAATATCATTTTTTCTAATTCACATTCACTCATAAATAGACTCTCCATAATTTATAAATTAGTGGTTTAACATTGGATGCCGGAAACATCAATCTCACTAGACATCGGATTCTGACAAATTGACCACTCATAGAAGATATAACTTTGTTTTCTTCTCGAGACTTATTAACATCTGGAGGACGGCGTTTTTGCAGTTGGATTCAGTAAAGAACGTAAGATCACTGCGTGACTATACTTTCCACTTGTAACAACAATTCTGATTTAATTTCTTCCCATGATTGCTTTTCAACTTTGCAATCAAAAAATTCTTTTGCAATCCTATCTAATTGCATCATTCTATCTGTTGTATGCTCATGTAACTTTGCTGTTCTAATATTGATTAGATTTTTAAACGCATCTAAATTTTGTAAGTCTATTGGATTAGGTTGTTCTCCTTTTAATTGCATATTTTGTATTTGCAAAGACTGATAAGTGTACTGTAACACCATTGTTTCTAAATCCATGGAAATATTTTTTATGTTATATACTACAGGTTGAAATTCAATCAATTTAATGTATACTTCTGCTAATTTACTATTTTTTTGTATGGGTGAAAACAAACCAAGTTCCATATTATTCAAAAAGTTAATATTTAACTGTGATAGCCCAGATATATCCGAAAATGGCAAGTATTCTAAAGAAGTAGTTGAATAAATTTTTTCCAAGACATTTCCAATTCTTTTAGAATGAACAACCATATTAATATATAAACTTTTTATATTGTTTGATGCTTTTTCAATGAGAACTTGCTTTGCATAAATATATCCGACAATTGTAGTTACACAAGATATTATTGCACCTGTAAAAAGCCCTAATAAAATGTTTTGTATAATAGAACAACCATTTGTGTTAGGCATATACTTTTCTAAAATCAAAAGTACTATTATACTAACTATCGCAACAGCAACACAGGCTAGAATTGTCCATTTATTAACTTTCAAAAGTTTCACCCCTTATTTTTTAAATCATAAACTATAATCTTACTACCTTAAAGGTTGATATCGGAAACATCAAATGCACCAAATATAATTTTAGGTAATAGGGTTTCCCGTAGCACTGCCAAGCGTTTATTCTCAAGACAATTCAAAACAATTTTCTGTATCATTGGTGTTGTCAAATCATCAAAAGCATCCATAACATTATCATCTGGAAGTACAATTTCAAATGCGTCAAAATCTTTTTTACCAATATGAATTACTGTAGTTGCAACTTGAATTTGCTCAATTGCATTTAATAACGGTTTTATCGTAAAATACAAAAATGCTTTTCCACCTACACGTCTGTTTTTAAACACACAAATTCGTTGATTTAACCATGCTTCGTCATTGCCCCAAATGTATGGACGAAATTCACCATCCATCCCAACTACAATATCTCCAGGCTGCAACAAATAGCCTTTGGGATGCACTTCTGTAGTATATGTTGTAAATTTTTGATCTTTCAAATCGCGAATACGAATAATTGGTTTTCCATGGCCATCCATGTTAAAGTTCTTAGAAGCAAATGGTGCACCATAAATAATGTCTGCTAAAGCATAAATATTTGACATCTTCCAAGAGTTAGGTTTTATACCACCAAACGGTTCAAAATCTATAAACCAAGATTTATAAATAGCCTGTATCTGCCCAAATAAATTATTGTTGATCTGCTGATTGAGTGCAATTTTGTCATCAATATTTTTTAGAAATTGACCTATTTTTTCTTGTTCTTCCAAAGGTGGCATCAAAAGTTCTAGTTCTTCCAATACACTTTGTTGTACTCTTTGTCTGCCTGATGAGCCCACCATAGATTTAATGGCAATTTCTCGAAAATATGGGCTAACAGATAAATAATAAATAAATTGTGAATCGCTAATTCCTTCTTTCGCTCTCATAACAATAAATTCTGTTGAGCCAAAGGCAATTTCCCCTTTTTCCAGAAAATCTACATAAGCAGTTTTTCCATTTTCCAAGCAAGGTGTAATTCTTGCCATAATTGTATCCCCGTTACAAAACTTTGTTCCTCCAGAATAAGAAGCTATTTCATAACCGGATACTTTTTTTGTAAATGGCATTAATTTATCCATTGCAATTTTTTTTGCAGAGGTTCCTTTCTTCAAAGAAATTTTTGGATTAAAATCTATAAATTCACTTGCTTTCATTATCTTCCATTCAGATTTCATACCCAATCGCCCCCAGTTTCTCTCTGATCTCCTGTTCCAACGCATGGGATTTTTGGAACAGCTCTGAAAGTTCCCCTGTGAGGCGTTCCATTTTTTCCTCGAATGGTTCGCCATCGTCTTCCTGTTCCTCAATGCCTACATAGCGCCCAGGGGTGAGGATATAGCCTTGCTTTGCGATTTCTTCCGTATCTGCCACAGCGCAGAAGCCTTTCACATCTTCCAGCGTACCTGCTACGTACTGGTTGTAGGTATCCGCAATTTTCGCAATGTCTTCCTCTGTCAATTCCCGCAGTTTGCGGCTGACCATGGTTCCCATTTTTCTTGCGTCAATGAAAAGTGTTTTGCCTTTCTGTCTTTTGTTCTTTGCCAAAAACCAAAGGGAAACAGGAATCTGTGTGGTATAAAAAAGCTGTGTGGGCATAGCAACGATACATTCCACCAAGTCTGCCTCGATGATATTTTTTCTGATTTCGCCTTCACCGCCGGACTGAGAAGAAAGAGAGCCATTGGCAAGAACCATGCCGATTTTCCCATTGGGTGCCAAGTGCCAAATCATGTGTTGGAGCCAAGCAAAGTTGGCGTTTCCTGCCGGTGGTGTGCCATACTGCCAACGAATATCTTCCGCCAGCTTGTCCGCACCCCAGCCGGAAAGGTTGAACGGCGGATTTGCTGATGTTAAGCAAAGACTAAAAAAATATGGGCTGTTCAAGCCCACATACGAAGGAGCGGTACCCGGTAATCCAGGGCCCGCTCCTCCTGTTATTCTGCTGTATTTTCCTGCTCGATCAACCGGGCAATTTCATCGGAGAAATGATAGATGATCTCCACCCTCATGCCGCTGTACACATTCACGCGGTCGATAAAGAACAGGAGCATTTCATTGGTCAGCTCGTCCGCAGTCAGCGTCTGGCGGGCCATGTCGCAGGTCTCCGTCAGTTCACGGTTTCTGCTCTGAGAAAGGGCTAAAAGCTCCTTTTCCAGCCGCTCTTTCTCGGAGCTGAGGCTGTCGTTCTCCGCGTTCAGCTTATCGCGTTCCATGAGGTATATATCCCTCTGAAGTCGTCCTTCGGCATACCGCTCGTAAGCACTGACCCGGCTGACGGAAATCTGCTTCATGCGCTTTTCAATCTGTTCCAGCCGAAATCTGAGGTTTTCCTCTGTGCCTTCGCTGACCGCTGCCGCCGCATACAGGCGATCATCTGCATCCACCAGCAGACGGAGCTTCTCAATCAGATCGTTCTTCACGATGCGCTCCAGGTCAGCCTCAACGAACCGTTCGCCCACCGGGCAGGCGGTTTCTCTGTTGGATACAGACTTGAGGCAGGTGTAGTAAATCACCGGGGAGTGTTTCTGCCGCTGCATGGTGCGTCCGCAAGCCCCGCAGTGAACCAGACTGCGCAGCAGATATTGATCAGGACTCCGATCATACCCCTTGCGGATTTTACGGAACACCTTCTGCGCTTCTTCATACTCGCTTTCGCTGACAATGGCTTCATGGCAGTCCGGAATGATCTGCCATTCGGATTCATCCGTCCAAACCGTCCGGGGATTGTCCAGCCCCTTCCAGCGGCGCTGGTTCATGACCATCACGCCGGTATACTCCCGGCGCTTCAGAATCTCCCGCACATTGCTGACCGTCCAGCAGGCTTCCTTGGAAGAAGTGCGGAACTTTTTGCTGTCAGGATTCATCCGCCTAAAGTAAGCCGACGGCGTTTCCAGCTTATAATCGTTCAGGATAACAGCAATTTCTGCCGGCGTTTTTCCTTCCAGCGCAAGGTCGAAGATTTTCCGCACCACAGGCGCGGTATCCGGATTGGGAATGATCTTTCGCTTTACATTTGGGTCTTTCATGTATCCATAGGGAGCCTGTGAAGCCACGAACTCGCCCTTGCTCTTTCTGGTACTCATGACGGTTTTGATCTTCTGGGACAGGTCGCGGCTGTAATAGGAGTAGACGATGTACTTCATGACCACTTCCATGCCGGCCGTAGAGCCCTTGTAATCATCGCTGTCATACCCGTCGTTGACGGCAATGAAGCGAACGCCCAAGAACGGAAAGATACGCTCCAGATAATCGCCGATCTCCACATAGTCGCGGAAAAAGCGGCTGAAATCCTTGCAGATCACCACGTTTGCCTCGCCATTTTTCAGACTTTCAATCATCCGCTCAAAAGACGGACGGTTGCCGTTGGTGCCGGAGTAGCCGTCATCGATGAACTCAACCACTTCATAGCCGTCAAACTCCCGGCGGGCGCGGATGAACCGATACAGCAGCGTGCGCTGATTGGCGATACTCTCGCTCTCGGTTTTGAATTTCAGGTCATCATCGGCATCCGACAGGCGGATGTACAGGTACAGTTTCTTCACCGGGCTTCACCTCCTTCCAATTCGTGATAAGCCGTTTCCAATGCGTCCCGTTCTTCCTGAAAGCGGAATATGATCTCCAGCCGGTGCTGGGCATAACCGGTTTTATATACGTTGATGTGGTCAATCATCGCCTGGGCGATTTCCGGCGTCAGCTTCCGCGCCTTGCGGATATTCCGGATGTTCACAAGCCACTTGTTCTCATTAGAAAGCATCCGATTCAGCCTGACCAGCTCCACCGACAGCTGATTGAGCCGGGAGCTCTGTTCCTGATATGCGGTGTCAAAGCGGGTTTTCAGCTCAATATAATCTCCGGCAGAGAGAATACCATCCACATAGTCATTGTAGAGCTGCTCCCGTTTGTTCTGATAGCCAGATAGCTGTTCACTGACTTCCAGCATTTCCTGCTGAAGTTCGGTCTGCCGTTTCGTCTGAATACCGCTGTCCTTCAGCCGCCCGGCCACTTCCTCAAAATCCGCGAACAGGGCAAACTGTATCTGAATCGCGTTCCAGACAATCGGCGCGAGCTTTTTCTCCGAGATGCCGACGGCAACATCGCAGCGGCCATACTGCTTGTTCCGGCAGTTGTACCGACCTTCCTTTTTCTCGCCGTGTCGGCTGTAACCGAGATTGGAACCGCAGTGCCCGCACCGGACGATTCCGCTTTTGAAGATCTGCGGATGCTTTTCGCGGTAATTCCGGCTGGCTTCCAGCTTGGCCTCATTCTCACGGCGACCTGCCTCCAGGATTTCTCTGACCTGATAGAAGTCGCCACGGCTGACCAGCGCTTCGTGCATATCCGGCAGGATACGCCACTTGCTCTCATCCGGCTCATAGTGATAATCCGGCTGACCCAGATAAAGCGCCGTCGGCATCCGTCCAAAGACAAGATCGCCCATATAGGTCGGATTCATCAATATCTGTTTGATGACCTGCTGCGTCCAGAGGCAGTCGGAATAACATGCCCGCTTGGTCTGTCCGCGCAGATAGCGGAGTCTGCCGGGAGAAGGAATTCCTTCTTCATTCAGCTGACGCATGATGGGGCGCGCTCCGATGCCGCTGAGAAACTGTGCGTAGATTCTTCTGACAATCGGTGCGGTCTCCGGATCTGGTTCAAACCGGTACTCCTGTGTGGTCGATTTCCGGTACCCGTAGGGAATCATGCTGGGAATGTGTTCGCCGGCCAGCTGTTTGGCATGAACCGCCAGCGACACCTTCTTGGACTGGTCTCTGGAATAGAAGCTGTTGATCAGGTTTTTCAGCGGAATCAGCAGGCTGCTGGCGGAGCCGTCTGTTTCAAAGCTGTCATAGCGGTCAACCACCGAAATAAACCGTACACCCATGGCCGGAAAGATGTTCTCCAGAAGGTTGCCTGCCTCGATATAATCACGGGAGAAGCGGCTGAAATCCTTGATGACCAGCGCCTTGATTTTTCCCTCCCGAATATCGGAAAGCAGTCTCTGAAACTCCGGGCGGTCCGTGTTGGTTCCAGTCCAGCCGTTGTCCACATAGGTATCCGCCAGATGAAGATACGGATGCTCCGATACATAGTCCCGGCAAATTTCAATCTGTCCCTCGATGGAATCGCCGTCGTCGTTCTTTTTGCTGTTTTCAACCGAGAGTCGGGCGTAGATGGCCGTCTCCCAGACGGACGGTAGCATGGCGCTGACCGGTTCCTGCGCCTGCTCCGGCTGTAAATACTGTCTTTTCTTTCTTGCCATTATGCGTTCCTCCTCTCAGGTATCGTTACACCTTCCTCAGCGGGAAGGACATCCTCAAACCGTTCTATATACTGCAATGCGTTTTCCAGCTCATCTCTGTAACGGAAGCACACCTCGATGCGCTTGCCGTCATAGATCAGGATTTTTTCAATCAGGTGAACGATGCACTCCCTGTCCAGCTCCGTCAGATGCCGGTACTTCTTGAACTGTTCAATCCACTCGATGTTCCCGGAGCTGTTCTCCATGGCCTGACTGCGCTCGTCCTTCAGCTTTCCAAGCTGGCGCTGCCTGTCCGCGATCCTGCGGTCATAACCCGCATGGAACTCCTTGTATTCCTCGCGGCTGATCACGCCGTCTGCCATATCTGAATACAGGTTGATTTTCAAATCCTGATACCGCTTGATTTCATTTTCCAGTGCCGTCATCTGGGCGTCATAGTTGATGATGCGTCGCTCCTGCTCCGGCAGCGATGCAATGTAATCCAGCACCTGTTCCACCTGGGCAATCAGCTCAATATGGTCGTTCACCACCCGGAGAACGATGGATTTCAGCTTGTCCTCGCTGAATGTATGCGGAGAACAACCCTTGCCTGCTTTGTTGGTGGAACAGACCAGGTAACGATACTTTTTCCCGCCGCTGGGGACTGTCTTCCGAACCATGGTGTGTTTGCAGTCGCCGCAGAACACGAAACCTGAAAACAGATGAACCTTTTCCTGCTTCGGCGCTGTACGGACGTCCCGCAGCATCAGATTCTGAACGGTATCAAAATCCGAGCGGCAGATAATGGGCTCATGGTTGTTCTCGATGACAATCCACTCATCCCGGTCATACTCCACGCGCTTTTTGATTTTGTGGTTCGGAGTGCCGGATTTGTGCTGAATCAGCGTTCCGATATAGATTTCATTGGACAGGATTCGCTTCACCAGCATGGGACTCCACTGTGCCTGTTCGTTGCTGCGGAATCCGCAGGAGTAGTTGAAGCCCTGTGCCTGCTTGTATTCCATGGGACTCAGGATGCCCATGCTGTTGAGCCGGTCGGCAATGGCGGAATTGCACAGTCCCTGTATGCGGAGCCGGAAGATCAGCTCCACCGTGCGGGCAGCTTCTTCATCCACCACCAGCCTGTTCCTGTTTGCCTCGTCCTTCCGGTAACCATAGGGTGCAAAGGCTCCGATGAAGTCGCCCATCTTGCGTTTGATGTCCAGCTGAGAGCGAATCTTAACGGATATGTCGCGGCAGTAGGCATCGTTGATCAGATTCTTGAATGGAACGATCAGCGCATCGGACTGCGCCTTTTCGCCGCAGGAATCATAGTTGTCATTGATGGCAATGAACCGCACACCCATGAACGGGAAAATCTTTTCCAGATACCGCCCTGCATCGATGTAGTTTCTGGCAAACCGGCTGAGGTCTTTGCAGATCACACAGTCGATTTTCTTGGCCTTGATGTCCTCCATCATCTGCTTAAAGCCCGGACGTTCAAAGTTGACGCCGGAATAGCCGTCATCCGCATACTCCTTGACGATCACAAATTCCGGATGCCTGCGCACATAGTCCCGGATGATTTCCTTCTGGCTCGTTATGGAATTGCTCTCCGCCTTGTCGCCGTCATCGCGGGAAAGACGGGTATATTCTGCTGCGTTCCAGATTCTGTCTGGCATTTTTATCACCTCCGCTATCATTGTATTGAAATCATCCGGGACAGTCGATGATGTCGATATTTGTTTCATCCCTTGCTGACCTGACTGCGGGCATAGCCTTCCAGCCGGTCATCAATCGTTTCGCGGGTGTTCATAAACCCGATCTTGACGACAACACCGTCGTCAACGTAACAGTAGGGATTGCCGATCTGCTTCAGGTAGGACGCAATGCGTTTTTCTCTCGGCTGACGGCTGTCGATGCGCACATCCCGGCGGTCATGAAGCGTTGCCGGGTCAACCGTCCGGATGTCCACTTTTCTCATTTCATCCAGTGTCATGGTCTGCTCCTTTCCGCACTCACTCTGAGTGCCTGCATATTACAAATAAAGCGCCAGGCTCACCGCAAGGCACTTACAGAATTCCGGGCTGTACAGAATACTGCTGTCCACCCGTCCCATGTATCTGATGATCCGGCGCTTATCCAGCGTTTTCAGCTGCTCCAGGATCACCATGGAAGGCCGGTTCAGCCCGCGTACCTGTTCCAGCAGGAAATGTGTCGGCTGATTTGGCTTTTTATCAACGTTGGAGGTGAGCGGCGCGGCAATCAGCGTGGGACTGAAAAAGTTGCCCGTGTTGTTCTGAAGAATCAATACCGGGCGGATACCGCCGATCTCTGCACCCACGACCGGATCGAGGTTCGCCAGATAGATGTCTCCGCGCCGGTACTCCCAGTTTTTCCGCAATGGCTTCACCTCCCAAACCTCAGATTTTATATACTGCCTCCCATTCGTCCACGACCCCCGGAGGCGGGGAACTCACCAGGCGGCAGTCTGCGAAGCTGCCTCATAGGAATCTAACCTCCCCGCCTTCATTGTGGCCGGGCCGCGAATTACGGAAGTATCATTATCCCTTGTGCGTTTCATCGCCTTATCCGTTGCAGCCGGATATTTCTGATTGGTCCGGAATCGCTCACCGCCTTGCTTTCCGTAATCACCCGGATCGGGCAGGCGTGTCATGGCGCACCATCATACAGCTGGAGAATCTCTCCCGCACAGGAACGTACCTGATGAATGTGTATGAAATTTTCAAGGTTCAGCAAGCAGAGCGCGAGTCGTGCTTTTATCAAACAGACCCATTTGCTCCTCTCACCCTTTAGCCGGTGGGAAAGCTTATTTTCGGACAGGCTCAAAGAGATTTTTTGATTTTTTCTTTCAGGCGTGTCCAGCGCCGGTGCGCGGTGTTTTCGGATAACCCCACTTCCAGAGAAATCTCGGAAAATGATTTTCCCTGAGATCTTCTCAGCGCAATCAGAACGGTTGTCGGGTCGGTTTCAGAAAGCAGGCTGAACAGCACAGGGCTGTCGATGCCGTCCAGAAAATCCGAAACGGTTTTTACATCCGGTTTCTCCTCATCTGCCGCAAGCTGTTCGAGATAATCGCCGCCATCCGCATGATGTTCGTAATACCGCCGGTCAGAATTGAAAACTTCCCAATCGTAAGTACGAAGCTGCGCAATCCTGTCCTCGCTGACGCCAAGCTCACGCAGCTGTTTTTCTTCGGCCTCTTTCCAGAGCCGCCATTTTCTTTCTTCACTGGCCTTGTTGTATGCCATTGTCTTATCCTCCGAATTTCTGAATTTTGTTTGGAATTCAGAAACCGGAGGAGGAGAACGGCAGCGCGGTCTGCGCTTTTGGACATAAAAAATAGAGAGGTCTTTGTCTGCCGGAACAAAAGCCTCTCTATGATGAAATTGTGCCGGAGACATAAGAAAACCCCCGTAAGTTGTCGTTTAGCTTTTGCGCTAAAAGGCTAACTTACGGGGATTCCTCAGCTGTGCAGCTGACGTGTCACGGCTGTTCGTTCTATTCTATTTTATCTCTGATTTGTGCGCCCTCTGTGTTATGGAAAAAATCGGGTGTTTTCTCTGTGCGCCGGATGTGTTACACGCCGAACAGCTCCTCATATCGAATCAGGCTGTTCTTTTTCAGGTGTTCCGTCACCACGTTGATTTCCTCCTGTGTCATATCGTCTTTGAGCCGGAAATATTCTTTCTTCGCCATATCGGCACCGGACAGACTGTATGTTGCCATGATGAGCCAGTAACAGATCAGGCCGTTGCCGGGGAACAGCTCATGCGCTCTGGCGGCGTACTGCATGACGCCCGCATAGTCTTTCTGCTTTGCAAGCTCGCGCATCAGGGCATCTGCGGCCTTGATGTAGCGAACCTCATACTGACTGACAATATCATTCAGCCACAGCTGGTCTCTGCCGCACATGAAAACCGGGCCTTTGTAAAGCTCTACCGCCTTGCGAAGCTCCTCAATTCTTTCAGCACTTCCGGATACCGCTTCGGCTGCTTTCAGGTGCAGGTCAAACTGTTCGATGTCGGTCGTAATCTTTAGATTCGGATTTCTCCTGTACCCGCTGCCTTCGCGGATAATCAGTCTTGCGGATTGTCCGGTGCGCTTTGCGTACATATTGGAAAACCGATATATGCTGCCGCGAATCGCATTCGTATTGCCGTCAAAATCTTCTCCGGGATTCAGATGCTCAAAGATTTCTCTCGGTGAGTGGGCGCGTTCCGGCTTCAGCAGCAGATAGGCAACAAGCTGAATGGTTTTTGGCGCATTGATGATCTGTTCGGTCAGCGTACCGCCTGCCGTGCGGATTTCCAGGTCGCGGAAAAAACTGATATAGACGTCATAACTCGGTTCTATCGGGTTCATGGCCTCGATGATCTTCTCACGTTCCATGACATTCTGCTGGGCAAGCGCGCGGTGAAGGACATAGGCGAAGATGTACAGCGCTTCCGGCCGCTCCAGATATCTCGAAGGGTTGCGGATGACAAGAAAGCCGGTCGGTGCCGGAGAGAACGGGGATGCCAGGATGGCTCTTGCCTCCAGACGCTCATACAGTGCAAATTCAACCGGATTGGATTCCCTGATTTCAGTCGTATCAGGCAGAACAACAGGCGTGGCGCTGTGCATAGCTTCCAGCCAGCGCGGCATGACCTCGGCATCTTCCAGACCGCTGATCAGCTCGCGTGTTCTGTCGGTTGCGCCTCCCGCACGGAACCAGCAGACCGGTCTCCACAGGCAGGTATCCATATCGATATCCATGACGCCGGCCCAGTCTCCGCCATAGAACTCGCATACCGTTTTCAATGTGACATCAATGATCTCCTTCGGATCATCGGTCTCATGCAGTGTACGTTCCAGAACGGTTTCAACACGATCCTTTTCCACACAATACAGCAGGTATTCATCGTCATATTGCGCCAATTTCTCCGGAATCCGGCGCGCCCTGCCGATTTGCTTAAATAAGCCTGCCATGATGTTCATCTCCTTTCACCGAACAACAACAGATACATTCCCAACACGAAAAAACAGCACAGTCCGCCAGTGTATGATACCGGCAGTCTGTGCTGCAATGATTCTATATCAGCTATCCCAAGGATGAGGTCAGGTGTTCTGTTTCAAAAGGTTATCGAATTGTGTCGGTGCGCTCAGCAATGTTGCAGGCTCTATTTCCAACGCATCGGCGATGTTATAGAACACCTCAAGCGAAAAGGATTTGGCTATACCCGCAGCCTCGATTGAACTGATAAGAGAACGACTGACTGACGCACGTTCTGCCAGCTGCTCCTGGGACAGGCCGCGATACTTTCTGAACGTAGAAATGGTTATGCCCAGCTGAATGAGTCTGTCCCGATTCTTGAGGCTCATTTCCTTGTCCATGTTCACGCACCTGCCTTTCGTCTTATCTTGTATATATATTTTACCGCGAATAGGCGTATTTTTCTGCACCCGTACATGAGCGTATGCTCACAATTAAGAACATACATCCTTAAAAGCATACGATCTTAACTTCCAGAAATTTTTCCACTCAAATGTAAAGATTGGAGCCTACTTGTTGCAGCACTCCAATCTTCATTATTTTACGCCAGTATTCGTTTCAAAGATATCAATAAGAAATGGCAACATTGCTTCCTGTTCCCTAACATATGATTGATAGCTAAATATTGCACCTGGTGCATCCAAATCATTTGCATTGCCAACGCATACAAAACCGTTACCTTCAATCCCTATGTAAGTAGTTATATGGTGCATCTTACCGCTGTCATTTTTTTCAATTAAATTCATAAGCGTCAGACCATCACCGATATCATATAGGTCGATTCGTTTCTTTGATTCCTTTTTCATTCTGTCAGACCTTCCCCTTTCACAAATGCAAGAATCTCTTCATAGGATCTGCTGCTATTTATAACCGCATCCATTAATTCTTCCTTACGCAGTTCATTACGCATTTTTACAAGCTCTGCAAGAGCATCCTTTTCTGCTTCATATCTGGCTTTGGCCTTTTCCAATGTCTCTTTCTGCTGTTCGATTTTTGCATCAAGCTTTTCTGTAGTTACTCTGGATTTATATTTTCTTGCCACTATGATTTCCTCCCGTTAATCTTAACCTTAAGAACTTTTGGATTCAGTTCATTGCTGATTTGTTCCGCTTTTCTTTTGATATAATTCGCATCAATACCAAATGCTTTGAGTATTATTTTCTGGTTTGCTGTTACAGCATGATCCAGGCGATAAACGCCATCCGCCTGCCGTATCATCTCTATTTTCTCAAGTTCCCTGATTGCTGCAGGTACATTCATAAAGTTTGGAGAACTGAGCAGTTTTTCTTCTTCATCCTTGAGCTTTGTATACATGCGATTTCTGATAATCAGGGCAACAAATGCAATCAACATTTTCCCTTCCAGCGCATCACCGGTATACACCCTCATACTTCTGTTGCCTAAAAATGTCTTATCCGCTTTGAATAACTTTTCAGAAACATCCCTGCTCTTATACAGTTCAAGAGCCTCTTTCGCCTTCATATTTTCCGAAGTAATAATACAGAAATAACCACACATTTTCAGTTCTTCTTCAATAACAGAGCTCTTTTCTATAGCACACACAAAGCACTGGTCTTCCTGACCCTCGTGGTAGTATTCCAGGCTGAAATACTTTTCATATGATTTATCAAGTACTACAGGTTGCCCCTCCAGTTTCTTAAAATAAGCAGCGAGCTTGTCTATTTTTTGTTCCAGTTGTTCCCTTTCAGCAGCTGCCTTGCTATAGCTGTAATAAATGTGCAGATATCTGTTTCTTTCATCCGATGGAAAGACAGTTCTTTCCACAGTAGTTCCATTTACACCAAAGCGTCTTATTGTATACTGCCTGCTATCTTCAAATGTACCCTTAACTTCTTTGACAGCATCGTTAACAAGGGCTTTCATGCCTTTTATCATGATTACAAAATCATAACCACATTTATCCATATATTTGATATTTTCACGGCTGAAATAACCGCGGTCGAGAATAAATCCTGCGTTCTTATATCCGTAAGCCTTGGCTTTATCAAGCATGCACTGAAGCTGTGATACATCCACAATACTTCCGGGATAATCCTCATAGAAGAGAGGCTCTCTGTTATTACAGTCATAAGCAATGGAATAATTAAAAATTGGCAGTCCCTTATCGTCCTTAGCATGACCGTATTCAACAAGTTCAATATCTCCAGCCTGACAATTCTTATTGGTAGAATCGTAAGATATATATATCTTGTCCTTATTCTTCTTTAATGCATTCCATTCATTCTGAAATTCTACAGAATCATCAATAGAAATCTGCCCGATAAACTCAGATACCGTTGAATCACTGTATATTTTATAGCCTGGTGTAAAAAGCGGATGATTATAAGCATAATCCGGATAATACTGTCCGGCATTATTCTCTGTTGTCAGATAGTAGCTTGCCAGGTCAAGAAATAAACCTGTCCCTTTGTCATTGTTATAAATGGAGGACACGATGTTTTCCACCATGCTTTCCATCATCAGTTTTTCTATAACCATAAAGGTTCCAATTCTTAGGCAGCTGCTCCGCTCATCCCGTCCCTCATCCGCAGGAAGCTGTGCGTCAGGAAAATATTTCATAAAGTTCGGATTAGGATACATCATGGTATCATCATCTTCACACTTTTTTCCTATCGTGGTTCTCTTGGGAATGTTATATTTCTTGTCCGGCTTATATACCCTGTCATACTCATAGTTAATGTATGTTACACCCTTTATGGTACGCTCAAAAATCTTTCCTTTTTTCGCAGGAATTTTAACCAAAAAATCATAATACATAATCGTTTCTCACTCAAATATTAGTTACCTCTTTACAAAACGAGAACGATGAATCCCTTAGAAGATTGTTAGCTTATTATAATGCTTTCAAAAAAGAAGAGATGGACTGATTAACATGTCCATCTCTTCTCGTTCCGTATAATTCATAAATGGAGATGAGATTATGGCCTTAAGAGGAAATGCTTTCGCATGTTTTACAAGATATCGATTCGCATATGTAGCAAATGTACGTATATTGTTCATTCTATCCTTCGTCTAATAGATTCTGAAGGATAATCATTTATAAGTTTTTGAGCTATATCTGCATCTTTTTTGTTTCCATTTTCTTTTGCAGATTCTTCTATTTTTTTACAAATATATTTCATTAATATCTTTCAAATAATCCTCTACACTTCCGCTTTTACCGATTTCGAATGCTTTGTCTTTATTGGCAACATATGTAAAAGAGTTTTAACCCTTAACTGTGTTCACTTTTGACATCAAAACAACCGTCTCAACGTGCGTATCTTTATCCCACAAAAGTTCCTGCACTTCTTCTCCTTCTTTAAAGACAGGAAAGTTAAAGAAAATCGACTTTAATGGTACTTCTGTTTCATCACGAGGATATATCTGAATTTCTTTAATCAAGGAAGATACAAGAGCTTTCCGTTCTTCATCATTAATTCTATCGTACATTTTTTCAAAGTTAATCATCAACCTGTAAACATTATCTAATGTGATAGCATTCATTTCCACAGAACGTCGCTTTAGCTTTGCATCTTCAATTTTTTCTTCTAATTCCACCATTATATCATATAGACCATCTAACCGAATAGTCATATCATGCAGCTTTCTATCTCTGTAACGGGTATCTTCAGGTAAGGTATCAATTTCATTTTCCAAACGTGCTTTGTTCAAGTCAACCTCTCGGAGCTTGCTTTCGTAATTCTTAATCTCCCTATCAATGGTTGTTGTATCAATTTGAGTGCCTATTCTTGATTTAACTTCTTTAGCAAAGGTTTTATTGCTAACCAATTCTTTGATTGAGGCAATAACAAGCGGCTCGATTTCTGTTTTTTTAAGCATTGCTTTATAAGTACAGCTTTTACCCCTGACCATTCGATTACGACTACATACATAATAATATACTTCTTTGTATGTACCATCTTTATTTGTCCATGCGTGTTTATTGGTATACATCGGGCCACCGCAAACTGGGCATCTCAAAAGCCCTGTGAGTAAATGTGACCGATCCTTGCCCACTTTTGATGGCTGCTTTATTCCAGTTTCTATTCTTTTTTCACGAACCTTGTTCCATAATTCCTCGCTGATGATAGCCTCATGCTTACCATCCGCTACAATATATTCTTCTTGCCACGCTTGCCGGTATTGATTTTTTGTACCCTTCACTTTTTCCTTTGCCCGTCTGCCAAAAGCAATTTTTCCACAGTAAACAGGGTTGTCTAAAATCTGCCTAACCAAATGACCACTCCATTCGCTAAGTTTCCCATTCTGCCTTTGAATTTTCTTAATACCTTGTAGGTTAAGATATTGGGCAACACCGCCGTAACCCATTTCCGTATTAGCAAACTTATCATATATTATGCGGATAACCTCCGCTTCTTCTTCCTGAATGAATAAATTTTTATCTTTTAAATAATAACCATAAGGAGCAAAACCACCATTCCAGCCACCTTGTCTTGCTTTTTCCTTACGCCCATTCATTGTCTGCTCAATAATATTTTCTCTTTCAATCTCGGCAACCGCCGAAAGCACAGATATGAGGAGTTTTCCACTTGCCTGTGATGAATCTATTCCTTCTTCAATACAAATAAGATTTATCCCATAGGATTGTATAAACTCTAAAGAATTTAGAATATCTGCTGCATTTCTCCCGAAACGGGATAGCTTATACACCAGTATGTAATCTATTTGTAAGCCATTTTCTATATCTGATAACATCTTTTTAAAGGCAGGTCTGCCCTCAATGGATTTTCCGGATTTACCTGCATCTTCATAGATGTCTACTACTGTCATTTCTTCTCTATCTGCAAAGCGTTTTAAGCTACTTCTCTGACCATCTAAGCTAAATCCATCAACCTGCATTTCTGTGCTGACACGAGGATATAAAACACATTTCATGCCACTTCTGTTCATAAATAAAACCTCCTTTTCTGATTAAACAAATGGAAAATATCCTATGTAACGTGCTGTGGATTACACAGCACAATCTATTTCTTCCAAAATCTCAGCTCCATACTTTTCCACCACGCTCACTATGGTATCTATGAATGTGTTATATTCTTTTGACCCAGAGGAGCAAGCTGTTTCTTTTGGAGTAAATTCTTTTTTTGCTACATCTTCTGATTTGTGTTTGATATTTTCCATCTGTAAACACCTCCGTGAATACATACCTTCATTATAAGTAAGTTTTAAATTTATGTGAAATGTGTCGATTTTCTATTTCAACTCAACACCTTTAGAAAAGCGAAAAAGACATAATTATAGGCTCTCCAATCCTACACTGATTGAGAGAGCCTTGTTGATACAAGAAATTTCTTCCTCACTTATTCTTCCTATATATTTTTTCAACCGTCTTTTATCTATTGTAGTAATCTGCTCTAACAATGCCATTGATGGAATGGATAATGCAGAATGAGAACTTAGTTGGCAATGAGTGGGCATTCTTGCTTTGTGATGAATTTGTCCTGTGATTACTGCTACAATAACCGTTGGACTAAACTTATTTCCTGTATTATTTTGGATAATCAGAACTGGTCGGTATCCTCTTTGTTCAGCTCCAATTCCATTGTTTAGATTGGCACAGAAAATATCTCCACGCATAATGCAGTCATTCATATACTCCATCTCCTTTCAAATGATGTGCAATAACTGTATTAGCAAATGTATATAATTTTTAGTAAAATCGGACGGCTGTTGGCACAGCTCCACGGGAATATCACCCTCTCGACGTTCTGCCGAAACCCTACCCATTGCCTGCGACGCTTTCAACGCTCGGACTGTGGCTATAAGGGAGTATCATTGTCCCATTTATATGTCATCGCCTACAAACTGCCATATTTGTTTTACGGTCTGATATTATTCGCTCACTCTAAACAGAGGTCATGGCGTATCAACCGCATGGCTCTATATAAACGGAATGTATCCGATTTTCCTTATGCTGCAAAGCCGTTATCTGACCTGCTTTCTTTGTCAAGGAACATCAGCCTAAGTTATCATTCAATAAAAGCTCACTTCATCAATGAACTTTTATTGAATGGCAACGAAACCATAAACGGGAAGTACGGAAAGGGGAGCGTACAACCCGTATGGATTTATCCGTTAAGCCGCATTAAAAGTTAAGATTTTTGTAATCAGCTTAGTTTCCAGCCTGCGGCGTAATACCTCATCTACACACAGATGGGGATTGCCGCTTTCATCATAAAATGTCCTCATAGACAATGCTGCTATGTACCCTTCATAATGTTTCAGAACGGCATTGATAGCATCCACATCGCCACCAGATGCTAATACAATAACAGGGTAGGAAAGCAGATGATTACTTCTTGTCTTGTCGCTCATAGGTATCTCCCTTCATAAAATTTTTTAGCTGTTGCAACGTGCTTGTTCTTTGGTACTGGACAGTAGAACGCAGCATATTCAGCTTGTCTCCGATTTCTCGGTCAGACAACTCAAGGAAATAGGAAAGCAAGATAATATCACGCTTGCGTTCCGGCAAACTTTGTAATGCCTCTGCAATCACATCATCAGTAACGATGACATTAAGACCTAAAACATTGAAAATCTGCTCGCTAACAAAGTATTTATCCTCTGTATAAAGCTGAGCCAATTCTTTTTCAGACAAATCGGAAAAGGACACTTTGTATATTACGGTAAAAATGTACCCCTGTTCCGGAGGAACGGATACCGGAAGCCC
>OFLZ01000925.1_pt1 | contig 19323 bp, 18 predicted proteins | sample 1541321 | NCBI WGS metagenome assembly OFLZ01 (sample SAMN04209223, study PRJEB22552) | human gut metagenome | biome: gut; material: feces | host: Homo sapiens | place: USA: Oklahoma | reverse complement strand
GACGGAAAGCACATTAAGTGCTTTCCTTTGCGTGCGGAACTCGCGACAAACTTAATATATTTCGCCGCCCCTCTGCCAAGCTCGGGAGACGACACGTTGATGTCTGCTTAACTCTGCTCGCTCAGCTAATTACTTTGTTGGGGATCCACAATTTGTTGCAAGGTGAACTTGCATTGGGGCGTATCGTCCTCTTCTCGCGTATCGTCAAAATCGAAGATCATGATGGCGCAGTTGGGGAGTTTTGTTGGGAGCTCGAAGCCCTCTGGGGCTGCAGCCTTAATGAATTGGCGGCTGGCGCTGCCGTGGCTTACTGCTAGGAGGGCTTCGATGCCCTCGGAGTCCATGAGATTAGTGAGGGTGCCTACCATGCGTTCTTGCAGTGCGCGGCTTCCTTCTCCTCCGAAGGGGACCAGGTCCTCGCCCGGATCCCAGACGTCGGTGGGTAGCGCGTCGTGCGGGCCTTCTTCGAAGGTGCCGTAGCAGCGCTCGATAATGCCTTCGCAGGGCTCGACTGCTGCGTTCTGGCCGAAAAGTTCGGTTGCGACGAGGCTTGCCGTGTCCATGGCGCGGCCTAAGGGTGAAGAGGCCACTTTGTCGGGAATGACGTTGTGGGCCTTGAGCCATGCAGCTGCCATCTCAGCTTGCTGGCGGCCCAGGTCGGTGAGCGGTGAGTCGCAGCGACCTTGGACGAGTTTTTTGACGTTGAATTCCGTCTGACCGTGACGCAGTAGATATAGCCTCTTCATTCTCTCCCCTTCTGCATAAATAGCTTGAGCGGCGCAGTCCTATTCCCCTATTCGTGAGTATGGCCTACGTAGTCTTCGTCGATCGTGATCTTTGCGAATGAATTGGGGTATTCGGATTCGACCTGTTTTGCTAGTGTCCGCTTTAGATCTTCGGCGCTCATTTGCAAATCCGAGGGGCGCACGCAGTCAAAGATCACGTTGGTGTGCGTAGGGCCCGGCACACAGCGCAGATCGTGAATTGAAAGGCGGCTATCGATCTGTTGAGCCATGGCGTTAATGCGTAAACGCATGCTCGCCACCTTGGGATCGTCGGTCACGATGGGGTCGTAATGGAGCGTGACAATCATGCCGTCTTCGTTCCTAAACGCCTGCTCAATATTGTCGAGCGTGTCATGACTTTTCAGCGGGCTGGCCTCGGCTGCCATCTCGGCGTGAGCGCTTGCGAACTTCCTGCCCGGGCCGTAGTCGTGAACCATCAAATCGTGAACGCCCAAAACGCCGGGGTAGCTCATGATCTTGTCTCGAATGTGCTTGACCAGCTTAGGATCGGGCGTCTGGCCCAAAAGCGGGCTCACCGTATCCTGGATGAGTTCAAAACCGCTCCAGCCAATATAGGCGCCAACGGCAAGGCCAACCCATGCGTCAAGATTGATGTGCGTCACCTGCGAAACAATTGCGCACGCCAACACGGCGCCTGTGGCAAGGACATCGTTCTTGGAATCTTGCGCGGTCGCATGCAGCGTCTCGGACTCAATGCGATAGCCGAGCTTTTGGTTGAGGGCCGCCATCCAGAGCTTTACGACCATCGAAAGCACGAGAACTGCCACCAGGGCAAGCGAGAACTCGACAGGTTCGGGGTGGATGACGCGCTCAACCGAGGACTTCACCAGCTCAACGCCAATCAGCAGCACGAGGGCCGCCACGACCAGACCCGAGAGATACTCGTAGCGACCGTGGCCGTAAGGATGCTCGGGGTCGGCCGGCTTGCTCGCCAGCTTAAAGCCCAGCACGCTCACGATATTCGAGCTGGCATCGGACAGGTTGTTCATGGCATCCGCCACAATCGAAACCGATCCCGAAACCACACCAATTGCGCCCTTCGCAGCGCATAGTGCCACATTGGCGAGAATACACACCACGCCCGTCAACGTGCCCACGCGCGCACGGTCGCCCTGCGCACGACGAACAATCCACTCGACCATCTACATCCGCCCCCACGGTACTACCTATATATCTATTGCTCAAACGGATTGTAGTGTAGCCACTTTATCCCCCAGATACAAAAAAGGCCGCAACCCATACGGGCCACGGCCTTGGAATGTGGCAAAGGAATCGTCCTTGTGTCGCACAGGTTTACGCGCTTACTTCGGCCGCGCTCTTAGAGGTTTCGGGCAAATCGGCTCCATCCCCCGCCGCCTGCCCCTTCGCCGGCACCACGCCAAAGCAGTAGCTCAGCGCCGCAGACGCCGCAAATGCCGTGCCGCCGGCAGCGCAGCACCACAGCAGGTTCGAGATGCCGCCCGTGGCAAAGCCAATGACCATGAGGACATTCGTCATACCGATGGTATAGGCCGTAACGTGGCCCACGGCCGCAACAAGGCCTCCGACGGCGCCGCCAATGGCCATGCACGTCAGGCACCTGCCATATTTAAAGCCGCAACCGTACAGCGCCGGCTCACTTACGCCACCAAGCACGCCCGAGATCGAATAGCCCAGCATGAGGGCCTTCTCGTCCTTATCCGCAACGCGAAGCGACGCGCCAAAGGGCATGCCCCAAACGGCAAACGTTGCCATCGTCGCGGCGATCAGGATGCACGAATCCGTTCCCACACTCATAAACTGCGCATAGGCGAGCGATAGGACAACGTTGCTGACGCCCGCGATCTTTAGGAACTCCCAGCCCGCGGCAAGCCCCATGAGCGTGAGCAGCGACACGATGCCACCGGAATTGCCAAGCATAAACATAAGCTGGCCCAACAGCATGCCCAAATAGCTGCCCGCCGGCGCCGTAATACACAGCGAAACCGGAACCATGACGAGCATGGTTGCAAACGGAACGAACGAAAACGCCACGGCCTTAGGGATAACGCGCTGAAAGAAACACTCCACTCGCCATAGCACGGGCACCGAGATGAGAACCGGGATAACAGTCGTCGTGTAATCGTTGACCGGCGCGGGAAGCAGACCATACACGGAAGTCATCGATGCCCCCGTCGTCGATGCGGCATCGACGAGCTTAAGCAGATCGGGCGCAATCAATACACCGCCCAGCATCATGCCCAGCTGCTCCGAGCAACCGAGCTGGCGGGCGGCCGCCCAACCAAGATAAATGAGCAAAAAATAGTAGCCGGCGTTATAGAGCCAACTGTAGAACAGGCGATAGATTTCGGAATCGGCAGACCACAGGCCCAGCATGCCTTCGCCCATAATGACGGCGACGGTGCGGAACAACGCCGCGCAGACAATAAACGGCAGCGCCGACATCATGCTTTTGGACAGATAGTCCACCACGGCCGTGGCGTTTAATGAAACCGTCGTTGTAAACGAGGTGTTAGAAACTTGTGACATGGAACGCCTTTCCCAATGTGACATGCGGGCTGCCCCTTTGTCACATCGTGCGGTACCGACCGATTGCGCGGTACTTTTCGTAGCGGAGGTTTGTGAGGGTCGCGTCGTCGAGTTGCCCAAGCGTATCGAAGGCATCAAATGCCGAGGACATGACGGCACCGGCGATCTCCTCATGCGACAGGCCCCTATCGTCAACAATGCCGTCGATGATGCCGAGCGCCAACAGATCGGGGGCCGTGAGCTTAAGCGCCTCGGCGGCCTCATTCGCGCGCTCGGTATCCTTCCACAGGATCGACGCACAGGCCTCGGGGCTCACGACCGAATAGGCCGAGCTCGAGAGCATCAGGATGCGGTCGGCCACGGACAGCGCCAGCGCGCCACCAGAGCCGCCCTCGCCTGTCACCACCGAGACAATCGGCGTCTTAAGGCCGCTCATCTCCATGAGATTCTGGGCAATCGCCTCACCCTGGCCGCGCTCCTCGGCACCGATGCCGCAAAACGCGCCCGAAGTATCGACCAGACACAGAACCGGTCGACCAAACTTTTCGGCCTGGCGCATCAGGCGACGCGCTTTGCGGTAACCCTCGGGATGTGCCATGCCAAAGTTGCGACGCATGCGCTCTTTGGTCGTGGTACCGCGCTCGATGGCGATGACCGTTACGGAGCGCCCGTCTTTCCAGCCAATGCCAGCCACCACAGCGGCGTCGTCGCCAAAGTAGCGGTCGCCGTGCAGCTCCACAAATCCATCCAGGCCCAGCGAGATCATCTCGCCTGCCGTGGCGCGATCTGCCGAGCGGGTCTGCTTGACAATCTCGAGCGCGGTTTTTGGTGCGGCCGAGCGCTTGAACAAGTGTCCCAGCTTTTTGCCGCGGCGACCCGTATGCACGATCTCATGCGGTGCCCCCAGGCCGGGCGCGTGCCCTTCGTGCAGCGCCAGCAGCTCGCCTACCGTGAGCGCAATCTCGCCACGCGGGACAACGGCATCGCAAAAGCCGTGCTCCAGCAAAAACTCGGAGCGCTGGAACCCCTTGGGCAGGCGCTTGTGCATGTTCTGCTCGATCACGCGCGGGCCGGCAAATGCCGTCAGGGCATCGGGCTCGGCCAGGATAATATCGCCCTCCATGGCAAAGCTCGCGGTTACGCCTCCGGTCGTGGGGTCGGTGAGCACCGTGATATACAGACCGCCCGCCTCGCTGTGGCGCCTAACCGCCGCAGAAATCTTGGCCATCTGCATAAGCGACGTCACACCCTCTTGCATGCGCGCGCCGCCCGAAACGGTAAAGCCGACAACCGGCAATCCCAGCTCGGTCGCACGCTCAAATGTGCGACAGATCTTCTCGCCCACCACGGAGCCCATCGAGCCCATCATAAAGTTGGCATCCATAAAGAAGAGCGCCGTATCGCAACCGCAGATTTTGCCCCTGCCGCACACAACGGCATCGCGCTCGCCCGAACGCTCGACCGCGCCCTTGAGCTTGTCGGCATAACCGGGAAACGAGAGGAAGTCCTCCGACGCCAGATTGGCATCCCATTCCTCAAACGTGCCCTCGTCGACCGTCATGCGCATGCGCGCGCGACCGCTCACGCGAAAGTGTTTGCCGCAACGAGGGCAGACCTCGAGGTTGTCGTGCAGGCGTGCCTCATCGATCACACGGCGGCACTCCGGGCACTTGATAAACACGTGGCGCGCAGGAAACTCGGCGCACGACTCGGTCATCGGCCCCTCGAGAACGTTGACCGTCTTCGCTTTTCTATTCATCAGCATAGAGATGCCCCATCAGATCGGTGTGATACATGCCCGACAAGAACTCGTCGTTTGCCAGCACGTCGAGCTGAAGCTCGCTGTTTTCGCTCACGCCTTCAATCACGAGCTCGCCCAGGGCCGAGCGCATCTTACGAATAGCGCCGTCACGCGTGGGCGCACACACGATGAGCTTGCCGAGCATGGAGTCGTAGTACGGCGGAACGTTCGCACCGGTAAACATGGCGGAATCCCAGCGCACGCGCGGACCGCCCGGCACACGCAACGCGGTGACCGTTCCGCATGACGGCAGAAAGTCCGGCGTTTCGGCATTGATGCGGCACTCCATGGCATGGTTGCGGACCGGCATGTCCTCCCGCTCAAAGGGCAGAGGCTGGCCGGCTGCCACGCGCAGCTGCCACTTGACCAAGTCGGTATCGGTCACAAACTCTGTAACCGGATGCTCCACCTGCAAGCGCGTGTTCATTTCCATAAAGTAGAAATTGCCGTCGTCCGAATACAGGAACTCGATGGTACCGGCTCCCTCGTAGCCGACGGCACGAGCCAGGTCACGCGCTGCCTTGTGCATGCGAGCACGAATGTCGTCGTGTCCGTCGAGGCACGGCGCGGGGCTCTCCTCGATCAGCTTTTGGTTGCGGCGCTGCACCGAGCACTCGCGCTCGCCGAGCGAAAACACATGGCCCTGCTTATCGGCCATAATCTGCACCTCGACGTGGTGCGCCGGCGCGACGAACTTCTCCATGTAGCACTCGCCGTCGCCAAAAACGGCCTCGCCCTCGGCACGCGCCTCGATGAACGCCTTTGCCGCATCTTCCACGCGCTCGACCTTGCGAATGCCGCGACCGCCGCCACCTGCACGCGCCTTAATGAGCACGGGGCAGCCAATGCGCTCGGCCTCGGCCGTTGCCTCCTCGGGGCTTTTGAGCAAATTGCAGCCCGGCACGATGGGCACGCCCGCCGCGGCAGCCGTTCGACGCGCGGCGTCCTTATCGCCCATGCTGTCGATCACCTCGGCCGAAGGACCGACAAACGCCAGGCCATACTTGTCGCAGTCGCGCACGAAGCTCGCCTTCTCGGAGAAAAAGCCATAGCCGGGATGAATTGCCTTAGCTCCCGACTTTACGGCACAGGTGAGCACGGCATCGTCGTTGAGGTAGCTCTCGGCAAGACGCGGGCCACCGATGCAATACGCCTCGTCGGCAAGCTGCACGTGCAGCGCGTCCGCATCGGCCGTGGAATAGACGGCGACGGTCTTGATGCCCATATCGCGGCACGCGCGGATAACACGGACCGCGACTTCGCCACGGTTGGCAATGAGCACTTTGTCGAACATGAAGCCTTCCTTAACTTTCGTGCATGAGTGCAAAGGACATATCGGCGCGGCAGCAAACCTCACCGTTGACGCTCGCAGTACCCGTCGCAAAGCGGAACGGCCCGCGCGCACGCGTGATGGTGCACACCAGATCAACCGTGTCGCCCGGGCGCACCGGACGCTTAAAGCGCACCTTATCGAGGCTCGTATAGAACGGCGTCGCGCCGCGCGCCTCCTCATCGCCCATCAGCAGCACGCAGCAGTTCTGGGCGAGCATCTCGCACTGAATCACGCCGGGGACGACCGGGTTTCCCGGAAAATGCCCCTGCAAAAAGTACTCGTCGCCCGTGATCGTGATCTTGCCGTGGGCCTCGTCGCCCACCAGCTCGGCCTCGTCGAGCAAAAGCATCGGCTCGCGATGCGGTAACAGCTTCTTGAGCTCTTCTTTGTTCATGGATATCACCTATCCGATCCTCATGAGGCAGCTGCCGAACTCCACGAGGTCGCCGTCGGCCACGCAGATCTCGAGCACCTCGCCATCCGCCTCTGCCGTCACCTCGTTGAGAACCTTCATGGCCTCGATGATGCAAAGGGTCTCGCCAGCCTTGACCTTGGAGCCCACGTGCACAAACGGTTCGTCGCCCGGCGCCGGGGCAGCATAGAAAACGCCGACCATGGGAGCGGTCACCTCGGTGCCCTTGGGCTCCGGTGCGGCGGCAGGTGTCTGCGCGGCGGGCTCCGGTGCGGCAGGCGCGACTGTGGGAGCTGCAACTGGAGCGGCCATAGCGCTCGGCATGGGCATGGGCACGGCAACCGGCTGTGCGGCGCTCGCGCGCTCGAGTTCGACCGCGGTGCCATCGGGCTCCTCAACGCGCACGCGCGTGAGGCCGCGGTCCTCCATAACATCGGCTATCTCGGCAAGTCTTTTGGAATCCATGCTCTAGCTCCTCGTATATCTACGCAGCGCGATGGCGGCGTTGTGTCCGCCAAAGCCCAGGTTGGTCGAAAGCGCCCAGGTAAGGTCGGCGCGAACTGCGCGATTGGGCGTGTAGTCAAGATCGCAGGCGGGATCGGGCGTGTGGTAGTTAATGGTCGGCGGCACCACGCCCTGCTCGAGCGCCATGGCGCAGGCCATGACCTCGATGGCACCCGTGGCACCGATCATGTGGCCAGTCATCGACTTAGTCGACGAGACGTGCGCGGCGCGCGCCGCGTCCTCGCCGAGCGCACGCTTAATGCCCGCCGTCTCGGACGAATCGTTGAGTTTAGTCGAAGTGCCGTGGGCGTTGATGTAGAGGCCCTCGGAAGGCTTGACGTCGCCCTCGGCCACCGCCAGCGATATCGCACGGGCAATGCCGGCAGCCTCGGGATCGGGGCTCGTGATGTGATAGGCATCATCGGTGTTGCCGTAGCCCACGACCTCGGCATAAATGTGCGCCCCGCGCGTCTGCGCATGTTCCATGCTCTCGAGTACCAGCACGCAGGCGCCCTCGCCCATCACAAAGCCATCGCGGTCTGCATCGAACGGACGGCAAGCCGTCGCGGGATCAGGGTTGGTGGTCAATGCGCGGCAGGACGTAAAGCCCGCAACGGCATCGGGGATAATTGCGGCCTCGGCACCGCCCGCGAGGATCGCGTCGGCATAGCCATGCTTGATGGCGCGGAACGCCTCACCCACCGCATGGGCCGAGGTCGCGCACGCAGTCACCACGGGCAGGGTCGGGCCCTTTGCCTTGTGGCGGATCGCGATATTGCCCGAAGCCATGTTGGGGATCATCATCGCGATCATATAGGGCGATGCGCGGCGGGGCCCACGGTCGGCAATCGTATGGACGTTGTCGACGAGCGTCTGCATGCCGCCCACGCCTGAACCCACGTAGACACCCAGGCGCTCGCGATCGATGGCGCCTTCGACATCAAAGCCCGCATCGTGCATGGCTTCGTCCGAAGCCGCCATCGCAAACTGAACGCAGGGGTCCAGATGCTTGGCGTCACGCTTGCCAAAGTACTCGTTGCCGTCAAAGCCCTTGACCTCGGCCGCCACCTTGACGGCAAACGCATCGGTATCGAAGTGCGTAATCGGGCCGATGCCGCACGTGCCAGCGCACATTGCCGCCCAGGTGGCAAGCGCGGTGTTGCCGAGCGGCGATACGGCACCTATGCCGGTGATTGCAACTCTCTGTTCCATCATGGTCTCCTCATTCAAGCCGTTGTTCGGCCCTGGTTTTTACATCGCCATTCCGCCGTCGACGCGCACGACCTCGCCCGTAATGTAGGCAGCCGCATCACTCGCCAAAAAGCGCACCACGCCGGCCACTTCCTCGGGGCGCGCCATGCGCTTTAGGGGAATCTGTTCCTCGCACGCCGCACGCACCTTATCCGATAGCTTTGCCGTCATATCGGTCTCGACAAACCCGGGGGCGACCGCGTTCACTCGTACGCCGCGTGGCGCAAGCTCGCGCGCCACCGCCTTGGTCAGGCCGATGATGCCCGCCTTGGAGGCAGCGTAGTTGGCCTGCCCGGCATTGCCCATCAGGCCCACAACCGAGCTCATGTTGATGACGCAACCGCCGCGCTGGCGCATAAAGGTCTTGGTGAGCGCGCGCGTCGTATTGAACGTGCCCTTGAGGTTGACATCGAGCACGCGGTCGAAGGCATCGTCACCCATACGCATGAGCAGGCCGTCGCGCGTGATGCCGGCGTTGTTGACGAGCGCCCAAATGGAGCCAAAGTCGTTGAGGACCGCTTCCACGCACGCGTTGACGGCAGCGGGGTCGGCCACGTCACATTGATATGCGCGTGCCGTGGCGCCTGGCGCCTCGCAGGCTTCGCACGTCTCGCGCGCCGCATCGACGCTGCCGGCATAGACGACGGCGATATCGTAGCCATCCTCCGCCAAGCCCACGGCACAAGCGCGACCGATGCCGCGCGAGCCGCCCGTGACCAGCGCCACGCGGCGCGATCCGTCGCGCTCGAGCGCGCCGTTGTTCAAGTTGCCCATGTCGTTCCTTTCGGGTTACAGCCCTGTGGGCTATGCGAGCTCGTCGGCAATAGCTGCGACCTGTTCGGCCGTTTCGCACGAATACACACGAACGTCGCTCAACGTACGCTTGACCAAGCCGGACAGCGTTTTGCCGGGGCCGACCTCAATAAACGTGTCGATACCCTGATCCTGCAGAGCATGCAGCGTGTCGACCCAGCGCACGGCATGGCTCACCTGGTTGGCCAGCACGTCCGATGCCGCTTGCAGGTCGGCCGGATAGGGCGCCGCCGTCATATTTGCCATGACCGGAATGAGCAACGGGGACGGCGCGTGACCGGCTTGGATATACGTCGCCAGCCCCTCAGTCGCCTCGGCCATATAGGGGCTATGGAACGCACCCGACACCGCGACCTTCATGGCGCGACCGCCAGCCTCTTTTATCAGGACGTCGAGGGCCTGCAACGCATCGGGCGCTCCGGCCACAACCGTCTGCTGCGGGCTGTTGTAGTTGACCGGCCAGCAGTCCTCGCCTGCCTGTTTTGCCAGACCCTCGACCTGCGCCGCATCGAGTTTGATGACGGCGCGCATGCCGCCGGGGTGACGCTCGGCCGCCGTGGCCATAAGCGCCGCGCGCTCGCACACAAGCTCAAAGCCCGCTCGCGTATCGAACGCCCCCGCAAAGGTGAGCGCGGCGACCTCGCCCAGCGAGAATCCCGCACAGGCGGCAGGCACCACGCCGCGCTCGCGCAGGGCGACGGCGACGGCCAAGTCGTGCACGAACACGCAAGGCTGCGTGTTCTCGGTCTGCGAGAGCTCCTCTTTCGAGGCGCTCCGGCACTGCTCGCTCGTCCCCGGGCGCACCTCGTCGGCGATCGCAAACACCTCGGCAGCCGCCGGTGATGCTTCGATGAGGTCGACGCCCATCGCGGGATGCTGGGCACCCTGACCGGCAAACAGAAGCGCTACGCTACCCATGCGGACGCACCCTTCAGGACATGCTCGGCGCCATCGACCAGATCGTCGACGATTTCGCGTGCGCTCTGGCGTTCGTTGACCATGCCGGCAATCTGTCCGCACAAATACGAACCCTCTTCGTAATTACCGTCCTTTGCGGCTTTACGAAGCGCGCCCGTGCCCATGGCCCCAAGCTCCTCGGGGCTTGCGCCCGCCGCCTCGTTCTTGGCATACGCGTTGGTGAAGGGGCTCTTGAGGGCACGAACCGGATGTCCCGTCGAGCGACCGGTCGCACGCGTCGACGTGTCGCCTGCCTTGAGCACCAGCTCTTTGTACTGTTCGGATACGGTGCACTCGTTTGCGACCAGAAAGCGTGTTCCCACCTGGACGCCGGCAGCGCCGAGCATAAAGGCGGCCGCCACACCGCGGCCATCGGCGATGCCGCCAGCCGCAACCACGGGAATATCGACCGCATCGACAACCTGCGGCACCAGCGCCATCGTCGAGGTCTCTCCAATATGGCCGCCTGATTCGGTGCCCTCGGCAACCACGGCAGTTGCTCCGCGACGCGCCACGAGACGCGCCAGCGCCACCGAAGCCACGACGGGAATAACCTTGATGCCTGCATCGCCCCAGGCCTTCATGTACTTGGTGGGATTGCCGGCGCCGGTCACCACAACGGGCACCCGCTCATCAATCACCACTTGTGCGACCTCTTCGACAAACGGGCTCATGAGCATAACGTTGACGCCAAAGGGCTTATCCGTCTTGGCGCGCAGCTCGTGAATCTGATCGCGCAGCCAGTTTGCGTCGGCATTCATGGCCGCGATAATGCCTAAGCCGCCCGCCTCGGACACGGCAGATGCCAGCGAGGCGTCGGCAATCCAGGCCATGCCACCCTGGAATACGGGCTTTTCGATGCCGAGCAGATCGCAGAGAGGAGACTTGAGCATCACTACTTCTCCAATGCCGCCTCGACCGTATCGACGAACTCGCCGACCGTCTTGGGGTTCTCCTCGGTATCGAGCTCAATGCCAAACTCGTCCTCGACGGCAACGAGGATCTCGACGGTACCCAGGCTGTCGAGGCCAATCTCCTCGAGCGTGGACTCGGGCTTCATCTCGACATCGTCAAGGCCGGCGGTCTCGCGGATAACGTCGCAAACGCGCTCGAAGGTCTTCTGATCTGCCATGGTAGTTCTCCTTTGTTTGTGCCCCAGGGGCGTTTTCATTTCCTATGTGCAACTACTTCCAGCGAAGTAGATAGCCACCTACATCCAAGCCGGCGCCAAATCCGACCAGGGCGATGGTGTCGCCCGCGTGCAGCGCGCCGGTATTTGCCAGTCGATCGAGAGCAAGCGGAATGCAGGCGCTCGAGATGTTGCCGGTTTCACGCAACGTCCGGACCACACGGTCGTCCGGCACACCTAAGCGCTTGACCGCCTGGCTCAAGATTCGTTCGTTAGCCTGATGGAATACAAAGTGGTCGATGTCCTCGACCGCGATGTTCGCGTCGCAGGCGAGCTTGTTGACCGTATCGCAGATGGCATTGACGCCAAACTTGAAGACGCGACGGCCGTTCATGGAAAGCACGCTTTCGCTATCTGCAGAAGCCTTAAACGGCGAGTTGCCGACCAGACCGGGAACGTGCAACGTCTCGACGTCGGGCGCCGTCGAAAGCTCAACAGCAAGGGGATTCTCTCCCCCAGCCCCTATGACCGCAGCACCCGCGCCATCGCCAAAGAGCACGCACGTGGCACGGTCGGTCCAATCGAGCGCGCGCGTCATCTGCTCGGCGGCTACGACCAGCACGTGCTTGGCGCGACCGCGAGCGATATAGCCCTCGGCGACATCGAGCGCAAATACGAAGCCGGCACAAGCCGCCGAAACGTCGAAGGCTGGACACGTGGCACCCAGGCGCTCAGCAACGGCGCACGCTTCGGCAGGAACGAGATGATCGCCCGTCGTCGTCGAGCAGACGATAAGATCCAGCTGGCTCGCATCGATTCCGGACGTCTGGAGCGCTTGCTCGCTCGCTGCCACGGCAAGGTCGTCGAGTGACTCGGCGGTGCAGACGTGGCGGCTCTTGATACCGGTGCGGGTAAAAATCCACTCATCCGAGGTATCGAGGAACTCGGACAGCTCGTCGTTGGAAACACTGCGCGTAGGAAGCGCCGAGCCTGTTCCAAGAATCGTAAAACCCATCACTAACCTCCTTTGAGTTGTTGACGTGTTTACATCGACCAAGAGAGGATAGCGCATTTCAGTCATTGTTGACGTGTTAACATTAAATTGTCCAAATGCGACAAAGGCTTCACATTGTGTCTGTCTCTCGACACCATTGCGTTATTCACTTATTCATTAAGGAGGTAGCAGCCGCTATGGATGCCAAATTAACGATAGTCGACGTAACCGGATCGACCAACGATGACCTGCTCGAAGCAGGAAAACAAGGAGCGCCGCACGGCACGGGACTTGCCGCCCGGGCTCAGACAGCAGGACGCGGCCGGCGCGGCCACAAGTGGGATTCAACCGCCGGCAACCTATTGCTTTCGATTGTCCTGCGTCCATGCGTTAATCCTGCAAAGTACTCTGGTCTTGCCGCCGTCAGCGGCCTAGCGGTGCTCGAGGCGCTCGAAAATCAGGGTCTTGCAAACGAGATTGGCCTCAAATGGCCCAACGATCTGGTCGCGCGAGGACGCAAGCTCGGCGGCATTCTGGTCGAGGCCGCACGCGATAACGAAGGCAAACCTTTCGCCGTCTGCGGCATTGGCGTCAATGTGAACTATGTGCCTTCGGAGGTTCCCGATGGCGGCCTGCCGGCAATCGGTCTCTCGGACCTCAACGAGAATGTGCCCGCCGTCGATGTGCTACTCAAGGAGGTCTATCACGCGGTCGTGAACGCTGTAGACACATGGGCAGAGCGTCTCAACGCCATGGAAGAAGACGCCGGACCGCTCGCGCCCGTCCACGGCGAATATATCGGTCATCTCAATTGGATTGAGGATCACGTTATCGCCCGTTCCCCCGCTGGGGACGAGCTGGCGCGTGGCATCTTTCAAACGGTCGACGACTTTGGTCGCGCGTGCATCGAGACAGAAGACGACTTGCGATCCTTCCATTTTGAGGAGGCATCGCTGCGCCCCATGGGCAAATAAGACGCCATAGCCACCCATCCGGCCGCATTACCTGGGCCCCAAGGCCACCATTCAAAACAAAAGAGCCCCGCTACCGTAATGGCAGCGGGGCTCTGAAAGCTATGAGCGATATCGCTTAGAGCTTGATGTCGATGTCGACGCCAGCGGGGAGGTCGAGACGCATGAGCGAATCAACGGTGCCCGAGGTGGGGTCGAGGATGTCGATGAGGCGCTTGTGGGTGCGCATCTCGAACTGCTCACGGGAGTCCTTGTTCACGTGCGGCGAGCGGATAACCGTGTACAGGTTGCGCTCGGTGGGCAGGGGGACAGGACCGGAAACGCGAGCGCCGGTCTTCTGAGCGGTCTCGACGATGAGCTTCGCGGACTGATCGACGACCTCGTGATCATAGCCCTTGAGGCGAATGCGGATCTTCTGGGTAGCCAACTTAAACCTCCAAAGAGTGCGAGAGATGTTCTCGCGGATTACGTAACAGGGAGCTCGAACTTAGGCGTTCTTGCTCATGACCTCGTCCACGATGGACTTGGGCGCGGGCTCATAAGAGTCGAACTGCATCGTGTAGGATGCACGGCCCTGGGTCTGGGAGCGAAGGTCGGTAGCGTAACCGAACATCTCGCCCAGCGGCACCTTGGCACGGATGAGCTTGCTGTTCTTGCGGTCCTCCATGCCCTCGATCTTGCCGCGGCGACCGGAGAGGTTGCCCATAACGTCGCCCATGTACTGCTCGGGGGTCTCGACCTCGACAGTCACGATCGGCTCGAGCAGCTGCGGGTCGGACTTCTTGAGGGCGTCCTTGATAGCCATGGAACCGGCGATCTTGAAGGCGGCCTCGGAGGAGTCGACCTCGTGGTAAGAACCGTCGAACAGGGTGACCTTAACGTCGAGGACCGGGAAGCCGGCGATAACACCGGTGTTCAGGGCCTCCTGGATGCCCTTGTCGATGGACGGGATGTACTCCTTGGGCACGACGCCGCCGACGATAGCGTTGACGAACTCGTAGCCGAAGCCCTCCTCCATCTTCTCGAGCTTGATGACGGCGTGGCCGTACTGACCGCGACCGCCGGACTGACGGACGAACTTGCCCTCAGCCTTCTCGACGTCGTGACCAGCGGTCTCGCGGTAGGCAACCTGGGGCTTACCAACGTTAGCGTCAACCTTGAACTCGCGGAGCAGACGGTCGACGATGATCTCGAGGTGTAGCTCGCCCATGCCGGCGATGATGGTCTGGCCGGTCTCGTGGTTGGTGGACACCTGGAAGGTCGGGTCCTCCTCGGCGAGCTTGGTCAGAGCCAGGGACATCTTGTCCTGCTCGGCCTTGGTCTTGGGCTCGATGGCAACGTCGATAACGGGCTTAGCGAACTCGATCTTCTCGAGGACAATCTCCTTGCCCTCAGCGCACAGGGTGTCGCCGGTGGTGGAGTTCTTGAAGCCGACGCAAGCGACAATGTCGCCCGCGGCAGCGTCGTCACGGTCGATACGCTCGGCGGCGTTCATCTCGAGGATGCGGCCGAGGCGCTCGCGCTGACCGTTGGAAGCGTTGACCACGTAGGAACCGGACTCGGCGCGGCCGGAGTAAACGCGGACATAGGTGAGCTTACCGACGAACGGGTCGGTCATGATCTTGAAGACCAGGCCGGAGAAGGGCTCGTCGAAGGAAGGATGACGCTGGATCTCCTCGCCGGTGTCCGGATCGGTACCGGTAACGGCCTCAACGTCGAGCGGGCTGGGCAGGTAGTCGACGACAGCGTCGAGCAGCTCCTGAACGCCCTTGTTCTTGTAGGCGGAGCCCACGAAGACGAGGTTGAGCTCGTTGGCCAGAACGCCCTTGCGCAGAGCGGCCTTGAGCTCCTCGACGGTGAAGTCCTCCTCCATGAGGATCTTCTCCATGAGCTCATCGTCAAAGCTGGCAGCAGCGTCGAGGAGCTCCTCGCGCTTGGTGGCAGCGATGTCGGCGAACTCAGCCGGGATCTCGTCCATCGGCTCGGGGTAGGTCATACCCTTCTCGTCGGCCTTGAAGTCCCATGCAGTCATGGTGACCAGGTCGATGACGCCCCAGAAGTTGTCCTCGGCGCCCATCGGGACCTGAGCGGCCACGGCGTTAGCGTCGAGACGATCCTTCATGGTCTCGATAGCGTTGAAGAAGTCAGCGCCCACGCGGTCATACTTGTTGATGAAGGCGATGCGGGGAACGTTGAAGGTAGAAGCCTGACGCCAAACGGTCTCAGACTGGGGCTGAACGCCGGCAACGGCGTCGAAGACGGCGACAGCGCCATCGAGGACGCGCAGGCAGCGCTCGACCTCGGCGGTGAAGTCAACGTGGCCCGGGGTGTCGATGATCTGGATGCGGTAGTCCTTACCGTCCTTGTTCCAGAAGCACGTGGTAGCAGCGGAGGTAATGGTTACGCCGCGCTCCTGCTCCTGAACCATCCAGTCCATGGTGGCAGCGCCCTCATGGACCTCACCGATCTTGTGGGTCTTACCGGTGTAGTAAAGAATACGCTCGGTCGTGGTGGTCTTACCGGCATCGATGTGAGCCATGATGCCGATGTTACGGGTATCGGAAAGCTTGTACTTAGGCTTAGCCATGTTAGTTCCTTACCTTAACTTACCAACGATAGTGAGAGAACGCGCGGTTGGCCTCGGCCATCTTGAAGACGTCCTCACGCTTCTTGACGGAAGCGCCCAGGCCGTTGGAGGCGTCGAGAATCTCGTTGGCGAGACGCTCGGCCATGGTCTTCTCCTTGCGAGCGCGGGAGAAGTTGACGATCCAGCGGATACCCAGAGCGGTGGAACGACGGGAGTTGACCTCCATCGGGACCTGATAGGTAGCGCCACCGACACGCTTGGGCTTAACCTCGAGCGTGGGCTTGACGTTGTCCATAGCCTTCTTGAAGGTAGCGAGAGCGTCGCCACCCTCGGACTTCTCGGCAACGATCTCGAAAGCGGTGTAAACGATGCGCTCAGCGGTGGCCTTCTTGCCGTCAAGAAGGACCTTGTTGATGAGCTGAGTCACCAGGCGGTTGTTGTAAACGGCGTCAGGCTGAACCTCACGACGATTAGCTGCTGCACGACGCGGCATGTGAAATCTCCTTAAGTGTCTACCGTGCGGCGCTTAGGCGGCACACGGCGAAAGTATCAAAACGTTATCTGGCTTATTTGGCCTTGGGGCGCTTAGCACCGTACTTGGAACGGGCCTGCATACGGTTCTGGACCGGAGCAGCGTCGTAGGCGCCACGGATGACGTGATAACGGACACCAGGGAGGTCACGGACACGACCGCCGCGGACGAGCACGATGGAGTGCTCCTGCAGGTTGTGGCCCTCACCCGGGATGTAAGCAGTAACTTCGATGCCGTTGACAAGGCGAACACGGGCAACCTTACGAAGAGCCGAGTTCGGCTTCTTGGGGCTCGTGGTGAAGACGCGGGTGCACACGCCGCGCTTCTGGGAGTTGTGCTGCAGAGCAGCGTTCTTGGACTTCTTGGGCACGGAACGACGGCCCTGGCGAACCAGCTGGTTAATAGTAGGCAAAGCGTACTCCTTCTCGAATGATTCCAGCTTTCTGTAAAGTGCAACGGCTTGAATCGAGGGGTCAGCATCCCCCTACGAAACACGCAGTTCGATAGGATACGTGGCGTTAGCTGTGCCGTCAACAGACCACGCCGCCGGGCGTATCCCAAAATGAGCATATTTCCGCAAAGCCTACACAAAAGGAATCCCCTTCTGTGCGCGGGGGCGGATTCCCGGTCCGGGCGGCCCGCTGTTTAAGTTTGCTGCTCTACAGTCCTGCGCAAGACGGAAAGCACATTAAGTGCTTTCCTTTGCGTGCGGAACTCGCGACAAACTTAAACAGCGGGCCGCCCGGACCGGGAATCCGATGCGCTCGTCGGGGCAACGTTACCTGCCAAAAAGGGACAGGTTTATTTTGGTCGGTTTTATCTGGGGAAACGTCGCGCTCCAGCGGTAATCTGCTCTCATCTGTCGCATGGAAATCGGCGGCGTTTCCATTTAACGCAAAAGAGGCCGCTTCCCCTAGTAGGAAGCGGCCTCAGACCTTACGAATAGACGATAGTAAAGGGCTCTTTCGTTTCGGTCTCCCCTGTTGATGTATACCTCACAATTTCAAGGGTTACCGAGACAACTTGATCGACATCAATCAACTTCGTTGGCACCCAGATGTTCTCTCCGCTATTGCGCCCATAAGAAAAATATAAGTTGAACAGCCCTGCGTCGTCATCTTCGATAATCTGCTCCGATCCATCCTTGTAGCTGACGGTCAGCTTATTATCAACTGCTTCATAGCCCAAATCATCGATGTGCGTCTGGATGGAAAACGGGCTAATCTCAAGAGGCGAGTCACCGGAGCGGAGTTCCTTTGTATCGACGTACGCTCCAATATTGAACTCGGGTGTCGACGCCTCAAACCGCCTCGCACTCTCACCTTCACCCTCGGTCCAATGGATATTCCAGGTGACAGCATGTTGCAAATCTCGCTCGCGATCCATAGCGGCAAAGTACATCGTGCCATTAATGACAGTATCGCTTGATGTGTCCTTATCAATTGTGCTGCGTGTGTCAGGCCATTCCTCGCCGAACTTCATATCGGGCGTGCCGATGCCCTGCTCTTCTTCACCATAGAGAACAAGTTCGCCAATCTCTGCTGCTGGCTTGTAGTAGTTAACTCCATTTGGATTGGACAACGTAAACGTCACGGCTCCGCAGCCGTTTTGGTCGATTGCCATCTCATGGATATCAAGCGTATAGCCGTTGCCCTCGACGGACAGATTAACCTCCTGGACTGCGCCTTCCAGGCTTTGGGGCGCGATGCCATCGCCAAACTCTCTGGTGTAGGTATATTTAGTTCCCGATGAGCCGCCGTTGGTCCAGGTAATGGAATCCCCGTTGCCGTGGTTTCCCCAGGCAGAGGCAAAATAGCTGGAATTGACGACGGCGTAGGCGACCCCTCCGGTCGCCAGCACTCCGGCAAGGCATCCGATCACGGCAACATACAGAGGCTTCGCGTGACCCTTTCGGCGAAGCGGCTCACCAGCAGCGGCATAAAGAACACGGTCAGCAAGATCGCTATCGGCTTGGACGGACTCGAAGGCCTGCTTGATTTGATTGGATTTCACGGTCGCCCTCCTCTAGGATGAACTTGAGCTTCGATCTGCCGCGAGCCAAACGCGTTCGAACAGTCGCGGCTGGCACATGCAATAACTCGGCAATCTCTGAGGTCGAAAAGCCCAGATAGTAATAGAGCACGATGGGGACGCGGAATCGTTCCGGAAGTCGCATAACGTCTGACAGGACCGCCTTGGTCTCCTCCTGCGCCGTCGAAAGCGAATCGGCCAGGTTCTCAATATCCTCCACACGCCTCCATGGCTTTCGAAAGAGAGATTTGCATTCATTGATCGTGACCCGGATAAGCCAGCGACGAAGATGTTCCCAACTTTCAAAGTGTCCATCGCTTTTAAGCAACTTAAGAAAGACATCTTGGGCAATATCGTCGGCATCGGCACGATCGCGCAGGTACGTCAATGCGATTCGAAACACGACATCCCGGTGATCTTCGACCGCCTGTCTAAATGCCTGTTCTTCCATAATCACCTCCCGGTGACGTTAATGATTCTTGCTGAGGCCCTCACCATAGATACGCTTTGACCGAACGAAATGTTTCAAATTCAAGCAGGAATAACCTACCAAAATAAACCTGTCCCTTTTGGCGAAAGGAATCCCCTCCTGTGCGCGGGAGCGGATTCCCGGCCCGGGCTGCCGTCGGCTTAAGTTTGCTGCTCTACAGTCCTGCGCAAGACGGAAAGCACATTAAGTGCTTTCCTTTGCGTG
>OFLZ01000924.1_pt1 | contig 19331 bp, 17 predicted proteins | sample 1541321 | NCBI WGS metagenome assembly OFLZ01 (sample SAMN04209223, study PRJEB22552) | human gut metagenome | biome: gut; material: feces | host: Homo sapiens | place: USA: Oklahoma | reverse complement strand
TACTTTATTGTAATAGATAGTTACTTTATGTGTCCACTTTTTTAATATAGATCCAGAACGAGGAATCAGTGGTAAAGCCATATCAGATTTATATAGAGCAAAAAGAAGATCATATAAAATATGGTTTTTCTTATTGGTCTCAGGATGATCCTTTGGAGGATTATCTCAAAATTGCTTTTGAAATTTTGGAAACCCTGTTGCAGGGATATTGGCTCTGGATCTGCAGAGTGGAGTGTGGCGCTGAAAAACAGAAAAAGGCACTGGAATATATGCAACGTTTTGCAAACATAGAGTACATTTATGACGCATATATCATTGTGGAAAGAGTGAATACGTTTCATTCTTATTTGCTGGAGTCTTATTTTCAAAGGGAAAAGGAACATGGCATAGAACATGATTTCCGGTCGTTTATCATAAATGGATTTCAGAATCATATGGAAATGAAAAAAACAGCAGAAGAGCAGTATGATTTTCTTTTGCATCATCAGGGAGATGTCTGGGTTGATTACGAAGAATTGTTTGAAGGCCCTACTATGGAGATGGAAATAAAAAATGGGCTTTTTGATATGGAAAAACTGCTGGAGCTGTCCATAACTGTATGTAAAAAATATGGCAAAGAAACAAAAGTAATTTATGGCGGTGAGCAAAAGGGGCAAGAAGCGCTTATGGGTGATGAATGATGAGAAAACTCACAAATTTATTTCAGAAAAAGCAAAAACAAGAAAAGCTGCCGGAGGATATCTTTTTCAGTCCACGTTGTGTATATTACGAATCAGATATGGATGGAATCAACAGTGGACAGGTTCAGGTATTTACGCTGTATCCCAGCCTTTATATGGAAGAATCGGATGATGATTTTTGGAAGCTTTGCAATGGAATTTTACATGGACTGCTGCAAAACAGAAATGTGTTGATAGCAGTGAAAATCATAGACAGCAGTCCGGAAACGAAAAAAACAGTACTTAGGAAACTGACAGAATGGAAACATACAAATCAGGAAGCCGTCATTCTGGAGTATGATGAGGGGTATGATATATTATGCAGAGCAGACAAGATAATTTTTGATTTCAAACAAGTTGAAGAAGAGTGTATGGCGTTGTGTGACTATAAAATATATGGTTATTCCAAAAAGAAGGAATGTCTGTATCAGGAACAGGCAAAACAGCTGATTACACAGTATCAGTATGATATTTATTTGTATTATCATAAATATCCAGATTATCTGGAAATCAGAGTGAAAAATAATCAAAAGATAAAGGATTTGCTTGATGTCATTGGCTGGGTATGCAAGGAAAATCAAAGGCGGTTGTTTGTGGAATATGAAGGATGATTTATGTAACAAAAGGGATACTTTATTAGTGTCCCTTTTGCGTGCAAGAGCTTTATATCTTGATTTTATATTTCACTCGATTGCCATATGCCACACTAGTCAGAAGTTTCTTCAATACAAAACTGCGGATGGTAGCATAGGTGACATTGCCGAAATTTTTCTCCAGCTGTTTCGTGGAAAATTCCGGCTGTCCATATGGGGAAAGTACAAAATTCCAGAAGTCTTTATGATGACCTTTCCGTCTTTCAAGATATCTTGGAAACGGGCTTAGTCACCATTTTTGCTTCTCTACGGCATGCCGTACACTTTTGTGAATATCATATGCAGAGGTGAAAAAGGGGAAATATGAGTCATGCAATCCCTTGAAAAAAGTATAGGATGTTTTAAAAATGTTAAATTAACGGCATTTTTGAAATATTATATCAAAAACGGCATTTCCCGGATACGAAGCAAATACATAAGAAAAACAAAATGATTATGCGATATTATGCGAATAATATTCAAAAAAATCATCCGTTTTGAGGTGCCAAATGGGTGATAGATTTCTAGAAAATTTTTTAGTATAATATAAGTATTGGCAAATGCGTTGCGCGAGTAAGGATGGGAATTTTATTCAGAAAAATAACTTCTGTCCAGAAAAAGGGGGCGGAATGGATTTGTGTTGGCAGAAAAGAAGCAAAAGGGAAAAAAGAGGGAGGAGAAAGCCATGAGAAAACGAATCTTTGCAGCGTTTGTCTGCCTGTGCATGTTGATGGTGTTGGTGCCGTCTATGGCGTATGCAGATGGTGCGGCTTCCGTAGGCGGGCTGTGCGAACATCATCCACAGCATGACAGCGCTTGCGGCTACAGTGAAGGTACAGCGGAAGTGCCTTGCAATCATGAACACACGGAGGATTGCTATACTCTTGTAGAGAACTGTGTTCATGGACATACAGAAGAATGTTACAGTGCAGGCAGTACAGAACCAGATTTATGCAGTCATGTATGCAGTGAGGAAAGCGGCTGTATTACAAAGGAACTGGACTGCAAACATGTTCATGATGAAGAGTGCGGCTATATTCCTGCAACAGCAGGCACTCCTTGTACTTATGTATGTGAAATCTGCAACCCGCCAGCAACGGAAGAAGATAAATGTATCTGTGAAACAAAGTGCACAGAAGGCGAAAGAAACGATGATTGCCCTGTATGCGGCGGTGAAAACGGGGATATTTCCGGCTGCATGGGTGCGGCAATGATGCTGGCGCCCATGGGGGCAGGGGCGATTACGGCAACACCGCCAGATGGTGTTGGTACAGAAGAAAAACCTTACCAAATCACAAATGCAGCAGAACTTTACTGGTTTGCGGGACTGGTAAACGGAGATGAGTCTGTAATTAGCAAGGACATTCCACAAAATACAGGCGCCTGTGCAGTTCTGATAGAAAACATTACAATCAATGAAAATGTGCTGGATGAAAACGGCAGCCTGAACGGTGAAAACATTGACAAGTTTACAGAATGGGCGCCCATCGGCAGTTATGGTATTCGCGGAGAGGAGGCTTATATCGGCACATTTGACGGCAATGGACACACCATTTCCGGGCTGTATGTGGATTCTGATGCCCAATATGTTGGATTATTTGGCTGTGTGGGCACAAACGGCAAAATCCAAAATGTAGGCGTTGTAGACAGTTATATCAGCGCCACAGGCGACAAAGTCTGTGTAGGTGGCGTGTGTGGGTATAACGTTGGTGGTACCATAGAAAACTGTTATAACACAGGCACAATCACAGCCACAGCCCAAGCCACAGGCATCTATTCCAGTGTCGGCGGAGTGTGCGGGTTTAGTTTCTGGAATATATTCAACTGTTATAATACAGGCAAAGTTAGTGTCACAGGTGACAGAGCCCGGGTAGGCGGCGTGAGCGGATTTAATGGAAAGGACATAAAAAACTGTTATAACACCGGAGAAGTTAGCGTCGCAGTCGACGGAGGCGCGGTAGGCGGCGTGTGTGGGGATAATGATAGTGGGAGCCGCATAACAAACTGCTATAACACAGGCAAAGTCAGCGTCACAGGCAGCAGGGACTTTGTCGGTGGCGTGTGCGGGATGAATGCGGACACCATAGAAAACTGCTATTTCCTTACAGGAACTGCAGACAAAGGCACAGGTGATGACACAGGTGAGGCAACGAAAAAAACAGATTCCCAATTCAAATCCCGCGAGGTGGCATGGTTGTTGAACGGCAGTCAGAATCCGAAGCTTTGGGGGCAGGGTTCCAACGATATGCCTGTTTTGACAAGTAATCGTCCTAAAGATGTAACGTATACGGTTCCTGTCTGCGTAACCATTCAAATGCCGGATGGAACTTCGGAACAGGGTTATACAACAGCAAGAAGCACTTTAGCAACGTATCCAAGTGGATATGTGTTCTTTGAAGATGATAAGTATACAATATGGATTGATAAAGCAACAAAAACCTATGATGTAGATACTACAATCTATGCTGCATTACCAGTGAACAATATCACGTTGAACAAAACAGAGCTTTCTCTTTATGTAAATAGTACAGAAACTCTGACAGCAACAGTTTCTCCAGAGGATGCCTACAACAGAACATTGCATTGGGAAAGCAGCAATCCATCTGTAGCAACAGTAGACAGTAACGGCAATGTGAAAGCAATCAGCAGAGGAGAAGCAGTCATCACAGCAACAGCAGCAGATGGTCAGGGAGCAAAGGCTGAATGTACTGTAACAGTCAAAAAGAAATCCTCCGGCGGTTCTGTATTCTTCTGGGATCTGAAATTCGACACCAACGGCGGCAGTAAAATCGATACAGTCACCGAATGGGAATACAGCACCATTGATCTGGACGAATATGTTCCCGAAAAAGAAGGCTACAAGTTCGTAGGCTGGTATGCTGACAAAGATTTAGACAAGAAAATCGACGAGGTTTACTTGACAGAAGACACCACCGTTTACGCCAAATGGGAGAAAATAGCGGAAGAAGTTTCGGAAGAACCAGAAGAAGTGGAAGAAACAGAAGAAACTGAAACCATTTCTTTCAAAGACGTGAAGGAAAATGATTGGTTCTATGAAGCCGTTTCCTATGCGGTGGAAAATGGCTTGATGAGTGGTATGAGCGAAGATATTTTTGCTCCTAATACTCCTCTGACCAGAGAAATGCTGGCTGTTGTCCTGTATAACGTGGAAGGACAGCCGGAAGGCACAGAAGCCAATACTTTTACAGACGTAAAAGGGGATATGTGGTACACAGACGCGATTCTTTGGGCAAATGAAAATGGTATTGTGGCAGGCTATGACAATAGCGCTTATGGTGTGGGTGATCTCATCACCAGAGAACAGTTCGCAACCATTTTGTATCGCTATGCCCAGTTCAAAGGCTATGACACCACCCATGGCGGCATGGCAGTGAGAGAATTTTCTGATTATGAAAATATTTCTGACTATGCAAGACCTGCCATGGCTTGGGCAGTGAACGCAGGCATCATGGGCGGCATGGACGACGGCACACTGATGCCTCAGGGCAAAGCCACCAGAGCTGAAGCGGCTACCATGCTCATGAATTTCTGCGAGAATATTGTGGAAAAATAAAATTCATTTCAAAAAATATTTTAGGCAGTGAGATTTCTCACTGCCTTTTTATATTATCCTCATATTCGTCAGGCGTTTTTGCGCAAAAAAACAGGAAGCATCCAAACTTCCTGTTTTCAGAGAGCATGTTGTCCCGTGTACAGCCACGCAAGCAGGCTGCGCAGAGGGCGGAACAACACCAGACAGACAACGAAATTGCCGACGCAGTGGGTCACGTCAAAGAGCAGACCTGATGTCCAATAAGCAATGGCAGCGCCGATACCGCCGGCAGCAAGATAAGGCAGGGCACAGAGGGCGCCGAAAGCCAGTCCAAAGAACCCCGAAAGGATGCTCCAGAAAAGGACAGAGCTGTTTTTTCGGAAAATATGTGCCAGCAGCGCCAGTATGCTCCAGATGTAGAGATAGCTGAACCACCATATCCCAAAGCCGTAACAGAAGCCTTCCAGCAGCACAAAGGCGTATATGACCAGAAAAACCTTTTTGCCGCATGTGAGGGTATAGAGGATGATGAGCAGGCTCACCACTTCGATATTGGGCAGCACTGCCAGAAAGACTTGTCCCAGAAAGAGTATGGCGGTGAACAGACCGAGGATTGCCAGTTCACGGGCGTTTTGCTTTGCCAAATCAATAACCTTCCTTCAGTGTCAGCTCAAAGGTATCCTGATCCTGTATAGGGGTCTGGTCTGCACCGGTATTGACCATTTCTCCGTCTTTTGTGATGCACCACCACTGTTCTTTGCTGTCGTCTGCGGTTTCGCCGTCAACGGTGGTGATGAACATGCCGTAAGGTCCTTCTGTACCCTCCGCAAGATTTTGCTCTGTCAGCGCTTCCCCTAGATATTCTGCGTCCGTGTCATAGGAAAATGTGCTTTTGCTGCTGTCACTATGGACGACAGAAATGGTGATGTGTTTTTCGCCGGCAGCGGTGTCCGGTCTGGTCCGGAAAAAGACGATAAGCGCCAGAACACAGCACAGCACCAGAAGAATGCCGGCAATTTTGGTTTGTTTTTTCTGCATAACGACCTCCTGAAGGTGTTTTTTCTTTTCATCTTAGAATGCTGGTGTTTTTTTGTCAAGGCTATTTGTCCGGTGTGGATGGAAACAAAAAATTGTATTTTTTCGCAAAACGTTAAGATTTCATTAAGAAAATCATTGACAGGACTAGAAAAATTTAATACGCTGATAATGCAAATAAACTCTTAAGTAAAGAAGAAAAAGGAGGATTTTACCAATGAATGGTCTGTTGGAGAGAACGTTTCGTCTTTCAAAGAACCATACCAATGTAAAAACGGAAGTATTGGCAGGGATCACCACATTTATGACAATGGCGTATATCCTTGCGGTAAACCCGTCTGTATTGTCATCAGCAGGCATGGACAGCGGCGCAGTATTCACTGCAACAGCACTGGCATCCTGTTTGGCAACACTGATGATGGCTGCCTTTTCCAATTACCCCTTTGCACTGGCACCCGGTATGGGTTTGAACGCATTCTTTGCCTACACAGTTGTAGGGCAGATGGGCTTCACATGGCATGTGGCACTGGCAGCAGTATTTGTGGAAGGGATTATTTTCATCATACTTTCCCTGACAAATGTGCGTGAAGCCATCTTTAACTGCATCCCCATGTCCCTGAAAGCCGGCATTACCTGCGGTATTGGGTTGTTCATCGCTTTCATCGGTTTCCAGAACTCTAAACTGGTGGTAGACGGTTCCACACTGGTAGCCATTTACCCCTTCAAAGCAGCCCTGGCTGACGGCAGATTCTGGTCTGAAGGCATTGGCGCACTGCTGGCATTCGTTGGGATTATCCTGACTGTTGCTTTTATGATTAAAAAAGTGCCTGGCGGCATTTTGCTGGGTATCCTGTGCACATGGTTGCTGGGTATCCTGCTGCAGGTGGCTGGTATTTATCAGCCCAATCCAGAACTGGGAATGTACTCTGTACTGCCTGATTTCTCCAGCGGTTTTGGTATTCCTTCTCTGAAACCTACATTGATGCAGATGGACTTCTCTGGTTTGCTTGGATTGAATTTCATTACGGTCATGCTTTCTTTCCTGTTTGTTGACCTGTTTGACACCATGGGAACCCTCATCGGTGTGGCTTCCAAAGCGGACATGCTGGATGAAAAGGGCAGACTGCCTCGTATCCGCGGCGCACTCATGGCCGACGCGGTTGGTACAAGCTTGGGTGCGGTTCTGGGTACATCCACAGTCAGCACTTATGTGGAAAGCTCCTCCGGCGTTATGGCAGGGGGCAGAACTGGTCTGACTTCTGTGGTAACTGGTCTGCTGTTTGCGGTGGCACTGTTCCTTTCTCCCATTTTCCTGGCGATTCCTTCTTTTGCCACAGCACCTGCGCTGGTAGTCGTTGGGTTTATGATGATCACAACAGTATTCCGCATTGACTTCGACGATATGAGCGAAGCCATCCCTGCTTTCGTTGCCATGATCGTGATGCCTTTCATGTATTCCATTTCCGAAGGTATCGCCCTGGGCGTTATCTCTTATGTGCTGATTCAGCTTGTTTCCGGTAAAGTAAGAGAAAAGAAAGTACATTGGCTCATGTATGTACTGGCAATCGCATTTATATTGAAATATCTTTTCGTATAAGAACACATCAAAGCCCCTCTGTGAAAACAGAGGGCTTTTTTATGGACGGAACACCTTGGCATTTTCCTGTCATTTGTAGTATACTAATAAGATATGAAATCAGAGCAAGGAGAGAATGCCATGCTGGTGACAGCCATCATTCCGCAGAAAAAAGACCCTGCGAAACGAAATATATTCATAGATGGGGAATTTGCTTTTTCCCTCATTGCACAGGATGTGCTGTATTTTAAACTGCGGGAAGGGGAGCCTATCCCACAGGAAACTTACGATACCATTCAGGATAACTTGATTTATATACAGGCACAGGATACAGCCCTCCATTATCTGGGCTATAAGATGCGGACGGAGGCGGAACTGCGGCGGAAGCTGACAGAAAAGGAATTTGCGCCCCAGGTCATTGAAAAGGTCATGGACTTTCTTTGCCGTTATGGATACTGCGACGACAAGGCCTATGCCAAAAGCTTTGTGAAAGAACGTCTGCGGCTGAAACCAAAGGGGGCTTATGCCCTGAAAATGGAACTGCGGCAGAAAGGCATTTCCGAGAAAATCGCCGAAGAAGTGCTGGCAGAAACAGATTTGAATGAAGCAGAAGACGCTGCCCGGTGGATACTGAAAAAAACGCGGGGCAATCTGGAATTGGATGAGAAAGAAAAACAACGGCTTTACGGCTTTTTGCAGCGGAAAGGCTACCGATGGGATACCATTCGGGAAGCCATGGCGCTTGTGGAAGCAGGGGAGGTATGAAAATGGGATTTTATTTTGCGGAAGTCCGTAAACTGCGGCGGGAACTGCAGGCGGCCTATGGAGCCGGTGAATATAAAAAAGCATTGATACTGGGCAAAAATATTTTACAGAAATATCTGGAAAATGACGACGCCAACACCATGGAATACGCATCGGATATGCATAATCTGGGGGTTATCTTCGACACCATGGGTATGTATGCCAAGGCGGTGGAATATTACAAAAAAGCGGCAATACTGAAACGGGATTGTTCCGGCGAAAGCCTTTCCTATGCGGATACGGTGAATAACCTTGCCATTGCTTACAACAACATGGGAGAAGGGGAAAAAGCCCGCAGATTCCATGGTGAGGTGCTGAAGATTCGGGAAGCCAAACTGGGAAAAGACCATCCCGATACCATTTACAGCCTGTTCCATCTGGGTAATACGGAAGAAGACCTCCAGCAGTACGACAAAGCCGTGGAGTATCATCAGCAGGCTTTGGAGCGGGCAAGACGTTCCGCGGATTTTTCCAAAGAAGATCTGGCAGACATTTTCGCTTCTCTGGGTGCGGCTTATGATGGCGGCGGCAATTACAGACGCTCCATTTCTTCTTATGAAAAGGCGCTGGACTTCATGGAAAAAGCAGGAGTGGAAGAAAGCTTCTGTTATATGATTTGGACATTATCTCTTGCGGAGGTCTGCGAGAAAGCAGGCTGGAACGAACTGGCAGTAGAATACTGTGAAAAAGCGGTGCAGATGCGCCGAAAGATGATGCAGGACAGCCATCTGGATTATATCAACAGCCTGAATAGTCTGGGTATATTGTGCTGTAAGGCAGGAATGTTCGCGAAGTCCTTGCAGTGCCATGAGGAAGTGCTGCGGCTGGTACAGGAAGTGCTGGGAAGCGACCACTTGTTTTATGCGGATACCCTGAATAACATGAGTGCGGATTACAGCGGCATGAATGAAATGGAAAAGGCGCTGGAAGCCAACGCGGAGGTTTTGCGGCGGAAAGAAGGGGCTTTGGGGCAATCCCACGCGCAGGTGGCTGTATGCTATATGAGCAGAGGCAGACTTTACGAAAAAATGGGACGGGATACAGACGCCCTTGCAGCATACGAAAAAGCCCTGCTCATTCGTCGGGATACTGTTGGCAGAATGGACCCTTTGTATGCGGATACGCTGGAGCAGATCGCAGGTCTTTTTACAGCCAAAGGCGCTTATGAAGCGGCTGCGGAATACTTGCAGGAGGCCCTATACATCCGCAGAGAAGCGGAAACAGGCACAGACCGTGATTTGGTGGGCGGCTTACAGCTTTTGGCAGATGTGAAGCAGAAAGCAGGCGAAGGTCAGGCGGCAGCAGCTCTTTGTAGGGAAGCCATTGAACTTCTTGAAAAGCATTTCAGCAAAAATCATCCGGAATACGCCATTGGTTTGGCAAAACTGGGTGAGATTCTGGCAAGAGAGAAACAATACGATGAAGCCATTCAGATTTTGACAGAAAGCGCTGCCATCCAGAAAGAAATGCTGGATGAGGACAATCCGAGATATTTGAAAACACTGGAATATCTGGCAGAAGTTTGTGTGCGCAAAGGCGATTATGCCGTGGCAGTCCAGCATTATCTGGCACTCAATGACGCAAACTATGAGGAAACAGCGGAAGACAAGCAGCGTGCGGCGGAAACACTGCTGGCAATTGCCGTTTGTTATCTTGCCATGGGCAATGAGAAAAAGGCAGAGGCTTACCGGAAAGAGGCTGTGGAAAAACTGAGCCGTGCGGGCGGTGGATTGACGGATAAATTCGCAAAACGCCATCAGCAGTATGATTTGCTGGCAAACAAAGGGAAACTGCCTTATGCCGGAGCGGAACGTCAGGCAAAAATGGAAGAAAGACGGCGGCTCCAGAAGGCCAAAGACCTTTTTACGGAAATGCTGGCACAGCGAGGAGAACAGGAGCAGTCTTTAGATAAAGAAGCTGTGCGCAATGCCATCTCTTTGGGAGATTTGCAGATGCGTACGGGCAATCGGGATCAGGCATTTTTCTGGTATCAGGCGGCAGAACAGGCAGCGGAAGGCATGGAATACGCACAGGCTTGCCGCAGATTAGGCGAATGGTACCTGACGGCAGGAGAATACCTGAAAGGTCTGCAAAAGCTCACCAATGCCAAGAATTACATCGAAGAATATGACAGCGTGAAAACAAAAGACTACTGCGAATTGCTGGCGGAAATCGGCGACTGTTATTTTGCCATGGGGGAAAAGGAAAAGGCAGTGGGCATGTACCTGCCTTATATACGGCTGTTCCGTGAACTCCAGCTGCCCAGAGGAAAACAGTATCAGCGCAGACTGGAGCGCACAGGCAGACTGCTGGCAGACAGTGGACGCCATAAAGATGCGGCGGAATGTTTCAGTGAATTGGCACTGGCAACCCGTATGATGGAAGGGGAAACAGAGAATTTTGCCCGTTTGCTTCTGAAAACAGCGGCTTCTCATATTGCGCAGGGCAATCAGAAAGAAGCGAATACCCTTTTGGACCGGGCTTTGCTGTTAGGGACGGCCAAAGGCAGAGAAACAGAAGCTTATGGCAAGCTTTGTGACCGCATTGGACGGATGTATGCTGCCAACGGCAGTCTGGAACGGGCGGAGGACTGCCTTTCCATCGCCTATGAAATGACGAGAAACGGCAAAAAATGCCTGACCAGAGATGGTCTTGCCGCACTTTTGTCCGTGCTGCGGAAACTGGGGCAGGAAGAGCGATATTTTGCTGTAAAACAAGGCAAAAAATTGGAATAAAAGTGTTGACAGGCTGAAAACCCTGTGATACTATAATGAAGTATGTCAGCCGCATGGAGAGGTTCTGGAAAACCGAAGAAAGGCTTCGGTTACCGTATCCAGCGAGTAAATTGCGAGGAGGTGTTCACATGTACGCAATTATTGAAACTGGTGGTAAGCAGTACAAAGTAGCAGAAGGCGATATCATCACAGTAGAAAAATTGGGTGTTGAAGCAGGTCAGGAATATACTTTCGACAAAGTTCTGGTACTGGCGAAAGACGGCGATGTAAAAGTTGGCGCTCCCTACGTTGAAGGCGCAGCAGTTACAGCATCCGTAATCGGTGACGGCAAAGCGAAAAAAGTAGTCGTTTACAAATACAAACCCAAAAAAGGTTTCCACAAGAAAAACGGCCACAGACAGCCTTTCACAAAACTGCAGATTAAATCCATCTAATTATGATTCAAGCAAAGCTTTATCAGAAAGAGAATAAAATCTGTGCATTTGAGATTTCCGGTCACGCAGGCTATGCACCCCATGGGGAGGACATCGTCTGTGCGGCAGTTACCATACTTTCTCTCAATACGGTCAATGCCATAGAGCAGTTCACGGACGTGCCCTTTCAGGCAGAAGCCGATGAGAAAAAAGGCGGTTATCTCAAAGTCGTGTTCCCTTTAGAGGGAATGGAGGACGAACGGGTACAGCTGCTTTTGCAGACATTATGGCTCGGGTTGTCCAGCATTGAAACGGAATATAACAAGTATCTTACTTTGAAAATTGAGGAGGTGTAAGTATGTTCAGATTGAACCTTCAGTTCTTCGCGCACCACAAAGGCGGCGGTTCCACAAAGAACGGTCGTGACTCCAACGCTAAGAGATTGGGTGCAAAACGTGCAGACGGTCAGTTTGTACTGGCAGGCAATATTTTATACACACAGCGTGGTACTAAAATCCATCCCGGTGTGAACGTAGGCAAAGGCGGCAACGATACACTGTTCGCTTTGGTTGACGGTCGTGTAAAATATGAAAGAAAAGGCAGAGATAAAAAACAGGTTTCCGTATACCCTGTTGAAATCGCTGAATAAGAATGTTGAAGGCTTCAAATGATATCATTTGAAGCCTTTTTCGTGAAAAGCAAAACAGTTTGCTTCTGACGAAAGAGGTTTTGAAAGAAAGAGAAAGGATACGAGGTGAGAATATGTTTGTAGATAGAGTCAAGATTCATGTAAAAGGCGGCAACGGCGGCAATGGTATGGTTTCTTTCTTCCGTGCGAAATATATTACCCACGGTGGTCCCGACGGCGGCGACGGCGGCAGAGGCGGCGACGTGATTTTTGTAGGGGACGAAAGCATGGGTACCCTCATGGACTTCCGTTATAAGAGAATGTTCAAGGCAGGCAACGGTCAGGACGGCGGCAAACGCAACTGTTTTGGTAAAGACGGCGAAAGCGTTGTCATCAAAGTGCCTGTTGGTACGGTTATCCGTGAAGCGGAAAGCGGTAAGATCATGGCGGATATTACCAAACACGGGGAAGAAAAAATCCTGATTCACGGCGGTAAAGGCGGCAAGGGCAATCAGCACTTTGCAACACCCACCAGACAGGCACCCCGTTATGCGGAACCCGGCAGAGTGGCAAAAGAATACGATGTAATTCTGGAACTGAAACTGATTGCAGACGTTGGTTTGATTGGTTTCCCCAATGTTGGTAAATCCACACTGCTGTCCATGGTAACAAACGCAAACCCTAAAATCGCGAACTATCACTTTACCACACTGGCTCCCAATCTGGGCGTGGTAGAAGGCAGATACGGCGATTCCTTCGTGCTGGCGGATATTCCCGGTCTGGTAGAAGGCGCCAGCGAAGGCGTTGGTCTGGGACACGCGTTCCTGCGTCATGTAGAACGTACCAAAGTGTTTATCCATGTGGTAGACGCTGCTGGCGTGGAAGGTGACGACCCTGTAGAAAACGTGCGTAAGATCAATCAGGAACTGGAAGCATACAATCCCGAACTGATGAAACGCCCTCAGGTGATTGCGGCAAACAAAACAGACATTCCCGGTTCCGAGGAAAATGTGGAACGCCTGAAAGAAGCCTATGAAAAAGAAGGCTTCGAAGTATTCCCTATTTCCGCGGCAACCAACAAAGGTCTGGATGAACTGCTGACAAAAGTAGCGGAAATCCTGAAAAACTATCCTGAAGACATCGTATTCGAAGAAGAATATGAAGAATACGACGAAGTGGCAGTGGATCAGGAACCTTTCACCATCGAAGTCGAAGACGGTGTGTATGTGGTAAGAGGTGTTGGCGTCGAAAAGATGATTGGTTACACCAATATCGATACAGAAAAAGGCTTCGCTTTCTTCCAGCGTTATCTGAAAGAAAAAGGCATCATCGAAGCATTGGAGGAAAAAGGCATTCAGGAAGGCGATACCGTTCGTATTTACGATATGGAATTCGAATTCTGGAAATAATTCCCCAAAAAGAGAAAAACAAACGGAAGAAGAAACTTCCGCTTAAGAAAACATTGGTTTTTCGTTTCTTTGATTTCTTAAGGGGAAGTGCGACGGCTGTCTTCAGAAGAAAACATAACAGATTAAATATTAGTAAAAATAAGAAAGTGGAAATTCTCTGGGTGACAAGGATTTCCGCTTTCTTTGTTTTCTTATGAAGATGCCCCTGATTCTGCCAAAGCGGTGGATTCTTCCGTTTTTGTTTCGGCGGAAATGTAACATTTCTGTGAATTTCTCGGAAAAGCCGATGTATTTTGGCTGATCCGATGGTATAATAACAAAATAAGCGGCGGTAAGCTGCCTTATTTGTATGTCAGAAAACAGTCCCATGAGGGGCATAGTATAGATTGAGGTAATGGAATGAACGAAAAAGCATTGCGTATTTTGGAATACGATAAAATCATAAATATGCTGGCGGGATTTGCCGTTTCCCCTATGGCAAAGGAAATGGCACACCACTTGCAGCCTTCTGCTTCCATGTCGGAAATTGTGCTGCGTCAGCAGGAAACCACCGAAGCGGTGAGCATGGTGCTGCGCAAAGGCAGCCCTTCCTTCGGCGGTTTTCGGGAAATCCGTCCCCAGCTGAAACGGGCGGAAATGGGCGGTACTCTGTCCATTCCCGAATTGATGCACATTGGGGAATTTCTCTATGTTTGCCGCAAGGCGAAAAATTATGCCAAAAATGAAAACAAGGCGGAAACGTATGAACGCCTGGACGAATATTTTGAACTGCTGACACTGATTCCCAATCTGGAAAACGAAATCACCAGATGCATCGTTTCTGAAACGGAAATCGCTGACGATGCCAGTTCCGGGCTGAAAAGCGTCCGCAAGGAAATCAAGATTTCCAATGACCGCGTGAAAGACCATCTGAATGGGGTCATTTCTTCTTCCGCATATCGAAATATGCTCCAGGACTTTGTCATCACCATCCGAAATGACAGATATTGTGTGCCTGTCAAGAGCGAATACCGCAGTGTGTTCCCCGGTATGGTACACGACCAGTCCAACACAGGTTCTACCGTATTCATGGAGCCTTTGAGCGTGGTACAGCTGAACAACAAAATCAAAGAATTGCAGGCGAAAGAACGGGAGGAAATCGAAAAAATCCTCACCAGCCTGTCTATTATGGTCATCCAGAATGAAGCACAGCTCAGCGCAAACTTGGAATTGCTGACACAGCTGGACTTTATTTTCGCAAAAGCACAGCTTTCCTTGTCCATGGATGGTACACAGCCCTTGTTCAATACAAAAGGCTATGTGAATATCCAGAAAGGCAGACATCCTCTGTTGGATAAGAAAACTGTCGTGCCTATCAATATTTATCTGGGGAAAGAATTTACCACATTGCTCATCACCGGTCCTAACACCGGCGGTAAAACCGTTGCACTGAAAACATTGGGCTTGTTCTCTTTGATGGGGCAGGCGGGGCTGCATATTCCTGCTAACGACCATTCCCAGCTGGCAGTGTTTGACGAAGTTTTTGCGGATATTGGGGATGAACAGAGCATTGAGCAGAGCCTGAGTACTTTCTCTGCTCACATGACAAATATCGTCAAGATTCTGGAAGATGTGACAGACAGCTCTCTGGTGCTTTTCGATGAATTAGGTGCAGGTACAGACCCTACAGAAGGTGCGGCACTGGCTATGGCAATCATTTCTTATCTCCATGACCGGAAGATTCGTACCGCTGTTACCACCCATTACAGCGAATTGAAGGTATACGCCCTGTCCACAGAAGGGGTGGAAAATGCCTGCTGTGAATTCGATGTGGAAACACTGCGTCCTACCTATCGTCTGCTCATCGGGATTCCCGGGAAAAGTAACGCGTTTGCCATTTCCAGGCGTTTGGGCTTGCAGGATTATATCATTGACAGCGCAAGAGAATTCATTTCCCATGACGAAGCACGTTTTGAAGACGTTATCACAGACCTGGAAATCAGTAAGAAAAGCGTGGCTTTCGAGCAGGAACGGGCGGAACAGTACCGCAGAGAAGCGGAAAGCCTGAAAAAAGAAGTGGAATACCAGAAGGAGAAAACAAGAGAACAGAAGGAAAAGATTCTCCAGAAGGCAAGAGAAGAAGCAAAACAGATTTATGCCCAGGCCAAAGAAGAAGCCGACCAGATCATCAAGGAAATGAACCGGGAAGCAAAGCAGAAAAACCAGCAGAAGGCACTGGAAAACAGAGCAAAGCTGAAAGAAAAGCTGTCTTCCGTGCAGGAGGACTTCCTCAAGTCCAAAAAGGTGAAACCTACCCACAAGCCGCCTGAAAAATTACAGGCAGGGGACAGAGTTTATGTCATTTCCTTCGACCAGAATGGCGTGGCTCTTTCCGCGCCGGATAAGAATAAAGACGTTATGGTGCAGATGGGTATCATGAAGGTGAAAGTACCTCTGGCAGAACTGATGCTGGACGATACACCACAGCCCAAAGAACAAAAGCCCAGACAGACCAATGTGCGGGCAAAGGCGAAAAAGAGCCAGTTTATTTCTGCGGAAATTGACTGCCGTGGTCAGCTGGTAGATGAAGCCATTGTAAATATTGATAAATATATCGATGATGCCTATCTGTCCGGTTTGAAACAGATTATCATCATCCATGGGAAAGGCACCGGCGCTCTCCGTGCCGGCGTGCAGAAATATCTGCGTACCAATCCTCATGTAAAAAGCCAGCGCCCCGGTACTTTCGGGGAAGGGGATGCCGGCGTAACGGTTGTAGAACTGAAGTAAAAGGCGAGGGTATAAAAGGAGATGAATGCCGTGAGTGAGAAACAGAAAATTCTGGTAGTAGACGACGATCAGCATATTGCAGAGTTGATTTCTCTGTATCTGATGAAAGATGGTTATGATACACAGGAGGTTTACGACGGCAAAAAGGCGTTGGAAGCAGTGACAACTTATGAGCCAGATTTGATTCTGCTGGATTTGATGCTGCCGGGCATGGACGGCTATCAGGTTTGCGCGGAAGTGCGGAAAACAAGCAAAGTCCCCATCATCATGCTGACAGCAAAAGGGGAAACATTTGATAAAGTGCTGGGGCTGGAACTGGGAGCAGATGATTATATCGTCAAACCCTTCGATGCCAAAGAACTGGTGGCAAGAGTAAAGGCGGTACTCCGCCGCTATGAAGCCGGCAGTGCAAAAGAAGAGGAAGATGACGGACAGGTGCTGCGTTATCCAAATCTGGAAATCAATCTGTCCAATTACACAGTAACTTATCATGGAAAGAGTGTGGATTTCCCGCCCAAGGAATTTGAACTCCTTCATTTTCTGGCGTCCAATCCCAAACGGGTGTTTACCAGAGAACAGCTGTTAGACCGTATCTGGGGCTATGAATACGCCGGAGATACCCGTACCGTGGACGTTCATGTAAAACGAATCCGTGAAAAGCTCAATCAGGACGATGAATGGGGCATTCGTACTGTTTGGAGCGTGGGTTACAAATTTGGTCCCAAGTAAAGAGGAATACATAGAAAAATCAGCCGCTGTTTGGGCGGCTGATTCCTTACATATCCAGTATTTTATTCATTTTTGGGTTCTGTCTGATTTTCTTCAGCAGTGTTTTCCGGAAGCACAGGTGCAGACTGTGCAGGCAGCGCATCGCCAGGAGCGGCTTCTGCTGTGTGACCTGCAGGAAGCTGTTCAGCAGCCTGCTGCATGGCAGCACGTTCTTCCATTTTGCGCTTGTGCTCAAATTCCCGCATTTTCTGTTTGCGGATATTGCTGAAACGAAGCAGAACACAAACTACATACAAAAACAGCATCAGACGATGATAACTGTTTGTGTTGCCCCAGGGTGTCATAAAGATCAGAAAAATGGCAACAGCGAACAGAACAAGGTCTGCAAGTTTGATATTCTTTCTAGGTGGATTGGGTCGTTGATTGGTCATGGTACATACGGCAGAAACATCTGCCACTCCTTTCTTCATAATGAGGAAGTCTTTTGTAAAAACATTCCTATTTTATTATAACATGAATTTTGTTCTTTGGGATGTTTTTCTGATGTTTTCTTTTCGGAGGAATGTTTATGTTTAAAAAATCCATTGTAATCAAGCAATTTTTATTATATATGGCAACCATTAGCTTTTGCGTCATATTGATGGGTGGTATGCTTTCGGTGATCTATACCAACCATTATATGTCTGAAACAAAACAGGAATTGATCGAACAGGGCGAGAAGATTGCCGGTGCCATCAATAAAGCTTATAATACGGGGAACATCAATAATCTGGCTTATGAAATGCAGGTGCTTGAGGACTATATGGGCGCAGGCGTGCTTCTGGTCAATAAAGAAGGCGTTATCGTTCTGGCATCTCCCGGTATGGACAGCAGTCTGCTGGGGCATGTATTGGCTTATGATGAACTGGTGGAAGGCATTCAGGAGGGAAATGTGGTTTCTCTGGAAACAGGCTCTTCCTCTATTTTTGGCACACCCATGCTCATTGTGGGTTATCCCCTTTCTGAAGGGCAGCTTTCCGGTATTTTCATGTGCCGCTCTATGCCTGAAATCAAAGTTTCTCTGAACGAAATGTACCGAGCTGGTGTATTCTGCTTGCTTCTGGCATTCCTGCTGACAGCACTGGTGAGTCTGGTCACATCCCGGAAAATGACAGAGCCCTTGATGGATATGAACCGGGCAGCAAAAGAAATTGCCGGCGGGAATTTTGAAAAGCGAGTGGAAATCACAAGCAAAGATGAAATGGGGCAGTTGGCAGAAAGCTTCAACCATATGGCAGAAAGTCTGGAGAATATCGAAAAATCCAGACGGGCATTCATTGCCAATGTATCCCATGACCTGCGGTCGCCGCTGACCAGTATTCAGGGATTTTTGACAGCCATGCTGGACGGCACCATCCCGCCGGAAAAACAAGAGCGTTACCTGCGGATCGTGCTGGAAGAAAGCCAGCGGCTCAGCAGACTGGCAGAAGGCATTGTGGATATGAGTCGTGCCCAGGACAGCAAAATTGTGCTGGAGGAAACGGACTTTGACCTGAACGAGATTATTCGGGAAAATTGCGCTGTGCTGGAACCTCAGATGGAAGAAAAGGGTATGCGTATCGAAGTTTCCTTTGCGGCGAAAGAAACTATGGTACATGCGGATCAGGACAAGATTTCCCGTGTGCTTCATAACCTCATGAATAATGCTGTGAAATTCTCCAAAGAAGGCGGCGTCATCGAGGTAGAAACCACATTTTCTGGAAAGAACAAGATATTGGTTTCCGTGAAGGACCATGGCTCTGGTATCAGTGAGGAAGACCAGAAGTATATCTTTGACAGATTTTACAAAGTGGATTCCACCAGAAACAAAGACAAGACAGGCGCAGGACTGGGGCTTTCCATTGTGCGGGAATTTATTCAGGCTCATGGAGAAACTGTGGCAGTAAAAAGCAAGTTGGGAGAAGGCAGTACCTTCCTTTTCACATTGAAACTGGCGAAGTAAAGAAAATATGCCTGTATTTCCATATTTTTTGGGTTAAAAGCGCTTTTTTGCGGCAGATGAGCAATTGCTCTCTGAAAAAGAAAAAGGTCTCAGAAAGGCTTACAGAGGAAACTGTGTGGTGTATACAGAATTGCTTTGTATTTAACAGAAATAGAAAAATAGCCAAGATGAAGCAACTTCTTCTTAAGAAAACATTGTTTTTCTTTTCTTTGAACTCTTAAGGGGAATTGCGATAGCTGTCTTTCGAAGACAACGATTTTTGTAAAAATAACATAGCCGGAATCCTTTAGGTTGTGAACTGAACCCAAAAAGTTAGACAATATTTTCAAATTAAAATTGTTTAAGAAG
>OFLZ01000917.1_pt1 | contig 19452 bp, 21 predicted proteins | sample 1541321 | NCBI WGS metagenome assembly OFLZ01 (sample SAMN04209223, study PRJEB22552) | human gut metagenome | biome: gut; material: feces | host: Homo sapiens | place: USA: Oklahoma | reverse complement strand
AAAAATGCCTGTCGGCGCGAAACGCCTCCTGCCGCAAGGCGGCAACGTCATTTTTTGCAGGGGGGCGCTTTATGCAATGAAGTCTATAATAACGGGCTGAATCTAAAACCTTGTTTAAAAACAGGCAATCGGAAAGGACGGATAACTCCATGCAGACCATTCACACCCACAGTGTGCAGGAAACAGAAGCGGCAGGCAAAGCTTTTGCGGCAACGCTGCACGGCGGCTGTGTAATCGCCTTTTTCGGTGGGATGGGCATGGGGAAAACCGCGTTTGTGCGTGGCCTTGCGCAGGGTCTTGGCATTGATGCGGAGGTGACCAGCCCAACCTTTGCGCTGGTGCATGAGTATGGCGGCAACCCTCCGCTCTGCCATTTTGACATGTACCGTGTCAACTCCTGGGACGGTTTGTATTCCACCGGATTTTTTGATTATTTGGATGTGGGCGGGATTTTGGCCGTCGAATGGAGCGAAAATATTGAAGGCGCGCTGCCGGAGGACGCAATCCGCGTATTCTTTCAGCGCGGAGCATCCGAAAGCGAACGGACGATTACGATTGAAAAAGGCGGTGAATCTGCATGAAAATTCTTGCACTGGAGTCTTCCGCCTGTGCGGCCAGCGCGGCAATCACCGAAGATGGTAAGCTGCTGGGCGAGGCCTTTTTAAACACCGGCCTGACGCATAGCCAAACGCTGCTCCCGTTGGTGCAGGGCCTTTTCAAAAATGCGAACCTTGCGCTGGAGGAGATCGACGCGTTTGCCGTCACCAACGGTCCGGGTTCTTTTACCGGCGTGCGCATCGGCGTGGCGGCGCTGAAGGGCCTTGCGTTTCCGTATGAGAAACCCTGTATTCCCCTCTCCACGCTGGAAGTGATTGCCTTTGGGCAAACCGGCGGGGATTGCACGGTGTGTGCCGCAATGGACGCACGCTGCATGCAGGTATATACCGCACTTTTTTCCTGCCATGCTGGAACGCTGGAACGCTTAACGGAGGATTCCGCTATGAAAATTGCGGAGCTTCCGCCCCTGCTGGCAGGCAAAGATTTACCTATTGTTTTTGCGGGAGATGGCGCAAAGCTCTGCCTGGATGCAATCGGGGATCAAATCCCCAGCAGCCGCCTGGCACCCGCTTATCAACGCTATCAACGGGCGGCCTGCGCTGCGCTGTTGGCGGAGGAAAAATTGCGCCGTGGCGAAGGAATCTCCTCGGACGCACTTGCCCCCTTCTACCTGCGCTTGCCGCAGGCGGAGCGTGAACTAAGAAAAAAACAAAATCATGAATGATCAGGGAGGAAATTTACATGATCGCACTTGGAGCCGACCACGGTGGATACCAACTCAAGGAAACCATTAAAAAGCATTTGGAGAAGCGCGGCATTGCCTACCGCGATTTTGGCACGAACTCCACAGAATCGGTCGATTACGCCCCAATCGCCGCAGAGGCCGCGCGTGCTGTGGCCAGCGGCGCCTGTGAGCAAGGCATCCTGTGCTGCGGCACGGGCATCGGCATCTCCATCGCGGCGAATAAAGTGAAGGGAATCCGTGCGGCGTGCTGCTCCAATTATTTTGGCGCGAAATACACACGCCTGCATAACGATGCGAATATGCTCTGCCTCGGCGAGCGCGTCATCGGCCCCGGCCTTGCACTGGAGCTCGTTGACGTATTCCTCGATACCCCGTTTGAAGGCGGCCGCCATCAGCGCCGCATTGATCAGATTACGGCGATTGAACAGGAAGAGCTGTAACACACCTTCCTTTTGAATCCTATTTCGTTAAAACCACCCCTCGGAGGTGAAGCAATGCAAAAATTTCGCAGCTGGTTTAAGCTCTATTTTAGAGAAACGGATAAGCTCCTGTTTTTTTTGTGCCTGTGCGCATCTGTTTTTGGAATGCTGCTCGTATACAGTGCAACAAAAAATGGCGCGACCAAGCTGATCCCCTCAGAATTGCGGACGATGCTCATCGCAGTGGGTGTTGGTCTGATTCTCTGCCTGTTAATCTCATTCCTCGATTATGAGGTGATCATCCGGCTATGGCCGCTGATTGCCATTTTCTGTATTCTCATCATGTGTGCGCTCTTTAAATGGGGTGTGGCGCCGAATGCACGGCAGGATGCAAGATCCTGGTTTGACCTCAAAATATTTTTCTTTCAGCCCTCGGAGCTGGTGAAGATCGGCTTTATTATCACCTTTGCCGTGCATCTCGACGCGGTCAAGGATCATGTGAGCAAATTCACGACCGTCCTGCTACTCGGCATCCATGCCCTGATCCCGATCGGGCTCGTCATGGGCACAGGCGATGACGGCTCAGCGCTCATTTTCATGCTGATGTTTCTTGGCATGATGTTCGCAGCGGGGGTGCATTGGGGCTATTTTGCCGCCGGATTTGCTGCGGTTGCGGTGGCTTTCCCCGCCATTTGGGCGCTGGGGGATAAATTTATTCTGAATCAGGATCAGAAAAACCGGTTTCTCGCCATTCTGTACCCTGATCTGTATGCGAAGCACGAAGCCTTTCAGCAAAACCGTGGGATCGGTGCAATCGGCTCCGGCCAGTTTTTCGGGCAGGGGCTTTTCAATGGAAATTATACGCAGAGTGCTGCCGTGCCGGAGAGCGAAAACGACTTTGTATTTACCGTAGCGGCGGAAGAATTAGGCTTTATCGGTGCGATTGCAGTGCTTGTGCTGCTCGCGGCGATCATTCTGCGCATTGTGATCAACGGCAAGCGCGCCAACGACAATGCCAGCTACCTGATGTGCATGGGCATGGCCTCCATGCTCACCGCGCAGGTCATTATCAATATTGGCATGGTGCTCCAGTGGCTGCCGGTTATCGGCATCACGCTGCCGTTTTTCAGCGCGGGCGGTTCTTCCAACCTCTGTGTCTATATCGGGATTGGGTTGATGATGAGTATTTACCGCTTCAATCAAAAAACGCCTGTTGCAAATTTCCGGTTGCAACGCGTCGTCACCCGATTTTCCACTTGATTGAATCCTCTGCGGCGTCCGCCGAAGCCGGCTGGGCGCCATTTTTTCAGTCAATATATTTTTCTATATAGGAAGGAAGATAACAGGATGCCAATTCAGCTCATTGCAATGGATTTGGACGGGACGTTGCTCCGCTCAGATCATATGACCGTTTCCGAGCGGAACCGTAACGCGCTGCAACACGCCTCTGAAAAGGGCGTGCATCTCGTCCTTGCCAGTGGTAGAACGTGGGTGCAGCTGGAAAGCGTAGCGCAGCAGGTTCCCTCCGCGCAATATGCCTTGCTCTCTAACGGCGCTGCGGCGCGGGATCTGCATCAGGGCAAACGGCTTTTCACCTTTGATTTTCCTTGGGGGGACTTTCAAACACTCCTCTCCCTGCTTCACCGTTACGAAGCGGTTTTTGAAACCTACTGCGGCGGGCATTCCTATCTGGAGCGCCGGCTGGCCGGCGGCTTCCATAACGATAGCCTGCCTCCCGCCTTTATCGAGCGGCTGATTGCCCGTCTGACCATTGTGGATGATCTGGAGGAATCCCTTACGGGCCAGACGATTGAAAAAGTAAATGTTTTCTCCATGCCAGAAGAAAATTATGAACCCCTGCTCGCCGCTCTGCACCAAACGGGGCTTTTTGAAGTTTCCTCCGCGATCATTGGCAACATGGAGGTAAACGCGCGGGGCGTTGAAAAGGGCGCGGGCCTAAAGCGGCTGTGCACAGAACTACACATTGAGCCGGAAAATGTGATGGCCTTTGGCGACGCAACCAACGATCTCGGTATGCTGCGCTGGGCGAAATGGTCGTTTGCCATGGAAAATGCGCATGAACAGGCCAAAAGCGCGGCGCGGTACAAAACTGCCTCCAACGAAGAAGATGGCGTGGCGCAGGCGATTGAGCGCCATGTGCTGTAAAAGTGTACATTTGTAACGCGTTGGCAGGCATTTTCTTCTCCCTTGCTTCCGTCACTTTCCATGCCCGATACATTGACAAATTTGCGTCAAACGACTACAATAAAAAAAGATTGTTAAAAACTCAAACAAGTAGGAGGACATGCAATGGGATTCACCCTCGGTCAAAAACTCATCAAATCGCATCTCGTCAGCGGCGATATGACGCCCGGCAGTGAGGTAGGCATCCGCATCGATCAAACGCTCACACAGGATGCCACCGGCACGATGGCCTATTTGGAATTTGAAGCGATGGGCGTAGAGCGCGTGCGCACAGAGCTCTCTGTTGCTTACATTGACCATAACACCTTACAGACAGGGTTTGAAAACGCGGATGATCACCGCTTTATCCAAACGGTCTGCAAAAAGCACGGCATCCGTTTTTCCCGCCCGGGCAACGGCATTTGCCATCAGGTACATTTGGAGCGCTTCGGCATCCCAGGCAAAACGCTCATCGGCTCTGACAGCCACACCCCCACGGGCGGCGGTATCGGTATGCTCGCCATCGGTGCGGGCGGCCTGGACGTGGCGGTCGCCATGGGCGGCGGTACATACTATATCACCATGCCGAAAATGGTGCGCGTCAATCTCACGGGCAAGCTCAGCCCTTGGGTGGCGGCGAAGGATATCATCCTTGAAGTGCTGCGCATCCTGAGCGTTAAGGGCGGCGTGGGCAAAATCATTGAATACGGCGGCGAGGGCGTCAAAACGCTCACAGTGCCGGAGCGCGCCACGATCACCAATATGGGCGCGGAGCTCGGTGCGACTACTTCCGTTTTCCCTTCCGACGAAGTGACCCGTGCCTTCCTCAAGGCGCAGGGCCGGGAAGCGGATTGGGTGGAGCTGCTGCCCGACGCGGACGCGGTTTATGATGAAGTGATCGAAATCGACCTCTCCTCCCTTGCTCCGATGGCTGCTATGCCGCACAGCCCGGACAACGTGAAGAGCGTGACGGAAATCGGCCCGATCAAGGTCGACCAGGTCTGCATCGGCTCCTGCACGAACTCCTCCCTGCTCGATATGCGCAAAGTTGCCGCAATCCTCAAGGGCAAAACCGTCCATCCGGACGTAAGCCTTTCCATCGCGCCCGGCTCCAAGCAGGTTCTTAATATGCTCGCACAGGATGGCGCGCTGGCCGATATGATCGCAGCGGGTGCACGCATTCTGGAATCTGCCTGCGGCCCCTGCATCGGCATGGGGCAATCCCCCAATTCCAAAGGCATCTCCCTGCGCACCTTCAACCGCAATTTTGAGGGCCGTTCCGGCACGGCGGATGCGGGCATCTACCTGGTCAGCCCCGAAGTTGCCGCCGCGAGCGCGCTGGCAGGCGTTCTCACCGACCCACGCACGCTTGGCGATGCACCACAGGTAACACTGCCTGAGGAATTTCTCATCAACGACAATATGGTCGAGCTGCCTGCCTCTCCGGAAGAGGCAAAGGAGGTAGAAGTCCTGCGCGGCCCGAATATCAAGGAGTTCCCGGTGACAAAGGCGCTGCCGGATTCCGTTGAAGCAAAGGCTGTGTTAAAGGTGGGCGATAACATCACCACCGACCACATCATGCCCGCCGGTGCAAAAATCCTCCCCTACCGCTCCAACATCCCCTACCTCTCCAAGTTCTGCTTCGGTCAGGTAGACCCGGATTTCTCCGAGCGCTGCAAGGCGGAGGGCAAAGGCATCATCATCGGCGGCGCGAACTATGGCCAGGGCTCTTCCCGCGAGCACGCGGCGCTTGTTCCGCTCTATCTCGGCGTGAAGGCCGTGATTACGAAAAGCTTCGCCCGTATCCATCAGGCAAATCTCATCAACGCGGGCATTCTCCCCTTCACCTTTGCCAATGAGGCGGATTATGACAAAATCGACCTTGGCGACGAGCTGCGCCTGCCGGATGTGCGCGCACAAATCGCGGAGGGAAAACCTGTTATGCTGGAAAACGCGACGAAGAACGAGTGCTATCCCCTCGCCTACTCCTTCTCCCAACGGCAGACGGATATGCTCCTCGCGGGCGGGCTGCTCAATTATACGCGCGAACACGCAAACTAACATACCGATCAAATCAATCTATGGAGGCTGGACAAATGGACGAAGCAAAAATTCAATCCGCTGTGGCGCACTTTGAAGCGCTTGTGCGCGAGCAGTACGAGCGCTCTGACCGCATCAAGGCGGAAAAAGACTTTATTGATTACAGCAAACTTGATAAAATCATCATCGGCGTGTGCGGCGGCGACGGCATCGGTCCGATCATCACCAAGGAATCGGCCCGCGTGCTGGAATACATGCTCGCGGATGACGTAAAGGCCGGTAAAGTAGAATTCAAGGTGATCGACGGCCTGACGATCGAAAACCGCGTGGCCGCCAACAAGGCCATCCCGGACGACGTGCTCGAGGAGCTCAAAAAGTGCCACGTCATCCTCAAGGGCCCGACCACGACCCCCCAGGCGGGCGACCCGTGGCCGAATATCGAGAGCGCAAACGTTGCGATGCGCAAGGCGCTCGACCTGTTTGCCAATATGCGGCCTGTCAAGGTGCCGGATCAGGGCATCGACTGGACCTTTTTCCGGGAAAACACGGAGGGAGCTTACGCCGTCGGCTCCAAGGGCGTGCATGTGACGGATGACCTCGCCATGGATTTTGTCGTTGCCACCACGGAGGGCTGCGAACGTATTTCCCGCCTCGCCTACGATTATGCGAAGCGCAACGGCAAGAACCGCGTTTCTGTTGTTTCAAAAGCCAACGTGATCAAAACGACGGACGGCAAGTTCCTCAACATCGCCAAAAAGATTGGCGAAGAATACCCGGAGATCACCACGGACGAATGGTATATCGACATCCTCACGGCAAAGCTCATCGATGAGAAGCGCCGCCGCGACTTCCGCGTATTCATCCTGCCGAATTTGTATGGCGATATCATCACGGACGAAGCCGCAGAGTTCCAGGGCGGCGTTGGCACGGCCGGCAGCGCAAACATCGGCAAGCGCTACGCCATGTTTGAGGCGATTCATGGCTCCGCGCCCCGTATGATCCGCGAGGGCCGCGGCCAGTATGCGGACCCCTGCTCCATGCTGCGCGCAACCGTGATGCTCCTCTCCCACATCGGCCGCCAGGAAAAGGCGGACCTGCTCGAGCGCGCGCTTGATATCTGCATGCTGGAGGAGAAGAAGCTGACCATCACAGGCCGCGATACGGGCTGCACATGCAGCGAATTTGGCGATTATGTGATGGAGACCGTTCAAAACCTGAGCAAATAAGGGCGGATCAATTATGGCGAAAAGCGAAAATATCTCTATGTCCGTCATCAAGCGGCTGCCTCGTTATTACCGCTTCCTCGGCGAGCTGGAAAAGCACAATATCACCCGGATCTCCTCACGTGAACTCTCCCAACGCATGGGGCTGACCGCCTCGCAGATCCGGCAGGATCTCAACTGCTTTGGTGGTTTCGGCCAGCAGGGCTACGGCTACAATGTGGAGCAGCTCTATGCGGAAATCGGGCGCATTCTGGGGGTAGATCGGGGGCTGAAAACCATCCTGATCGGCGCGGGTAATCTAGGCCGTGCAATTGCAACACACATGTCGTTTGAAGCGCGCGGGTTTAATCTCATCGGTATCTTCGATAAGAATGAGGCCATGGCGGGCCAACTCGTGCGCGGGCTGCCTGTGCGCCATGTCGATGGCTTAGACGACTTTTGCCGGGATCAAAAACCTATGGTGGCGGTGCTGTGTATTTCGAGCGACAACGCGCCGGAGATCATCGCGCAGCTTGTCAAGCTCGGCATTCAGGGCTTTTGGAACTATACGCATTTTGATATTGCGGCGTATTACCCGGATGTTGCGGTAGAAAACGTGCATTTGAGCGACAGCCTGATGACGCTGAGCTACCAGATGAGCACAAAATTTTAGCGATTTTTCTTACACAATAAAAAGAGCCAGCCCTGCGGTGCATGATCTCGCAGGGCTAGTTTTATTTCCTGGAAAATTAGAACCAGTTTATCAAATTGGAAGGGCCGGCCTTATTTGAGCCGATGAACAAAAAAGGAAAAGGCGATTGCATCCCATATCGTAGCCAAAAAGCCTACATAAAATCCAAACCGCGCATTGGAAAAGCTGTGGAATGGATTGATTTCATCGAGGTATGGCACATCGAAATGAAATAGAAAAAAGTCGATTCCTGTGGTGCTGCCCGTAGTGATCGTTAAAAAAACATAGATTTCGGTCATCAAAACCAGACCAATTCCTACATACCCCCAAAGCATACGCTTTTTATAATCTTTAAAATGAAACCAAATCGCAAACTGAAACAGCGCAAAGCCAAGGATAGCGGCAGGATGGCTGCATAATAGCGTTCCTCTCACCTCCGTGACGCCTTGATGCCCAAACCAGGGCAGCACAGCTGTCAGCATAGAAATTACAGCGAACACAAATACCCCAATTTGATAAAAGTGATATTCTTTGATTTTGCTTGCAAACCCGGATAATGAACCTGCCTCCAAACGATCGGGATCCGTTTTGGGAGCAGCGGCAGAAAAGGTGCTGTAATATGCTTTACATGCCGGGCACGCAGCCAGATGCTCCGTTACGATTTCTCTACTGCGCGCACGCAACACTTCCTCATGATATAAGGAAACAACATCCTGGATCAACGCACAATCATATCTCATAGCCGTAATACTCCTTTAATTCTTTTTGTAACAACAATTTTGCTCTGTGAAAAAGCATCTTTGCGAAACTCTCGGAGATGGAAAGCCATGCAGAAAAGTTTCCTGCATCAAATCTTCTGCAAGCACGCGATCATAACCGCAGAGCCTATACAAAAAGCGAAAAATATCTTGGCTGTAATTCTGATATAATTCATCAAACGAGTCCACAACACGCTTCCTTTCTAAAAGGCTTATATAATAGTAGTTGCAATATTTTAAAAAAGGTAACAATATTGAAAAAATAAATGGGCGGAGATACCCTGTTACGGCATCTCCGCTCTGCTATTTCACTGGTATCAACAGAAAATTAAAAATCATCTTTAAAAAATGACAAATTCAAGAATCGATTTCTGCAGCCCGCAATAACTCCTCCGCACTTTGCAGCTGCAATGGCGTGATCTTCTCCATACCGCCCATGATCCGGGCAAGCTCGCGCTTGCGTCCCTGAAAGTCGAGCGCGTCTACCTGCGTGTAGGTTTTTTCCTCCCGCACTGTTTTTTGAATCAGGAGGTGGCAATCCGCCTGCGCCGCAATCTGTGCCAGGTGCGTCACGCAGATCACCTGCCGCCCGGCGGACACCTGCTTTAATTTCAGCGCTATCTTCTGCGCCGCCCGGCCGCTCACACCCGTATCAATCTCATCAAAAATCAGCGTACCGATTTCGTCGCTGCCGGATAACACATTTTTGATCGCCAGCATAATGCGGGACAGCTCGCCGCCTGAGGCGATCTTCGCCAGCGGGCGCGGCGGCTCGCCGGGGTTCGCTGAGATCAAAAATTCGATCTCATCCGCGCCGTTCGGCCCGGGCTTTACCTGCTCATGGCGAACAACAAAATGCACATGCGGCATATCGAGATAGGCCAGCTCCTCCTCCACCTGCTTTGCAAAGCGCTCCCCCGCCTGCCTGCGAACGTCGGAAAGCGTTACCGCCAACGCCTTAATTTTACGCACCAGCTCCCGCCGCTCCGCATGGAGCGCTTCTGTCCGCTCCTCTGAAAAGGCGATCTCATCCAGCTCTTTCTGTGCGTTCTCTAGATAAGCGATCATTTCCTCTTCCGTTTCTCCATATTTCCGAGAGAGCTTATAAAGCTGATCCAACCGCTCTTCAATCCGCTCCAAATCGCCGGGATCATAGGAGAGCGCGTCGAACGCGCTGCGGATCTCATCGGTATAGGCCTCTAAATTATAGGAGAGATCCAACATCTCCTGCGCGGTTTTCTCCACTGCATCATCATACCGCGCCGCCTCCTGCAAGCTCGCCGCAGCATCTGTCAAGAGCTGCGACGCACCGAGCGTTTCCTCCGTGCCATGGACCGCGTCGTAGGCGCGGCGCAGGCTCTGGAGGATTTTTTCGGCATTGAGGCAGCGGGTGCGTTCCTGCGCCAGGCGCTCCTGCTCCCCGATTTGCAGGTTGGCTGATTCCAATTCGTCAATCTGAAACCGTAGCAGGTCAATTTTGCGCAGCTTTTCCTCTTCATCCATCTGCAATTCATTCAAAGCGCGCCGAACCTTGACATAGGCGGCATAAAGGCCGTGATACTCCTCCAAAAGCTTGCCGTTCTGTGCGAGCGCATCGATGAAGCCAATGTGCCTGTCCGGTGAAAGGAGCGACTGGCTATCGTGCTGCCCATGGATATTGATTAGCTCGCCGCCAAGCTGACGCAGCATGGATACGGTCGCTGTCTTGCCGTTGATCCGGCATACGCTGCGCCCATCCGCGTTGATGGAGCGCTGGATCAGGAGGCTGCCATCCTCTTCCGGCTCCAGGCCAAGAGATTCCAGCACCTGCACAGCAGGCCGTGAAACCTCAAAAAAGAGCGCCGACACCTTGGCGGAAGGGGCGCCGGAGCGCACAAGCTCGCGCGTGGTGCGCTCGCCGAGCACCGCGTTAATGGAATCAATAATGATCGATTTGCCCGCGCCCGTTTCACCCGTTAACACGTTCAGGCCCTTATTAAAGCTGATTTCCGCTTTTTCGATCACAGCAATATTTTCAATTTGAAGGCTTGTCAGCATAACGAATCATGCCTTTCTGAAAATGCGTTATCCGTTTTGCAGCATTTTGTCGAGGGAGCTTTTTAGCTGCTGCGTCAATTCCGACGTGCGGCAGAGCACAAAAATCGTATCATCTCCCGCCAGCGTGCCGACGATCCCCTCAAAATGCATCGCATCAATGGCCGCACAGGCCGCCTGCGCCATACCCGCATAGCACTTCAGCACACAGGTATTTCCCGCATAATCAACAGAAATGACAGAGCCGGAGAAGATCGTATAAAACTTTGCGAGATATTCGTCGCCCTGCGCCGCGCTGGCCATATACCGGTATTGCCCGCTGGGGGACATCGCCTTGACGAGCCGCAGCTCTTTGATATCACGGGATACGGTCGCCTGTGTGACCTCAAACCCATTTTCCCGCAGCTTCGCAAGCAGTTCGTCCTGCGTGGTAATCTCGTATTGCTGGATCAGCTCCAGAATCAATGCATGACGTTTCCGTTTCAAACCAGGGGCCCCCTCTTAAAAAATTTCGCCTGCAAACGGTCCATAAAGGTATCGTTTTTCATCCGGATAAAATCCGCGTAAAGCGCCGACTTTGTCACCTCAAGCGTGCAGCCCTCCGGGATTTTTACCGTCTCTCCATCGCAGGAGAGATAAACACTGCCCCCATCGCGCATTTCAGCGCACAGAGAAAGCTTAGCATCCGGGCGAAACAGCATCGGCCGGCTGAATAAGGTATGCGCGCATACCGGCGTCAGCAGAAGGCATTCCAGCGACGGATCCACCACAGGCCCGCCTGCGGATAGGGAATAGGCCGTGGAACCGGTGGGTGTTGCAACCACCATACCATCCGCCATATACCGCGCGATAGGCTTGCCATCGCAAAACGCGCTGCATTCCAGCAGCCGGAGTTCTTCACCACGCACAAGGGCAGCATCATTGATGCATTGGGATTGATCACAAACTTGGCCGTCTTTTATTAATTTTACATCAAGCAGCATTCTCCGGTCAATTGCAAAATCGTTGCAGACCAAATTTTTTAGCAGGGAGATTTCATGCGGTTCCAACCCCGCCATAAAGCCGAGGCGGCCCGCATTGATGCCGAGCACCGGCTTATGCAAGGGAGCCGCGAGCTTGGCGTCGTGGATCATGGTGCCGTCGCCGCCGATGGAAATCACAAAATCAGCGGACTGCAACGCCTCCTGCTCCGAGAGAAACGAAAAATCCCCCTGGATAAAATCAGCTTTTAAGGAATCGTACATCACGCATTGGATGCCGAGCGCCTTCCCCTCCCGGCCGACGGAGAACGCGATTTCCCGCGCGTTCTTTTTCGTCAGGTTGGGCAATACCGCAAGCTTCATATGTTCCCCTCTCCCCCTTCCGGCCGGATCGCCCGACCGCTGTCATCCAATGAGCTGTGCGCCAGTGTAACAACCTCTTCCATTTCAATGGCATCCAGCCCTTGGGGCGGTGCGGATTTTTTTAAATAAAGCAAATATTCAATATTTCCCTCCGGGCCTTTTACCGGGGAAAAGGTGAGCCCTAAAATAGAAAAACCTGTTTCCAGCGCAAAGGAGCAGACGGTTTCTATCACCTGCCGATGTGTGGCAGGGTCGCGCACAACGCCCTTTTTGCCAACCTTCTCGCGCCCGGCCTCAAACTGGGGCTTGATTAGGCAAACCGCTTCGCCGCCCTCCTGTAAAAGGCAAAACAGCACCGGCAAAATCAGGCGCAGGGAGATGAAGGAAACATCCACGCTCGCAAAGTCGATTGGATCCCGCACCTGCTCTTGCGTCACATAGCGGAAATTGGTGCGCTCCAAATTCACAACGCGCTCATCCGTACGCAGCTTCCAGGCGAGCTGGCCGTAGCCGACATCGATCGCATACACCTTGCGGGCTCCATTTTGCAGCATGCAGTCCGTAAAGCCGCCGGTAGAGGCACCGACATCCATGCAAATTTTCTGCTCCAGCGTGATGGGAAAGCACTGCATCGCCTTATTGAGCTTGAGGCCGCCTCTGCTGACGAAGGGGAGCTGTGTGCCGTGAAGCTCAATTTGATCCTCCGGCTTTACGCTGAAACCCGCTTTGGAGGCCTTTTGACCGTTGAGATAAATCTGCCCGGCCATGATGAGCGCCTGCGCTTTTTCCCGGCTGGGCGCGAGACCTCGCTCAAAAACGGCAACGTCAAGCCGTTGTTTTGCCATGCTCCGCCGCCTCCCTCAAAATCACTTGAACCATACCGTCCGCATCCATGTGGTATTGCGCCATCAGGGAGGGCACCGACGCCTGACGGACAAAGCAATCGTCCACCGCCGTTAAATGGAAGCTGCCCTGAAAACCCTTCTCCAGCAGCAAGGCGGCAAAATGCTCCCCAATGCCACCGGTGCGCACGCCTTCTTCAAAGAAAAAAATTTGCTCGCCCAACCGGGCCGACTGGACGGCGCGGATATCAATGGGCTTAATCCGGTTGAGCTTGATGATCCGTGCGCTCACGCCCTTTCCCCGCAGGGTGGCAAGCGCCGTGCATGCATTGGAAAACAGCCGGCCAAAGGTAACGATCACAATCTTTGCCCACGCCTCGCCATAATGGGTAAAGGAGTCAAAGGAGGGCGTATAATCTGCGGGGAATTCGCGCTCCGTTCCACGCGGATACCGCACGGCGACGATCCCTTTATCAATATAAAAAGCGTTGCCCAGATCATTTTTCAGTTCTGAAAAGGTGGAGGGCGAATAAATCGTCAAATCCGGCACGCTATTGAGCAAGGCCATATCAAACAGGCCCTGATGGGTTTCCCCATCCTCCCCGACGAAACCGGCGCGGTCAATTGCAAGCACCATTTTATTGCCCTGCAGCGAGGCGTCATGGATCAGCTGATCGTAACAACGCTGCAAAAAGGTTGAATATACCGCAAACACCGGCAGCATATGATTTTTGGCCAGACCGGAGGCAAAGGTGACCGCGTGCTCCTCCGCGATCCCCACATCAAAAAAGCGATCAGGGAACGCCTTGCTGAAAGCGTCGAGGCCTGTGCCCAGCGCCATGGCAGCCGTGATGGCGCAAATCCGCTCATCCTTCTGCGCAAAATCACACAGCGCCCTGCCAAACATCTCGGAAAAACTGGTGCTTGAAAAAACCGGCTCCCCGGTGTTGATATCAAATTTTGAAATGCCATGGAATTTATTCGGCTCACGCTCCGCAAAATCGTAGCCTTTTCCCTTCACCGTGTTGATGTGCAGGAGAACCGGCCGGTGCAGCATCTTGGCGCCTTCCAGCGCCTCCTGGAGCTGCTCCAGATTGTGTCCGTCGATCGGGCCCATATACTGAAAGCCCATATCTTCAAAAATTGTGCTTTGATAAATTAAATTTTTTAAAACTGATTTTGAGCGAAAAACCAGATTGGATATTTTCTTACCCACTAGCGGGATATGGTTTAAAAAGCCCTCTATACGCGCCTTCAGCCGGAAATAGCCGGGCTTCGAGCGAATCACGGCAAGATAGCGCGCCATGGAGCCGACATTATGCGAAATCGACATCTCATTATCGTTGAGGATCACGATCAGCCGGCTGTGTGTGCGCCCGGCGTTGTTGAGCCCTTCGTAGGCAAGCCCGCCGGTTAATGCGCCGTCGCCGATGACGGCGATCACATAATGATCGTCCTTCGCCAACTTTTTTGCGGCGGAAAGCCCATATGCGGAGGAGATGGAGGTGCTGCTGTGCCCGCTGTAAAAAATATCGTGCTCGCTCTCATTGGGCCGCTCAAAGCCGGAAAGGCCGTTTTCCGTGCGCAGGGTGGAAAATTGGCTGTAGCGCCCGGTCAGCAGCTTATGGGTATAGGCCTGGTGGCCCACATCGAATACGATTTGATCCCTTGGGGAATCGAATACGCGGTGCAGCGCAATCGTCAGCTCCACCACACCCAGGTTAGAGGCCAAATGGCCGCCCGTCTGGGAAACGGTTTCCACCAACACCCTGCGAATTTCAGTGGCCAGCTCACCCAAGCGATTTTCCTCCAGCTGCTTTACATCGTCCGGAGAATGTATCTGTGAAAGAATTGGATTCTCATTCATATCAGCAATGCTCCTAACAGACAGAATAGAAGGCGGCCTATTTCTCACGCGTTGCAAGCCGTTCTGTAAGCTCCAGCAAAAAGGAGGCCCGCTCCTCAAAGATCGAGAGCGTCTCCCGTGCTGTCGCAGTCAATTCCGTGACGAGGCGGCGGGAAGCATCCAAGCCCAAGAGGGAAACATAGGTTGATTTTTCCTTTTCCCGGTCGCTCCCCACCGGCTTGCCAAGCACATCACTGCTGCTCGTCATATCCAGAATATCGTCAACGATCTGGAAGGCAAGTCCAATACAGGAGCTGTAAAGGGACGCCGCCTTACAAATTGTTTCATCTGCCCCTGCCGCCACACAGCCCATCTGTGCGGCGGCGTCAATCAAGGCACCCGTTTTGAGAGAGTCCATCACTTTTAGCCGATCCAGCGGGATCTGCCTGCCTTCGCTAGCCAGATCAATTACCTGACCGCCGATCATCCCCTGGCCGCCCGCAGCATGCGCCAGCACAGCAGCCGCATGGATCGTCCGTTTGGGATCCACCGGATAGCCGGAACGCTGGTCTAGCATCGTTTCAAAGGCAAGCGTCAAAAGCGCATCCCCGGCCAGAAGCGCGTTCGCCTCCCCAAATTTCACATGGCAGGAGGGCTTGCCGCGCCGCATATCGTCATCATCCATGCAGGGCAGATCATCGTGGATCAGCGAATAGGTGTGGATCATTTCCACTGCACAGGCAAAGGGCAGTGCGGCATGCGGATCTTCCCCGCACGCTTCGCAGAATGCGAGCGTGAGAATAGGGCGAATTCGTTTGCCGCCGTTTTCCAAGCTATAGGCCATCGCCTGAAACAGGATATCCTGCCCCTGCCCTTCTTCCGGTAGGTAGAGATGCAGGCTGTTTTCGATCATGGAAAGATATTCCTGCTGCTGTCGTTCAAAATTCAGCATGTGGGTTCCTCCATATGCTCTTGTTTTGACAATTCCATTACCCGGGCTTCCGCCTGCGTCAGGCACGTATTGCAATAGCCTGCGAGGCGCGTGCCCTCTTCAAACAGGCGCAGGGCATCCTCCAGCGGAAGGGAGCCGCCTTCCAAAAGGGATACGATTTCCTCTAAGCGTTCGATGGCTGATTCATAGGTTTGCTCTTTTTGAACTTCCTTCAAAATAAATCCCCGTCCTTTCACAGGCGTAAATGTAGCTAGGGGTATTCTTTTGGGCTTTCCCCGATCGGTTTATCTCAAGGATCGATCTCCAATACGGCGCATTGCGCGCCGCCATCCGACCATTTCAGGTGAAGCTGATCTCCCGCCGCAAGCTCTGCCACAGAGTGGATGGGCCGGCCGCCGTGATACGCAATCGCATACCCACGGGAAAGCACCTTCAAAGGGCTCAGCGCGTCCAGCTTCCCCGCAAGCGGAGCAAGGCGGCTATTCTGCCGCAGGAGGAGGGCGGAAACTGTTTGCACAAGTCTTCCCTCCAACGCCTCCAGCGACTGGCGCCGGTGATCCAGAAGATGGGCGGGATCCTGCAACTGCGCCCGTGCCGATAAAGTATCGAGGCGCTGCTGCTCCGCTTCCAGGCGGCGCCGCACGAACTGAAGGGCGCTACGCCGCAACATTTGAACCCTTGCCAGCTCCGCCTGCGCATCCGGCACGCAGAGCTCGGCTGCCGCGGAGGGCGTAGGCGCACGCAAATCGGCTGCAAAATCGCAAATGGTAAAATCCGTTTCATGCCCAACCGCCGAAATCACGGGGATTTCGCTGGCGGCAACCGCGCGCGCGACCTCTTCCTCATTAAACGCCCACAGCTCCTCCAGCGAGCCGCCTCCGCGGCCAACGATCAAAACATCCGCCGCCTTCTTTTCATTGAACAGCCGGACGGCTTCAGCGATTTGCCCCGGCGCATCCGCCCCCTGCACCTGTACGGGCTGCAAAATAATCTGCGCAAGCGGAAACCGCCGGGAGAGCACATTGATAATATCGCGGACAGCCGCCCCCGTAGGCGAGGTGACAACCCCTACCCGCATCGGATAGCGCGGCAGCGGCTTTTTGCGCTCTGGCGCAAAAAGGCCCTCCTTGGAGAGCTTTTCTTTCAGCTGTTCATAGGCAAGATTTAAAGCGCCCATCCCATCGGGCTGCAAATCATCCACATAGAGCTGATACTGCCCATCCCGCTCATAGAGGGAAACCCGGCCGCGCACGATCACACGCATGCCATCCTGCGGGAGGAATTTGAGACGCTGCGCGCTTGAACGGAACATCACCGCGCGGATCACGGCATTTTCGTCCTTCAAGGAAAAATAGAAATGCCCGGTGCGATAGTGATTGGTAAAATTCGAAATCTCCGCGCTGACATATACATGATTTAAATTGCCGTCGCCGTCGAGCAGCGATTTCACATAGGCATTCAGCTGACCGACCGTCAGCACCAAGGGCGCTTTCATGCTTATGACCATTCCTTTCTTGCGTCGGGCAAGCGAAAAAGGCTTTTCCGTTCCACTTATTTTTCCCCGGGCAGATTTTTTTCCTGCGCAGCAGCCAGCACAGCGATTCCCGCAGCATTATCGCAGGAAAAGGCCGGCTCTGCAAAACTCGCATCATATTTTTGGCTGATTGCATCACGAATCACGCGGTTTGACATCACGCCACCCGCAAAAAGGAACGGATACGTTCCATGCCGCCGGAGCAATTCCCTCGCCATTGCATCAATTGCTGCCAAAACGCTTTCGATGCAGAAACGGGCGATATCCTCGCAGCACTCGCCTGCACGAAGCATTTTTTCACACTGATTTTGAATGCCGGAAAGGCAGCAGTCTGCGCCCTTCATCGACGGCCTGACGGAAAAACGCTGCTTTGATCGCTGTGCAAGCCGGTCAAGCTCCGCACCGGCCGGGAAGGGAAGGCCAAGCATCCCGCCGACACGATCGATTGCCTGCCCCGCCTTTAAATCAAGGGACTGCGCCAGCAGCTCCTTTTCAAAAAGCTGCGCCGCATTGGGGCGCACCAAAAGCGCCTCCGTCGTTCCACCGGAAACGTGAAACGCATAGAAGGGCCGCTTAAAATAGGAGAGCCGATCCGCACTGTAAAGCGCCGCGGCAATATGGCCGCTCTGGTGAGAAAAAAAATACAGCGGCACCTTTAAAAAAGACGCAACCGCACGCGCCGCAGACATCCCGGCCAAAAAGCAGGGCATATAGGAGCCCTCCGCATCCCGCGGCGCGCTGGATACGGCAACTGCGCAGATTTCTCCGCCAAATTCCGCTGAAAGCTCCTCCAGGAGTTGAGGGAGTTGAACCGTATGGTGAAACACTGCATCGCTCTGCCGCAGCCCAAGCGCACCAGGCGGGACCGGCAAAAGCCTCTTTTTCTGCAATACCAGATCGTGCTCCGGGCAATAGACCGCTGTGGAGGTGGTGTAGTTGCTCGTGTCGATTCCAAGATACCCTTTCATCCCTACGCCTCAAGCTGCCGTGCGGTCGTGCCGAGCACGCCGTTGATAAAAGCGGCATCCTCCTGGGAAGCATAGAGCTTTGCAAGCTCAACCGCCTCATTGATGGAAACGTTCGTCGGCACTTCCTCAATAAACAGCATCTCGCACAGAGCAAGCCGCAACAGGGAGAGAGAAACGCGGGAAATACGATCTTTCTTCCATCCGATCGCATTTTTTTCAATGATGGAATCGATTTCCGGCTGCCGTTCATCTGCCGTGTTGGCAAGCAAAACCGCGAATTCATCCGTTTGCAAATAGCGCGCCTCTACAGCCATGGAAATCAACTCTTCCACCGTGATCTCCGGATGAAAAGATTTTTCAAAAATTAAGATAAACGCCTGTTCTCTTGCCTGCCGTCTGGTCATGCTTGTCCTCCACTTTTTCAATAAAATCAGCCCTCCACAGCTGAGAAAACAAACCGGCCTTTTCCCGGAAAACCTCCGAAACTGTGCTGGCTCCAGAAGGCTTGCCGCATAAAATGCCTTTTGCTCCTCCCCACGTTGCAGAGGGCTTAAAGATCACTTTTGCGCTTGCGCGATCTCAGAAAAGTCAACCCCGACAATGCTAATATTCACCTTGGTAACAACCCGCCCCGTCATATTCTGCACCGCATTTTTGACGGCGCGCTGCACCTGAGCGGAAACAGCCGGGATTTTTGTACCGCCTTTGAGCAATAAATATAGATGAAGCTTAATTTCATTTTCATTGACCCACACGCGCACAGATTTCAGCGTATCATCTCCTATATGAAAAAACGCTTGCAGATCTCTGGGCCGGGCCGCAAAGCCGCTCACACCCTCAACATCCTTCGCAGCGTTTAAAGCGATCGCTGCGATCACCTCTTCAGAAATCACAAGGCCGCTGACAACGTCCTGTTTCTTCATATCGTCCATATAAGATCCTTCCATTCTCCCGCCCGCCGGCAAAAATCAGAAAACATAATGCGCCATTCGCCTCTGCTAGGGAAAAGAACCAGCCTCCCGTACACAGGCGAAAAAGAAAACCTACATGGGGAGTAAACTTTACGATCCGTTTGAAGCTATCTACCATACGCGCAAAGCACCCCTATCCCCAAAATGGCGTTGCCGCTCTGCGGCAGGAGGCGTTTCGCGCCGACAGGCATTTTTCTAATGCTTCAAAGTTTGAAGCTCCTTGCCTCTTACCGTATGTGCAAAGCACCCCAACGCTTCAAACGATTGTTTGAAGCTCTATTATGCCATACACGCAGAACCTACTACTGCGAAAAATGGCGTTGCCGCTCTGCGGCAGGAGGCGCTTCGCGCCGACAGGCATTTTT
>OFLZ01000915.1_pt1 | contig 19474 bp, 12 predicted proteins | sample 1541321 | NCBI WGS metagenome assembly OFLZ01 (sample SAMN04209223, study PRJEB22552) | human gut metagenome | biome: gut; material: feces | host: Homo sapiens | place: USA: Oklahoma | reverse complement strand
AAAGCGTTCTTATAGGGATAGAGAATTTGCTCTATTTTTATAAATACAGACTTTTTCTACAAACTGAGGCAGGCTCAAAAGAGCCTGCCTGTAAACCGCATTCAACACAAAAAAGAAAAACAGCATCACTACAACCTCTGCTGCGGTATGCTGTTTCTCATGACGGAAAGAAAAGTAAAAACGTGAGGTAGACATCATCTCAAATCTACATCTCAACCTTACGAGCATATTATGCCACATCGTGGTTACATTTCGGTTACATTGTGAACAGCAGCCGGAATCGCCGCCATATTTCTATTTATACGATAGTTGATTCAACATTTTATCAAGCGAATTGTGCATATTTACACGATATTAGTTATTTCTGTAAGCCTGATTTACAGAATATAGCATCATATTTACACAAATCGCCAACAGTGCAACGCTTGTTGCATAACATCAATCAGAAAATTTGAATTTTGATTAAATTATTTTCACGCTTTAGCGTGAAATTTCATTAAAGCACACGTTAAGACGAAAGAAAAAACAGGGAGGTGAAAAAATGCCGAATAAGATACATATTACTATGTTCGGTCAGTTTTCAATATCATACCGTGACAAGCGTCTGTGCGAAAACGAGTACAGGGGTTCGAAAATGATTTTGCTTCTTGAATATCTTATTGCACAGCGAGGCAGAGAAATAACCCAGAATGAGCTTATCGACCTTTTTTGGTCGGACAGCAAAAATCCTGCCAATGCGCTTAAGACGCTTGTACACAGAACAAGAGCGGTGCTTGATGAAATGATACCCGGCGGTGGTAAACTCATAGCAGGCAGTCACAGTTCATATGCCTTTATTGAAAGCGATGAATGCGTTATTGATTCGACAAAATTCAAGGAATATATAGATAAAACCGAGGACGAGTCGCTTTCCAGAACAAGACGCATAAGTATGTATAAAAAGGCTATCGCCCTTTATAACAGCGGATATCTTGCAGGAGCTGTCGGAGAAACGTGGGTACAGCCGATAAACGTATATTTCCATGCACTTTATAATTCCGCTGTGGACAAATGCGCTCAGCTACTTTACCCTATGGGCAAATTTTCCGAAATAATAACGCTTTGTGAGCGTGCCACAATGCTTGACCAGTCCGATGAAAAAATGCATGCAAACCTTATCCGTGCCTTTGTCGCAATGGGAGATTACGAACGTGCCGCAAAGCAGTATGATTATATCCGTGCATATCTTATGGAGCAGTACGGTGCCGCACCGGGCGCTCACCTCACCGAGCTTTACGAGCTTACGGTAAAGCCAAGAAATGATGTACAGAATAATCTCGATGCGGTAATAGGCGATCTCACGGGCGATGACAGCAAGGAGCAAAAAGGCGTTTTTTACTGCCAGTACGAAATATTCAAATACATATTCCGCCTGTACAGGCGTGAAAGTCAAAGAATCGAGAGCAAGTTGTCTATCTGCCTTGTTTCTGCGGTTGACAGCAGTAAAAATGAACTTAAGGATATAAAACTGCTTGAAAAGGCAATGGATAAAATTTCGTTCAGCATAAGCAATTCGCTGAGAATGAGAGATGTATATACACGCTACAGCAGAAGCCAGTATCTGCTTTTGTTGCTTGATGCGGACAAAAGCTCGTTTGACGGCATAGAGGAACGTATTATGACAAGGTTCAGACGAAGTAAGACGATGGACAGCGTAAATGTGAAATTTGATTTCAAGGAAATATGAAATTCGCCCCTGCAAGTGTAGGGGCAGTTGTTTTAACAAGCAGATATCCAATACCGCTTGTGAAACTTTCACCTATGTTTATGCTGAATTTAGTTAACAAATCGTGTAATGATAAAGTTGCATTAGACAATTGTTACAACCTAACCTGCTTTAACTTACTTTACAGCGCACTTTTGTAGAACTTACAAATGTCAACGATTTCACTCGTTGACAAAAACAGGCAGCAATGATATAATTCAAATGTTACTTAATTTACACAGACAGTAGGATATTATATGAAAAAATTTGTTGTTATAATTATATGCGCGGCAGTTGCGGCCGCTCTCGGTGTTGCGGGCGTGATAATATTTATGCCTAAAGGCGAAAGCATACATTTTGACCGTGAATTTATCAAGCGTGAAAACGGACTTGTGGCGGAAGAAGGCAACACCCCTTACGGAACATCGGAGAATATTTCGATGGATGTCAGCCTAACCGCAGATAAGGATAATTTGTACAAGGCAAACGGCAGTCTGAAAATCGGCAACAGGACAATAAATATCACAAGTGCCACAAAGGTAGAATTCGGATATTATTTAGAAGAAAATGATTCTGCAAACTCCGTTGATGTAATTTATCATGCGAATGATACAAACATAATAACCGTAATAATCCGTGAGGGAGATTATATGGGTGTGTGGTACACCAAAGAGTTTGTTCCCGAGTATCTCAAGGAAAGCTCGGCTGAGTGATTGTACAGGAGGTAATGATGAAAAAGACGATCATAATTATTATATGTGTTTTAGTCGTACTGGGAGCGGTTGCAGCAGGACTTATACTGTTTTTACCGCGCAATGAAACGATACATATTGAAAATCCGTTTGTAAAGACGCATATCGCCGATGCCGAGGTTCAGGGTGATATGCCGGAGGGCACAAAGCTTGATACCGTTATCGACATAACCGTTACCGTCAATAACGCAGGATTGTGCTGTGCAAGCGGAACGATTAAACTCGGTGAGCAGACTTTTGAGATAAATGATATTACCGCATCGGCAGACGGCTATACTCTTAGCCAAAAAGATAACGGCAGTACCGTTGCCGCATTGTATTGGCACAGAGATGACGAGAAGAATACATCAATTATGATAAACAGTGGCGATTATTACGGCAGCTGGTGGTACAGCAAGGATTAAATAAAATGGCGGACTGTCCGAAAAAGGACAGCCCGCCTTGTTATATATCCTGTTTTATCAGAGCGTGAAACTTCCGCCGTGGTTTGCCTTTCTCCAGTCAACATATTCCTCATATGTTCCCTGTCTGTCGTAACAGCCCTTGTCGGCTATTTCTATTATACGGTTTGCGACCGTCTGTACTATCTCATAGTCGTGAGAAGCGAACAGCACGTTGCCCTTGAAGTCCGAAAGCCCGTTGTTTACAGCGGTGATGCTTTCAAGGTCGAGGTGGTTTGTAGGTCTGTCGAGGATAAGAACGTTTGACTGGAACAGCATCATGCGTGAGAACATACAGCGTACCTTCTCTCCGCCCGATAAAACGTCAACATTCTTGAATATATCATCGCCCGAGAACAGCATACGTCCTAAGAAGCCACGCAGATATGTTTCGGTTTCGTCCTTTGAATACTGTCTTATCCAGTCAAGGATGGACAGCTTACAGCCGTTGAAGAATGCACTGTTATCCTGAGGGAAGTAGCTTACGCTTGCGGTGCTTCCCCACTTGATAAAGCCCTCGTCCGGTTCTTCTTCGCCCATCAGTATCTTGAACAGTGTGGTAACGGCGATCTCGTTATCGCCAACAAAGGCAATCTTGTCGTTTCTGCCGACAGTAAAGCTGACGTGGTCAAGCACCTTAACGCCGTCAACCGTCTTTGTAAGCCCTTCGACCTGTAAAATATCCTTGCCTATCTCACGCTCCATATCAAAGCTGATGAACGGATAACGTCTGCTTGACGCAGGCAGTTCCTCTACAGTCAGCTTGTCAATGAGCTTCTTTCTCGATGTAGCCTGCTTTGACTTGGACTTATTCGCCGAGAAACGCTGGATAAAGCTCTGTAATTCCTTTATCTTTTCTTCGTTCTTCTTGTTCTGCTGCTTTAACATCTTCTGTATAAGCTGTGAAGATTCATACCAGAACTCGTAGTTTCCGACATACATCTTGATCTTTGTATAGTCTATATCTACCGTGTGGGTACAAACGTTGTTTAAGAAGTGACGGTCGTGCGATACAACGATAACCGTACCGAAATACTCCGCAAGGAAGTCCTCAAGCCAAGCCACAGCGTCAATATCAAGGTGGTTGGTAGGCTCGTCCATAAGGATTATATCAGGATTTCCGAAAAGTGCCTGTGCGAGCAGTACCTTGACCTTTTCATTACCTGCAAGACTGCTCATCTGAGCGTACATAATGCTCTCGTCAAGGCCAAGACCCTGTACGAGCTTTGATGCGTCACTTTCAGCCTCCCAGCCGCCAAGCTCGGCAAATTCGCCCTCAAGCTCGCTTGCGAGGTTTCCGTCCTCCTCGGTGAAGTCCTCCTTCGCATAAAGAGCGTCCTTCTGCTTCATTACCTCATAAAGACGGGGATTTCCCATTATTACCGTTTCCTGAACCGTATATTCGTCATATGCGTAGTGGTCCTGCTTAAGCACCGACATACGCAGACCCTCCTGAACCGTGACCGTACCCGTTGTAGGCTCAAGCGCACCGCAGAGTATCTTTAAGAATGTGGACTTTCCTGCGCCGTTTGCGCCGATAACGCCATAGCAGTTGCCGGCTGTGAACAGCAGGTTTACGTCCTTGAACAACATCTGTCCGCCGAATGAAAGACTAACGTCCGATACTGTAATCATTTTTGTTTCCTTTCTCTTTTACACTTTAAATCTTATGATTTCCGTACTTTTTTCTGTTTCTCACTCCGTGTTTTAACCATATAGATTTAAGTATATCATATTGCAAGGAATAATGCAAGCAAAACCGCAGAAATAAAGGAAATTATAGCTTACAGCAGTATTATTGCACGGACAGCTCCATAGTTTCTGCGTCAAGCTCATACGTTGTCACAGAGCCATCGTCATTCTCCGTGCCGATAATAAAGCAGGGCTTGTCTGGGTACTTGTTCTGATTTACGCTGATTACACCGTCTACCGTTATCTGCTTGTCGAGCATTACATTGATAAAAGTCCACGCCCTTTTGCTGTTCTTATTATATGTGTCTGTGATTCCGTACATTCCCGTTCCGTCGCCGAAGCCAAGCATAAAGACGCTTTTCCCTTCTCCCGCCGTATAAGTGTTTACATAGCTCTCCTCCATATCTTCGTCAAGGCTGTACACGCTTAAGCAGTCATAGCCCACATCATAGACGGTGGCACCGCCGTTGTTTATATTGCCGTACTTCACAAGCCGCAGAGGGAACACGGCCTTCTTATTTCTATACGAGTCGAGATTTATAAAGCTCACTCGTCCCTCATAGGTATACGTCTTGCCGTTATCAAGATTCACGCAGACCGTTTTATAAGCATTGCCGTCCGGATAAGAAATAAGATTTTCCGCAATAAAGCTGAATCTGTCGTCCTCCTTTTCGAACACCTGCTCCTGTGTTATAAGGTCAAATATTCTTACTCCGTTCATATCCAAAACCGCCAGCTTATCGCCGTTTCTGTTAATACCGATGCCATCGGCGCTTTTCTCCGTTTTGATATTGCTGAGCAGTATTTTTCCGTGAGCGCCGTATATATTATATCTGCCATCCTCATTGCCATCTCCGATTATATATCCGTAACTTTGCAATCTGTCAAGCGTCCTGTCGCCTTTCACAAACGGAGTGCCGTCAAGGTTCAGATAGTAATTCACTGTTGCAGAGTTTTTGCCCGTTTCGTCATACATAAGCACGCTGAGCGTCACCGCCTTGCCTTCTGTTATGCAAGGGCTCATATAACTCTGATCTACGCTGTTGCTCACATAGTATTCCTCATAATGACGGTTTCCGTACCTGTCTGTATAATAAAGCCTTTCGCCGTCATCTGCAACAAAAATATAATTCGCTATATTTTGCGTTATTTCGGGCGTGCTTTCATAATATACGGCACCTGCGTAGAAATCAAGCGGCGAATAACCGTTTGCCGCACTGTTGCCGGCATTGCACATTCCGCTTATTCCTTCCATCTCCGCCTTGCCGTTGAGATCATTTACCGTTACACCGATAAGCTCGGGTGCATAGCCGTTATAATCATAGCCGTTTTTGTTATTTATGTATGTCTTAGATACAAAATATCCGTCGGGCGACATTGCGCTGACAAATTCATACCTTGCCTCGAGTGCGACCTTGCCGTCCTTTCCGATAAAGCCCGCTCTGCCGTTCTCAGCCGTCAGATAAGCCATATAGCCGTTTTCCATCGGCTGAATATCATACTTTGTAGTCAGCAGTACGTTCATATCCCTGTCATAGCAGGTGAAGCTGCCGTCATCGTTTCTTATTACCACGCTTCCGCTGTTTTCGCTTATTCTCGGCTTGTTTTCATACTGAGCCAATAGCTGACCGTACTTGTCATAGATATAATACTTGTCATAGTCAAAGCACATCAGCCTGTCGCCGTATGCCTTTGCGTACACGAACTTTCCTATGCTCTTTCCGTATGCCGTGTAATATTCGGCAAGGGAATTATTGTCCTTGGTTTTGTAGAAATCGTTTCCCAGAACCGTAAACGCCCTCTCGTACACCGCATATACATGACCGCTGTTCCTGTCTGCCATAGCATACTTTTTCCTGATTTTATCCTGTTTGCCCGAATCTTTTTCACGGTCGGAACTGAACGATGCAATATACAGCTTATCACCGTATTCATTCAGATTGAAGCTGACGGAGGATGAAACCGTCAGCACAGGGCAAAGCCTGTTATCGTATATCACCGTCTGACTGGGCTTATTGCTTTGTATAAGGTCGCAGGCTGTATATTTATTCATTGAATATCTCTCAGACGAGCCTTGCAACACCGCTTTATTGCCGAACAGATCTTTTACCGCAGTATGCTCCTCCTCGCAGTATCTTATAAGCCTTGCGCTGTCCGTGTCAATTACCGATGCGTTGACAAGCTCGTTTTCCGTATCGGTACTTATAAGCGTTTCTCCGGAAGCCACTATTCTGCCGCTTAAAGTGTGGCTGTTGCAGACGATAAAATATCCGTCATCTATACGGTAATCGCAATACTGCGGATTGTACTTTCTGTATACCTCGTTGTATGATTTTGCGTTTTTTGCTACAGGTATCATATCGCTGTAAATATAATCCCACATATCTTCGTCAAAAGTATTGCCTGCAATCTCGGAGAAATAAAACTCCCCCAAAAACATATTCTCCCCGTCAAACTTTTCAAAGTCCTCAGGGTCGTACCAGCTATGCACGGTATTTGCAAACATCAGCTTGTCGGACGCATAGCTAAGCCTTCCTATTACGGTATTTCCGTTCATATCTATGACGGAATACTCAGTGCCGCTTTTTACATAGGCGTAGCCGTCCGCATAATATCCGCTCGCTCCGTCAAACTTTGCGTCCGTCACCTTTTCGCCGTTTGTATTGATATATCCTAATTTTGCATTATCATAAAACGGCGCAAGTCCGCAGTTGAACGAGCCGAACTGATTATCGCTCTCAAACTGCTTTCCGCTTGCGGTATATCCGCAGTATTTTCCCTTTTCATAAACGCAGGCATAGCCGCTCATATCAAATCCGCTTACAATGTGCGCACCTGTTGAACACAGATATATTTCGTTTGCGTTATCGCAAAGCAGAACATCTCTGATAAAGCCCTTATCATCTCTTTTGAGCAGTACCGCACCGCTGTCGTAAGACTTTATATCGGCGCCGCAAAGATACTCTCCTCCGACCTGTTCAAGCGTATCGGCTTTGAGCAGCTTTGCCTTATACAGCCTGCTTTCGTCATCCGTACCGTCACAGACGATGAGCAGTTTTCCGCTTTTTGCAATGCGGTCGTAATAGTCGGTAAGCTGTATGCCGTCTGCCGAGAACACGGCATACTCCCTTGTAAAGTCAAGCGTTGTTTCATCTTTTCTTTCCGCTTGTCTGAAGCCGATATATTTATCATCGTATATCGCTGATATTCCCGTGCCGTTTGCAAGCTCGGTCACTTTTCCGTCGGAACTGAGAAGGCTGTATATTATATCATAATAGCCCCTTCCGCCCTCAAGTTCCGGCATCATCAAAGTATACGCAAACGCATAACCGCTGTCGTTCATATCCGAGGCATAGCTGAACATACTGCCGTCAAACGCTTTTCTTCCCCTGCTGTCGACAAATCCGACATTTCCGTTTTCGTCTGTGACCTTAGCAAGTCCCTTATCCGAAAAGCTCCCTGCGAAGCTGTACTGCGGCTGTGCTACAAACTCGCCGTCCTTTTTTATGTATCCGAACTTTCCGTCAACCGCAACGGGTGCAACGTCATTTGTGTCCTCGTTAAAGGCATAAGCCGCACTGTACTGCGGTTTCAGCGTGGTGCTTCCGCTTTTGTCGGCATAGCCCCACTTCCCGTCAATGCACACGGGTGTCACCGATTGAATGAACAGCTTGTCGCCCGTGCCGTAAAGCGTTTCCGTTTTTTCGCCGTACATTCCGAATATATCAAACACAAACACCGCAAGGCTTGCCGCACCCAGTGCCAGCACACCTGCCGCACCGCCTATTATCGCACCGACAGGGCTTTTCTTCTTTTCCTGCGGTGTTTCACCCGTAAAAGCCGCACAGAACGGGCAGAATTTTACGTTTTCATCTATTTCTCGTTTGCAGTTGGGACATATTTTACTCATTGTTGTTTGCCTTTCATTCTGCTTGTTTCATCGTTTCAAGATCGGTGCTTAATTTGTATGCCGTCCGCTTTCCGCTTTCGTCATATATGCCTATCCACACCTCATTATTCTGCACGCTGAACTCGGACACATTTTCAAAATACTTTTCGTTGCCGTTCCAAACGTTCACAAGCCTTATGTTGCGTACTGCGGTATCATCAATACGGTCGATATATGCGTACAGCCCGCTTCCGCTATTGTAATCGTCAACTATATACAGTATCCCGTCGTCCGAAGAATAGGTCCTTACAAGCTTCACTTCCATATTTTCGTCTATCTGATACACATTCAGCTCCCGAAGCGCAGGATAAAGATAATTCATCTGATTGTACAGATACGAAAATGTGCCGCACATAAGCGGATATTCGGCATTTTCGGTTATATGCCCTTCGCTGTTATTGCCGGGATTTCTGAACACGACACGGTCGCCCGGGAGTTCAAAACTCTTTTTGGTGTTAAGGTCAACATAAGAAGTTAGACTGTTATTATCGCTGTCGTAATCTGAAACCGATATTAAGTTTTTGTAGACGAAATGGAGATATGTTGTTTCTTTATCGAGTTTGTACAGAATTTCTCCTGTAGTCAGATCATATATAGCCGAGAATTTACTGTCGCCGCTGACTAACAGCTTGTTGTCAACTCTTTCTATGTAGGAAATATCGTAGGAATTTGTAACACCCTCAAGCGTAAGCATAACAGATCCGTCCGAATTATAAAGGACAGCAGGCTGACCGTTTTCGGCAACGCCGAGAACATACCCGCCATTTATAAGCTGTAACTTACGTCCGTTGCGGTACAACCTCTCGCCATTCAGTCCAAGCAATCTGCATTCTATTTCATCATTAATATAACAACTTGCCTCTACACAGATAGTATCGCCGTTTATCTGTACTGCCGAATAATCTAATGCAACGTTTTTATACTCTTCAAAAAGCTCGTTTCCGTAGAAATCTGACGGCAGACGTCGTTCGTTGGTATCGGGCAGAATTTCAATATCATTGAAATTAATGCTCTTGCAGCCGCTGAACTTATCGGTGTAATATCGATTTCCGTCAAAGTAGCTGTAGAGCGATTTGCTGTCGGTGATGCTGTTTGCTATATCACTTACAGCCGACTCTGTTTTAACAACGGTTTCGCCGTTTCTGTTCTCTATTGCCGCTGTGTAATCCGCATAGAGATCGCCGCTTTCAAGAATTTCGGCGTGGTTCGCCGTCCTTGATACAAAATATCCGTCGGGTGTCATACCGGTAACACAATGGTATTTCGGCTCAATAACCGTTTTCCCGTCGGCAGATAAGAAACCTATCAACCCTTTTTGGTTATCGGCAAACGAGCAGTATCCGTTTTCTATCGGCTGAATATCATACTTTGTAGTCAGCAGTATGTTCATATCCCTGTCATAACAGGTGTATGTTCCGTCATCGTTTTTCACTACGGTATTTCCGTTATATGCGCTTATCTTCAGTCTGTTTTCGTATTCTCCGAGCAAATTTGCATAGCGGTCATAAAGATAATACTTGTCATAGTCAAAGCAAAGAACTCTGTCGCCGTATGCCTTTACATACGGATATGTACCTATAGTAACGCCGTAGCTTGTGCTTACGGTATAGACGGTGTACATATCCGTTTCATCGACAATATAGTCATCGTCAATTTCTTTGTATACGTCCGGTTTGGAGATGAAATAATCACTGATAAAGTCGGCATTATAAATTGTATAAAGTGTTCTTCCGTTCCATTTGTCGATTATCGCATTATTGTTTTCTTCATTTCCGTTACTAATGTTTTTGACATACAACAGATCACCGAGATCCGTTATGTTCATCGATGTTTGCGAGTGTATGTCAACAGACGGCATAAAGCTATTGTCATATATTAAAATTTGCCGTGCAACACGGTTGCCGTTGCGTAAATCAAGTGCCGTGCAACCGTTAGAATTTATGAGGTTATAGCCCGATACCACATACTTATTGCCGAATATATCCGCAAGATAGGTCGTAGTATCGTCACAGTAACGTATCACTGGAGCAGAGTCTATACATATAACGTTTGCATTGTTCATTTCATCTTCTTTGTTTACTTTCCCGTCGGGCGACATAAGAAGATGTGTGGATTTGTTTATTTCGTGTGTCAGAATATAACCGTCATTGCCGAGTTTTCCGCTGTCGGTTCTTCTGTAGTCAAAAGCTATATCGACATCCGGGTTTCTGCTTTTTACTACCATTCTCTCGGTTAATGGTTTTATATTGCTTCTGCCGAATATGCTGTTATTCATATCGGCGTTGTTGCCGACATAATAGAAATCTCCCTGAAACATATTCTCCCCGTCAAACTTTTCAAAGTCCTCAGGGTCGTACCAGCTATGCACGGTATTTGCAAACATCAGCTTGTCGGACGCATAGCTAAGCCTTCCTATTACGGTATTTCCGTTCATATCTATGACGGAATACTCAGTGCCGCTTTTTACATAGGCGTAGCCGTCCGCATAATATCCGCTCGCTCCGTCAAACTTTGCGTCCGTCACCTTTTCGCCGTTTGTATTGATATATCCTAATTTTGCATTATCATAAAACGGCGCAAGTCCGCAGTTGAACGAGCCGAACTGATTATCGCTCTCAAACTGCTTTCCGCTTGCGGTATATCCGCAGTATTTTCCCTTTTCATAAACGCAGGCATAGCCGCTCATATCAAATCCGCTTACAATGTGCGCACCTGTTGAACACAGATATATTTCGTTTGCGTTATCGCAAAGCAGAACATCTCTGATAAAGCCCTTATCATCTCTTTTGAGCAGTACCGCACCGCTGTCGTAAGACTTTATATCGGCGCCGCAAAGATACTCTCCTCCGACCTGTTCAAGCGTATCGGCTTTGAGCAGCTTTGCCTTATACAGCCTGCTTTCGTCATCCGTACCGTCACAGACGATGAGCAGTTTTCCGCTTTTTGCAATGCGGTCGTAATAGTCGGTAAGCTGTATGCCGTCTGCCGAGAACACGGCATACTCCCTTGTAAAGTCAAGCGTTGTTTCATCTTTTCTTTCCGCTTGTCTGAAGCCGATATATTTATCATCGTATATCGCTGATATTCCCGTGCCGTTTGCAAGCTCGGTCACTTTTCCGTCGGAACTGAGAAGGCTGTATATTATATCATAATAGCCCCTTCCGCCCTCAAGTTCCGGCATCATCAAAGTATACGCAAACGCATAACCGCTGTCGTTCATATCCGAGGCATAGCTGAACATACTGCCGTCAAACGCTTTTCTTCCCCTGCTGTCGACAAATCCGACATTTCCGTTTTCGTCTGTGACCTTAGCAAGTCCCTTATCCGAAAAGCTCCCTGCGAAGCTGTACTGCGGCTGTGCTACAAACTCGCCGTCCTTTTTTATGTATCCGAACTTTCCGTCAACCGCAACGGGTGCAACGTCATTTGTGTCCTCGTTAAAGGCATAAGCCGCACTGTACTGCGGTTTCAGCGTGGTGCTTCCGCTTTTGTCGGCATAGCCCCACTTCCCGTCAATGCACACGGGTGTCACCGATTGAATGAACAGCTTGTCGCCCGTGCCGTAAAGCGTTTCCGTTTTTTCGCCGTACATTCCGAATATATCAAACACAAACACCGCAAGGCTTGCCGCTCCGAGCGCCAGCACACCTGCCGCACCGCCTATTATCGCACCGACAGGGCTTTTCTTCTTTCCCTGCGGTGTTTCACCTGTGAAAGCCGCACAGAACGGGCAGAACTTTACGTTTTCATCTATTTCTCGTTTGCAGTTGGGGCATATTTTGCTCATATTTTTTCTCCGTTATATCTGTCTTAATTTATAGTCTCAGCACACTCTTTGATTTACATATCGTGCGATCGCTTTTCCGTAAGGCTGAAGTACATTACGCACATACGAAAGACTGTCGCAGTCCTTTTCGATGAAAGAATCTGTTTTAGAAACGTATTTCATACGCTTTGGATAAGCATATGTCTGTCCGATTTTCACAGTGTAGATCATATTTTCCTCCAAATTGCAACATCAACAGCCGTTTTTTTAGATTTGCGTTCATCATTCAACGTTCATTACTTCATTAAACTCTCTGACCACTCTTCTCAGTCCGCTGTCAATGAGCAGATTTCCCCTTGTCGCAATCTCTTTAGGTATCTCCCTGTAATACGCCTCGGCGATTCCACCGGTTATACACGCAATGGTATCGCTGTCGCCGCCTATAGAAATTGCCTTTCTTATCGCACTCTCGTAAGAGTCTGATTCAAAGAATGCTTCAAGTGCAGGCGGAACAGAATATGACGCTCTGCTGTCAAAGACATAATCTCTGCGGATTTCATCAAGCGGTTGAAATCTGTAACCGTACATTTTCTCTATTGTCCGCTTGATGCTGTCCTTGTCCTCTTGCTTTCGTGCAAGGAATACGCAGGTTGCCACTGCCTTTGCACCCTTAATCGCCTCACGGTTATGGTGCGTGTAGTAACAGCTTGCCTTTACTTCCTTTAAAAGCGGTTTTAAGTCGTCAAACGCATAACCGATAGCCGTTACCCTCATCGCCGCTCCGTTTCCGTAACTTCTTTGTATATGAAGTGTGTCATTTTCCGCCCACTTTGAAAACATCTGTCCGAATCCTGCGTTACGATAGCGGCTATAATACTGCTTATAGCGAGCGGCATAAGCTTTCCGGCTGTTACAGCCGGAATTAGCGTTCAGTAGCTTTTCTGCGACCGCCACCGTCATTACTGTATCATCGGTGAAATGACTTCCCGGTGGAAACAGCTCAAACTCTTCCGTTTTCACATTATGCAGTTCTCTTGTCGAACCGATTATATCACCGAAAATTGCTCCGAGCATATACCCTCCGATGTCACGTTAATAATAGACTTTCAGCGGTAATTGTAAATACAGTCGCTTCCCGCTTACCCAAAATATCTTATATAAATATTCTATCACAAACAAAATTTCTTCACAATAGAAAACCTGAAACTGTAACTAATTTGTAACTATTTGTTACCGTTTTGTAACCTTAGGCTCGAATTGTTATGATAAGCCCGGACCCGCCGCTTTGTTGTACTATACTCATAAACAACAAGCCGTTTAAAATAAAATTGACAAAACGCTTGACAAAGGGAAAATTTGATTGTATAATCAATGTGTATGATATTTAAAGGCTGTGACGAGGACAGTAGTGCGGATATAAAGCCAAAGCGAGCCGACGACGGTGAGAGGTCGGTGCAGAGTTACCGTATGAATATCACCTCCAAGCTGCCCGCCGAAATTGCCGTTTAAGGCGAGAGTAGAACGGGACGTTTTTCCAACGTTAAAAGGAACGCATTTGACGGAATGACGAAACGGTGGTTATAAAGACTGTTATGAAATTATAGTCCTTATCCTTTTCGGAGGATAGGGGCTTTTTTATTTTCCGCAAACGCAAAGAATAAAATAATATGCAATGGGCTGACCCCACCCCATATAACTTCCGGCTTTTGCCGAAGAGATTTATATGACAGGGTGAATTGCAAAAACAGGAGGAGAAAAAATGTCACTTTATGAAAAAGTACCTGCCTCGGTAAATTTTGTCGAGAGAGAAAAGCAGACAGAGAAGTTCTGGCACGACAACGACATATTCCGCAAGAGCATGGAGCAGAGAAAGGGCGACAAGACCTACACATTCTATGACGGTCCGCCTACAGCCAACGGTAAGCCCCACATCGGTCACGTTCTTACCCGTGTTATCAAAGATATGATTCCGAGATACCGCACAATGAAGGGCTATAACGTTCCCCGTAAGGCAGGCTGGGACACTCACGGACTTCCCGTTGAGCTTGAAGTTGAGAAGATGCTCGGTCTTGACGGTAAGGATCAGATTGAAAAGTACGGACTTGACCCGTTCATAACAAAGTGTAAGGAAAGCGTATGGAAGTACAAGGGTATGTGGGAGGAATTCTCACGCACAGTAGGCTTCTGGGCTGATATGGACGATCCGTATGTAACCTATCACAATAACTTTATCGAGTCAGAGTGGTGGGCATTAAAGCAGATATGGGAAAAGGGTCTTTTATACAAGGGCTTCAAGATAGTTCCCTACTGCCCCCGTTGCGGAACTCCGCTTTCAAGCCACGAGGTAGCTCAGGGTTATAAGGATGTAAAGGAACGTTCTGCGGTTGTACGTTTCAAGGTAAAGGACGAGGACGCTTATATCCTTGCGTGGACAACAACTCCCTGGACACTTCCCTCAAACGTTGCACTCTGCGTAAACCCCGACGAAACCTATGTAAAGGTAAAGACAGCAGACGGCTACACATATTATCTTGCAGAGGCTCTGTGCGATAAGGTGCTCGGCGGCGACAAGCCCACAGCCCCCTATGAGGTAGTTGAAAAGTATATCGGTAAGGATCTTGAGGGCAAGGAGTACGAGCCTTTATTCGACTGTGCCGTTGAGATATGTGAAAAACAGCACAAGAAGGGCTATTATGTAGTATGCGACAACTATGTAACGCTGACAGACGGTACAGGTGTTGTTCATATTGCTCCTGCATTCGGTGAAGATGACGCTAAGGTCGGCAGAAAGTATGACCTGCCTTTCGTACAACTTGTTGACGGCAAAGGTAATATGACTGCCGAAACACCTTACGCAGGCATATTCGTAAAGAAAGCCGATCCTATGGTGCTTAAGGACCTTGACGAAAAGGGCTTGCTGTTTGACGCTCCCAAGTTTGAGCACAGCTATCCGCACTGCTGGAGATGCGACACTCCTCTGCTGTACTATGCAAGAGAATCGTGGTTCATCAAGATGACCGCTGTCAAGGACGACCTTATCAGAAACAACGAAACGATAAACTGGATACCCGAAAGCGTCGGCAAGAACCGTTTCGGTGACTGGCTTGAAAACGTTCAGGACTGGGGTCTTTCAAGAAACAGATACTGGGGTACACCTCTTAATATCTGGGAGTGCGAGTGCGGTCACAAGCACGCTATAGGCAGTATCGAGGAGCTTAAGTCAATGTCTGACAACTGCCCCGACGATATAGAGCTTCACCGTCCTTATATTGATGCGGTTACGATAAAGTGTCCTCACTGCGGTAAGCAGATGAAGAGAGTTCCCGAGGTTATCGACTGCTGGTTTGACAGCGGTTCTATGCCCTTCGCACAGCATCACTATCCCTTCGAGAACAAGGAAAAGTTTGAACAGCAGTTCCCTGCTGACTTTATCTCCGAAGCAGTTGACCAGACAAGAGGCTGGTTCTACTCACTGCTCGCTATCTCAACGCTTTTATTCAACAAGGCTCCTTACAAGAACGTTATAGTTCTCGGCCTTGTACTCGATAAAGACGGTCAGAAGATGTCAAAGTCAAAGGGCAACGCAGTAGACCCGTTCGAGTCACTGGCTGAACACGGCGCAGACGCTATACGCTGGTACTTCTACACAAATTCTGCTCCGTGGCTTCCCAACAGATTCCACGCAAAAGCAGTAAACGAGGGTCAGAGAAAGTACATCTCTACTCTGTGGAACACCTACGCATTCTACGTTCTGTACGCTAATATAGACAATTTCGACGCTACTAAGTATACGCTTGATGTTTCAAAGCTCGGCGTTATGGACAAGTGGCTGTTATCAAGACTTAACACAGTTGTAGGTGCGGTTGACGATAACCTTGCAAACTACCGGATCCCCGAAGCCGCAAGAGCATTACAGGATTTCGTAGACGAGATGAGTAACTGGTATGTCCGCCGCAGCAGAGAACGCTTCTGGTCAAAAGAGCTTACACAGGATAAGATAAACGCATATATGACGCTGTACACAGCGCTCGTGACTATCGCAAAGACATCTGCTCCGATGACTCCTTTCGTATGCGACGATATTTACAGAAACCTTGTCTGCTCGCTCGATAAGAACGCACCCGTAAGCGTACATCTGTGCGACTTCCCCACAGTAGATGAAAAGCTTATCGACAAGCATCTTGAGGAAGAAATGGACACCGTTCTGACCGTTGTAACGCTCGGACGTGCCGCAAGAAATGCCGCTAACATAAAGAACAGACAGCCTATATCAAAGATAATGGTAAAGGGCGACAAGACGCTTGAGCCTATGTATGCCGATATTGTCAAGGATGAGCTGAACATCAAGGAAATCAGCTTTATAGATAACACCGACCACTTCACAAGCTACACCTTCAAGCCCCAGCTTAAGACGCTCGGCGCTCGTTTCGGCAAGCAGATAGGCGAGGTCAGAACAAAGCTCGCTGAGGTTGACGGTCAGAAGGCTATGAATGAAATCCGTGAAACAGGCGCTATGACGCTTACACTTTCAACAGGCGATGTTCAGATTGCAAAGGATGACCTGCTTATAGACGAGCATCAGAAGGAAGGCTATGCGGTAGTGACCGACAGAGGCTACACGGTAGTTCTTGACACAACGCTTACACCCGAGCTTATCGAAGAAGGTAACGTAAGAGAGATTGTAAGCAAGATTCAGACGATGCGTAAGGATGCAGGCTTTGAGGTTATGGATCATATCGTTATCTACTGCGACGGCAGTGACAAGGTAGCCGAGATACTGACACGCAACAAGGACAGCATCTCAGAGGATACTCTTGCAGACGATATAGTGACCGGCAAGACAGACGGATTTACAAAGGAACAGGATATAAACGGCGAGAACGTAACTCTCGGCGTAAAGAAAGTATGAGTTTTAAACAGACGCTGACAAATCTTTTCGGACACAACGCCGTTAAAAAGGCGCTCATATGGGTGCTGGTCGTGGCTGTTGCGGTTATAGTCGTGGTTACGCAGTTTGCTTTTCCCGTAAAGGCACAATATGCGTACACACGGCTGTACAGCTACAGCGGACAGAGCTTTGACAATATGATAAAAAACGTATACGATAAGCTGAAGGACGGCACTCACCTTGACAGTGGGTCTACAAGCAAGCTGCTGAGCGACACGGATTTTGATATGACAAAATCCGAAAACTATCTGCGTGTTGAGATGGTGTTTGATTTTACAAACATCGGTATGTATAAAATAAGCAACATACAGTTCTCCATTGACGATATACCGTATGACAAACAGGCTTTTGTACTGAAGGAAACAAACATTTCGTCAATAGACCGTTTCAACAGCAGTAAGGTTTCGCTCATATTCGTTATCGACAGGTCGGGACTTACAAACGAGGAAATAACAAAGGCTGTAAGCTCGCTCAAGATAAGCTACAAATTCGACCGCCCCGAGCTTTTCTCATCAGGCGGAGAAATAACACTGCCCGAAACCGTACTACTGCCGTTTGACGAAGCAAAAACAGGTGGTTGAGTATGGCGGAAATTCTCAGTAAAATATCCCCGAAGCACAAAGGCGTGCTGTGCATTATCAGCTCCGCCTTTTGCTTTGCTTTTATGGGTGCTTTCGTAAGGCTGGCAGGCGATCTGCCGTCTGTACAAAAGAGCTTTTTCAGAAATCTTGTCGCTTTCATATTTGCGGCAGCGATACTGATAAGGCAGAAAGGCTCGTTTCTGCCGCAGAAAAAAAGCAACATCGGTGCACTGCTGATACGCTCGGTGTGCGGAACGCTCGGAATACTCTGCAACTTCTATGCGGTAGACCATCTGGCGTTATCCGATGCGGCAATGCTGAACAAAATGTCGCCGTTCTTCGTTATCGTATTTTCGGCAATGTTCCTTCGGGAACGCACAAATTTAGTGCAGACGCTCGGTGTAATAGTCGCATTTGCAGGAAGTCTGCTTATAATAAAGCCGAGCCTAGCAAATCTGGAGCTTGTGCCGTCACTGCTCGGTTTTCTCGGCGGTATGGGCGCAGGTGCGGCTTATACGGCGGTAAGGTGGCTCGGCATCAGAGGCGAAAAAGGACCTTATATCGTGTTCTTCTTCTCGGGCTTCTCCTGCCTTGTAACACTGCCGTTTTTACTGTTCGATTTTCACGTTATGACCTGGCAGCAGTGGCTCGTACTGCTCGGTGCAGGACTTGCGGCGGCAGGCGGTCAGTTCAGCATCACAGCGGCATATAAATTTGCTCCTGCAAAGGAAATATCGGTATATGATTATTCGCAGATAATCTTTTCGGCACTGCTCGGATTTATCTTGTTCTCGCAATTGCCGGATATATGGAGCTTTATCGGATATGTGATAATATGCGGCGTAGGTGTTGCGATGTTCTTTTATAATAACCGCAAGGACAAATGACCTACAGCATAAAATCAATTTCAAGCGCAAGAAAATATTGACACGCAGGTATCAATGTGGTATACTGACATAAGACACATAAAATTGGAATGTGTGTCACTTATTGAAAAAAGAGGTATGTTATTATGAAAACAGCGGCACAGGTATTTATTATTTTAAGTATGGTATGCGGATTCTGGATGATACTTCCGCTTATCTTCGGCGGTATCGCATTAAGCCAGATGAGCAAGGGACAGAGACCTTCAACAGGCATAAGCGTTTGTGTTCTGTTGTTCTGCAGCTTTGTAGGCGGTATCCTTCTGCTTTGCGCAAAGGACGAGGACTTCTACAAGCCCGGTACAAACTACGGCTACAACCCCAATATGAACAACGGTTATAACCCCAATATGAATAACGGCTACAATGCCAATATGAACAACAACGCTTATAACCCCAACGCAAACACAGGTTACAACAATGCAAATTATGCTACGCCCGTTAACAACACTACTGCAGACACCACAAACAACAACTTCAACAATAACGGTATTCAGCAGTAAGACCAAAGATAAATAAATCAGCTGTGACGGAAAGTAATATTCCGTCACAGCTTCTTTTTATGCATATAAATCATCCGCAGTTTTCACTGCGGCTGAAACTGTTGAAAAACATCTTCTTTGTTTAAAAATGGGGTCGCAGGGGCGAAGCCCCCGACAGGGTCTAGGGGCGGTAGCCC
>OFLZ01000901.1_pt1 | contig 19705 bp, 23 predicted proteins | sample 1541321 | NCBI WGS metagenome assembly OFLZ01 (sample SAMN04209223, study PRJEB22552) | human gut metagenome | biome: gut; material: feces | host: Homo sapiens | place: USA: Oklahoma | reverse complement strand
TGGACGGGAAAGCCGGATAAAACCGGTATAACCGTACTTAATCCCAGTGAGAGTATGATTAGCTTAAATAAATCATTATCTGGTAGAGCTCGTCATGTCGCTATTGACAGGTAAACAATCGTTCACTATAATGTAGAGGTAAACGACTGTTCACTTCGGAGGACAAGTACAATGAAAAACACCAAAGATAAGATTTTAGTTACTGCACTTCGCTTATTTGCACAAGACGGTTATGAAGCGGTTTCGGTAAGTAAAATTGCTGGAGAATTAGGTATAACAAAAGGTGCGTTATATAAGCACTATAAAAACAAAAGGGATATTTTTAATAGTATATTTGAATGCTTATGTCAATTGGATGAAGAACGAGCCAAAAGTGCAAAGGTGCCGGAAAAAAATTTCGAAGAAATGCCTCTATCATTTGGAAAAACTTCGGTAGATGGCATTGTAACATATCTTAAGGAGCAGTTCTTATACTGGTCAGAAGATGAAATGGCGTGTAATTTTCGTAAAATGCTGACATTAGAACAATATAGAAATCCTGAAATGACTGCACTATATCATAAAGTGCTGACCCAAGGCCCAATCGACTATATCGAAAATTTAATTCGTGAAATGATGAAGCAAGGTGCTTGGCGTGAGGGAAATCCTAAACAAATGGCCATCGAACTTCATGCGCCGTTCTATCTATTATTAAGTATCTCGGATTCAACTCAAAGCGCGGAAGAAAAAAGGGAAATCGCAAATGCTTTTATGGCGCAGGTAGATCAATTTGTAAAGAAAAATGCTACACAGAAGCATATGGCGCAAAAAGAAGATGTGAAAACATGAAATTCAAATGGGTTTTTTGCCCCGTCTGCGGCGGAAAGACACGCTTGAAATTAAGAGAAGATACTCTCTTGAGAAACTACCCCTTGTTCTGTCCTAAATGCAAACAAGAATGTTTAATTTCGGCGGAAAACTTAAATATAGTTGTTGTTAGAAAGCAAGATGGAGCGGGCATATGAGGCAATAGAATGATGTTAGGAGAAAGTATGAATAGTGTTATTGATATGAAGAAATATGGGCTATCAGATTATTTTTTGGAACTTTCTAAAAATTTTGGTGGGCTTCTTATTTCTCGAATTATATTGCAAGAAAAAGGACTATATCGCATTGTTAGTAATCAAGGCGAAAAAATGGCTGAAATATCTGGAAAATTCCGCTATAACGCACTAAGCGTTTCTGATTTTCCTGCCGTTGGAGATTTTGTCATGGTTGATTGTAATGAACATGGAGGAAATGCAGTTATCCAACAAGTTTTATCTCGCCGGAGTTGCTTTACTCGTAAGGGGGCGGGCGAGGGCAGGCAAGAACAAGTCGTTGCAGCAAATATTGATACAGTGTTTCTGTGCATGTCGTTGAATAATGATTTTAATATACGACGATTGGAACGATATTTGTCTATTGCTTGGGACGGCGGTGCAACTCCAGTTGTTGTGTTGACGAAATCAGACCTTTGCGAAGATTTGAATGAAAAACTATCAGAGGTATCAGCCGTAGCTATGGGTGTGGAGATTTTGGTTACAACCGCTATCAAACAAGACGGGTACAAGCAAATCTTACCCTTTATTTCTGAAGGAGAAACAGTTGCATTCATTGGGTCATCCGGTGTCGGGAAATCGACCTTGATTAACTGTTTGCTGGGAGAAGAACGATTATATACCAACGGGCTTCGAAATGATGATAAGGGTCGCCACACTACAACACATCGAGAACTTTTTCTATTAAACAGTGGTATGGTAATTGATACCCCTGGCATGCGTGAATTGGGGATGTGGGACAATAGTACCGGGGTTGAAAAAGCGTTTTCGGATATTGAAGAATTGGCTAAACAATGCCGTTTTCGAGACTGCACACATTCCGGTGAACCGGGATGTGCAATTTGTCAGGCTATAGAAAGCGGTGAACTGGACACAGAGCGTTGGAGATCTTACCAAAAATTGAAAGCCGAAAGTGCTTATGCAGAAGATTCAGAAAGTTATATTGCTGTAAAAGAAAAAAGGTACAAAGAGATTGCAAAGATCAATAAGACAAATAAAAGAATAAAGAGGTAAAGTCAATGGAATATCCTAAAAGTAGTAAATATAATACTCCAAAATTGGTGTCTAAAATCATGGGGCCTAATCCATTCAAATTGCAAGAAGAAATGCTCTTAAAGCATAATATTCCAACCGAGAGCGTTGTATGTGATTTAGGTAGCGGACAAGGGCTGACGAGTGTTATGCTCGTAAAGGAATATGGGTTCAAAGTATACGCAACAGATTTATGGAGTGATCCAAAAGAAAACCAACAGTTCTTTTCGGAAATGGGACTTACAAGCGAACAAATCATTCCGGTAAAAGCAGACGCTACAAACCTGCCTTTCGATAAAGAGTTTTTTGACGCGGTAGTCAGCACAGATTCCTATAATTATTGGGGACGCTCAACTCAATACTTAGATGACTGTCTATTACCTTTTGTTAAACCCGGCGGATATATTTATGTGTGTGTTCCAGGCTTAAAAAAGGATTGCCATGACAACTTGCCAAAAGAATTACTTCTTTCATGGACGCCAGAGCAAATCGCCTATTTACGCGATATTCATTATTGGACTGAAATAGTAAACTGTTGTCAAGGTGCTGATGTAATTTCAATATATGAAATGGTTGGAAATGAGGACTTGTGGGAGGATTGGCTTAAACAAGAAAATGAAATTTCGATCAATGATCGGAAAGCCATTGAAGCTGGTGGTGGAAAATATCTGAACTTTATCGCTTTTGTTTTAAGAAAAAAATAATATAGAGATACTAACGAGTAAAGAGCCAGACGCGCAGACGCAGAGCCGATAACACGCAGTTTAGAATGCGGTTATCGGCTCTTTAATTTTTGACAACTGCTTGCGCTGTACGATTGCGGGTAAAGTGGAAAATTAAGCCGCCGTTTTCCTTTTTGAAAAATCGGATTACGGGGGTGTATTAAAGTCGCCCTTTTTTAAGGATACGGCGGTATCTGGGAGGTATCGCCGTGTCCATTTTTATTTTCTGTAACCCACCTAACGCCTTGCGATCAAAAAAAGCCATTACCCACAGACGGGCTATTCCGGCTATGAGTATGAATTGTCAATACATCTAAATACTGCTTACATTTCCTTTGCGCTCGTCCGCGTTTTGCGGGCGGGCGCATTTTGCTGTGCTCAAAAGTTTTTTCAAAAACTTTGCTTTTCCATTTGGCACAGACACGGCACGTCCGTGGAAGGTAGCCGAAAGGGGATAAATAACCCGCCCCCGGGAACGAGAGGGGGGGAGAACATGGATTACCCTGCTCGGTTTGAATGGCAAACGAGGTGTGAGTTTAATGCGTACTGTAAACGCACATTACGCAACGAACTGATCGACGCTTGCCGGGAACGCAAAAGTCGCAAGCGGCACGAAGTGAGCTTTGCAGACCTTACCCCGCACGAAGAAAAGCAGCTTTATACCGTTGACAGATATTTTGTCAATGAGGCGCAGATTGCGGCGGATGCAAGGCAGAAATCCATGCCCTTCTTCCTGATCAGCTTTTTCTCCCTGACCATGAGCGTCTTTATCATTTACAGCAGCTACAAGGTCATTACCTTAGACCGCCTGCCGGTAATTGGTACATTCCGCAGCATTGGTGCGACGCAGAAAGCAGTTACCCGAATCTTGCTGCTGGAAAGCGGGCTGTATGGGATCTTGGGAGGGCTGATCGGTATTCCGGTCGGCACATTGGTTTTGAAACTGATTTTACAGGGGATGGGGCAATCGCTTTCGCAAGGAATTGAAATTCCGATTGTCATTTCGCCGTTCAGCATTATTTTTTCCTTTGCTGTTGCAGTGGTTGTGTCCCTGCTCTCCGCATGGATGCCGGTACGCCGTGCCAGCCGCCTGCCGATCAAGGATGTGGTGCTGGGAAGCGTGGAAGAAAAGCAGGTTCCCCGGCGTTTTATCCTGGCTGCAGGCGTGGCGCTTTTTGTGGTATCCATCATCCTCCCGAAGGTGGCCTCCGGAAATATGCTGTATCTGGCTGGCGGGTTTTCCCTGCTGGGGCTGATCGCCGCCACGATTCTGATTGTTCCGCTGCTGACAAACCTGATGGCTATGGGATTGGAGCATATCTATGGCGCAGTTTTGGGGAATACGGGCAGGCTTGCCGCCCGGAACATGCGGGATAACAAAAATACGGTTCAGAACATCACGCTTCTGTTTATCAGCATTTCCGCTGTGATTGCGATCACGGTCGTGGGTAATTTTGTGACAACCTATGTCAGCGACGTGTTCAATGGGGCGGAATTACAGGGCTTTGCAGACGGTTACATGGAACAGGAATTTGTAGACCAGGTAAAAGAGATGGATGGGATAGAAAAAGTGCTTCCCGTCTATGTATATGAAAATCAAATTCAGGCAGACGGTATGACGCTCAGCCGATTGGAGGGTACAGATAATCTGGAATGCTACAGTTCCATGCTGGCGCTCCACTACACGGAAAAGGGCATGGAGGAACAGGCGATTTTCGCTTTTGCCGGAGAGCGAGCCGTACTGCTTAGTGAAAGCTGTATGGACAGGACCGGCTTTGCGGTTGGAGATACCTTATCTCTGGCAGTCGGCAGCGGCCAGGCGGATTACAAGGTAGTTGGCAGCTTCAAGTCGAGGGCTACGGATGTGGAGGCGCTCATCCCCTCCACTTATGCAGTTTCCGATTTTGGTGCGGCGGCTTTTCATTTCCTCGCTTATACCGCCGCAGACCCGGATGCAATTATGGTACAGATCCGTGACCTGTTTGGCGATACGTCAAACTGGAGCCGGACGGTAGAAGAATTTAACACGGATGCGCTTTCTACCGTGGGAGCCTTTTTGCAGCCGATGCACAGCATGACTTGGTTCATTTTGCTGCTGGCGACGGTGGGCGTTATCAATAACCTGCTGATCAACTACATCCAAAAGCGGCGCAGTATTGCCATGTATAAGTCCGTGGGGCTTTCAAACCGCCAGAATATGAAAATGACATTGATTGAGGGCTTTTCCTCCGGCCTGATTGGAGCCGTGATTGCCATTTTTGTTTCCTATATGGAGATCCAGACGATTTTCCTTGTGGCCGGTCCTAAAATTTCGATGGTGCCGGAACTGGATGCAGTCACGTTTTTAGCCGCCGGCGGCATGGGAATTGCCGTAACACTGCTTGGCTCTGTTGTCCCAATCTTTAAGAGCCGTAGGATGAAGCTGGTGGAAGAAATCAAATTTGAGTAATTCGGAATGAAGGAGGTCTTTTCAAATGAAACAAAATGTTGGCAAGATTGCCGTTGAAGGAAAGCATATCATCAAGAATTTTCAGATTGGCAGCACAACTACAAAGGTGCTCAAGGATATTTCCCTGCAAGTGATTCAGGGGGAGTTTGTATCCATCATGGGGCCGTCCGGTTCGGGTAAAAGCACCCTGCTTTATATCCTCGGAGGTCTGGACGCCCCGACCAAAGGCCAAGTTTTATTGAACGGGACGGATATTTCCCGCTTTAGGGATGAGAAAATGAGCCGTATCCGCAGACAGAAGATTGGATTTGTTTTCCAGTTCTACAACCTCATCCCGAACCTGAATGTGGAGGAAAACAGCATGCTTCCCCTGCTGCTGGACGGGAAAAAGATGGGCAGCTATCAAAAACAGCTCCATCAGATTTTGGAGATCGTCGGTCTGTCAGAACGCCGTAAGCATACGCCCCGCGAACTGTCCGGTGGCCAGCAGCGTGTGCAATCGCCCGCGCCCTGATTGGCAATCCTGAGATCCTCTTTGCAGATGAGCCCACAGGAAACCTGGACAGCGAGACCGGAGCGGAGATTATGAGTCTGCTTCGGGAAATCAATCAGACAACCGGCCAGACGATCATCATGGTAACGCATTCCCCGGAAGCGGCGAAAAGCAGCAGCCGAATCATTACCGTACAGGATGGTGTGATTGTTTAGGCATCTTTTGAACATGGATTTTGCGGAATTCTGAAAATACTGCCTTTTGTTCGCCAGATAATTGTAGTGCAAAACTTGACATATATATGGCAAGTTTTTGCGCTATAATATAGCTGGAGGTGGCAGCATGCAGATAAACAGGTTGTTTCAGATTATATACCATTTATTGGAGAACGGAAAATCCTCGGCTCCTGAGTTAGCCCAAAAATTTGAAGTCTCTGTACGGACCATTTATAGGGATTTAGATACCCTTAGTGCGGCAGGCATTCCGATTTACGCCACGCAGGGAAAGGGCGGCGGTATCTCTTTGCTGGAAGACTATGTCTTGGACAGGTCTTTGTTTTCGGAGAAAGAAAAAGAACAAATACTCCTGGCTTTACAGGGCATTGCTTCCCTAGAGGGCGGGAATGCCAATGAATTACTGTCCAAATTATCAGCGCTCTTTCAGATAAAGGGTACCGATTGGATCGAAGTGGATTTTTCCGATTGGAACAAAAATAAGGCCGACCAGATATTTAACAAGATGAAACAGGCTATTTTCGACAGAAGGATTCTCAATTTTTCTTACTTTGGCAGCGACGGCCAGCATTTGTCCCGCTCTGTGAAACCGATTAAATTGATTTTCAAGAGCAAAGACTGGTATTTATATGGATTTTGCCTTTTGAGAAATGACTACCGCTTTTTTAAATTGACGCGCATAAAAGATTTGATGATTACTACTGAAACATTTACGCGGGAGGCATCGGTCATGCCCAAAGCAAAAATGGAGATGCCCCATTACAATACGGTTTCTGTATCCTTGAAATTCTCCCCGCAGGTTGCCTTTCGCGTATATGACGAGTTTTCGGATGATGTTACAATAGACCAGGAGAATTATTTGTATGTAACCACAGATTTACCGGATCATGAGGTCATTTATCATTACCTGCTTACATTTGGGGATAATGTCGAAGTGCTTGCCCCGGCGCATATTCGGGACGGGTTAAAGGGTAAAGTATGCTCCATTCTAAAAATTTATGAAACTTGACACAGGGTTTCATGTTTCATTTGCTATACTCTGATGTAAGAAAGAGGTGTTAGGATGAAATACGAATGGAAAAAACAGGATAAAGCGTTATATGGAGCGAAGAAAACTCCAACGCTGATTACAGTTCCTAAGCAGAGCTACATCATGATAAGCGGGAGTGGTAATCCAAACGATCCGGACTTTTCCAATCGAGTCGCCGCGCTGTATGCGTTGGCCTATGCAATAAAAATGGGTTATAAAGCCGATGCAGTCATAGGCGGCAATGAGGTACACGACTTTTCTGTATATCCATTGGAGGGTGTATGGAGCTTGAAGCACGGCGACAAGCTGGTTAAGGAAGAACTGGAATATACCATTATGATACGGCAGCCGGATTTCATCACCGAAAACATGGTAGCTGCTGCATTGGAACGGGTAAAAACAAGAAAACCAAACCCTCTGTATGCTGAAATGCGCTTTGACACGATGGAGGACGGGAAATGTATCGAGATTTTGCATATCGGGCCATATGATGATGAACCCGCCTCGTTTGAGAAAATGGCGCAATTTGCAAAAGAAAATGGCTTGGAGCGCAGGAAAAGCAGGCATAGAGAGATCTATTTAAATAACGCAGGTCGAGTTAAAAAGAGCAAACTCAAAACGATTTTGCGTTATTCAGTAAGGTAGAGTTTGAGGAGGTTTCGTAATGCTTGACAAAACACCCGATAAGAAAGAAATGGTCGCTTTAATTGGACAGCCTTTATATGCTGTGTGGCAAGAATTGTGTGCAGTGATTGATGAGAAATATGATATGGAGTGCCTTTGGAATAATGGCGGCAAAGCGTGGACGTATGAATACAAGTATCGCAGAGGAGGAAAAACGCTTTGCGCCCTATATGCAAGGGAAAACTGTGTTGGCTTTATGGTTATCTTAGGTAAAGATGAGCGGACGAAATTTGAAGCAGGGCGAAATAATTATTCGGAACTTGTTCAAAAAATCTATGATGAAACAAAAACCTATCACGATGGGAAATGGTTGATGTTTGAGCCTGTTGATACGTCTTTGTTTGGAGATTTTATGCAGATATTAGCCATTAAAAGAAAGCCGAACAGGAAATAACAAATGAGCAATTCGGCATAACTTAATTTCCCTGTATGGCGAGCTGGAGGAGCTATAAAATGAAGTACACATGTGTGGTTATATCGGTAGCGAACATCAACGCTGCAAGACGGTTTTACCAGGACTTATTCGGATTAGAGGTATATCAGGATTACGGAAAAAATATCGCTTTTACCTGTGGCCTGGCGTTGCAACAGGATTTTGATTGGCTAGTAAACTTAACCAAAGAAAAGATAATAAAGAAATCCAACAATGCGGAGATCGTCTTTGAGGAACAGGATTTTGATGGCTTTCTGAACAAACTGAAAGCGTACTCGAACATTGAGTATCTGGGAGAAGTCATCGAGCACAGCTGGGGTCAGCGTGTAATCCGGTTCTACGATCCGGACGGACATGTCATCGAGGTTGGTGAGGATATGAAAATGGTGATCCAGCGTTTTTTGAATGCCGGTATGACGATGGAAGAAGTGTCTGTGAAAATGGATGCTTCCCTGGAGGATTTGGAAAAACTGCTGGATGCCTGATCAGAAAAAACAATGATGGCGGAGGGAACAAAATGAAAGAGCTTATTGCCTACTGTGGGCTTGATTGTGAAAAATGTGATGCAAGGATTGCGACGCTAAATGACGATAATGTTTTGCGCGAAAAAACCGCAAAGCTCTGGAGCGAGCTTAACGGAATTGAAATTACTGCCCAAATGATAAACTGTGTGGGCTGCCGTGTTGACGGCGTAAAAACGCCGTTTTGCAGCAGTTACTGCCAGATACGCAAATGTGCGCGGGACAAGGGCTTTGAAACCTGCGGTAACTGCCCCAATATAGAAACCTGTCAGACGGTCAGAATGGTGATTTCAAATAATCCCGAAGCAGCGGATAATCTGCGAAAATCGTCTACATAGTTTAGAAAATCGGATCTGCGAGGTAGAGATGACACAGGAAAACGAATTGCTGAATCATTTGGATAAGCTGCATACTACTGGGTTGGGAACAGCGAGAATAAAAAGAAACCTTGCTTTGGATACCGATCATGTTGTGGATTGGTGCAGGAGCCGGATTTCTTCCGTTGAAGCCTCTATATCAAGGAAAGGAAAGAACTGGTATGTGGTAATTGATGGGTGTGTTATAACGGTTAACGCTGATAGCTATACCATCATCACAGCACATAAGAAAAAAGAGTGAAGTACCGGAGGATAGGTCTATGGTAAATGCTACGAAAGTTAAGTTGGCTGAATGGGATAGAGGCAGCCTCTTTCAATCTTATATCGAAAACATGCGTATTGTCATGAGTTTAACCGTAGAGATTGATGTGGCGCCGCTGCTTGCCTATGCGAAAAAGAACAACTTGAAATTCTATCCCGCTATGATATGGGTTGTGTCTAAGGTAATCAATTCCCACGATGAGTTCAAATATAGCTGGGACACGGATGGGAATCTGATCCGTTGGGATTTTATCTCGCCATCCTATACCGTGTTCAACCAGGAGGATGAATCTTTCTCCAAGTTTGTAACCGAGTACGCGGATGACTTGCTTGAATTTCACAAACGAGCTATGGAGGATCAGAGAAAATACCAGGAGGCGCGGGCCATCCTTGCGAACCAACCACAGAATTTCTTCGACGTCTCCTGCCTGCCCTGGGTAAAGTATCAGCATTTTGACCTTCATGTATTTGACGAAGGTAAGTTTTTGGCCCCTGTTGTAACTTGGGGAAAATTTGAAGTGGAGAACGGTAAAGCACGGATGCCGTTTACCATGAATATCCATCATGCTGTGGCGGATGGCTTCCACTTGCCAAGTTTTTTCAATGAGGTGCAGGAGCTGATAGATTCGTTGATACAGTAATATTCAGAATGATTGACCGTCTGTTTAGGAGGCGCCATGAAAGGCTTTGAACGAAAAAATCAATACTTATCACTTTGCGGATTGAATTGCGGCCTTTGCCCTATGTTCCTAAATAAAAACTGTCCCGGGTGCGGCGGCGGTGAAGGAAATCAGTCGTGCAAAATTGCGAGGTGCGGCATAGAGCATGGAGCTGTAGAATACTGCTTCCAATGCAGCGAATATCCTTGTGAAAAATACGAGCATATTGACGACTTTGATTCTTTTATTACACACCGCCGCAGAAAGACTGATCTGGAAAAAGCGCGGCGAGACGGAATCGAAGCTTATCATGTGGAGCAGAAAGAAAAGGCAAAAATACTGGACATTCTTCTGTCCCTCTATAATGATGGCCGCAAAAAGACCCTCTTTTGTGTTGCAGTAAACCTTTTGGAACTACAGGAGCTACGAGGGATACTTACACAGATTCAGGAAAATTCTATGCTGGAAACGCTGACACTCAAAGAAAAAAGTACTTTTGTAGCGGGCTTACTTCAAGAGACGGCAGCACAGAAGAATATTGATTTGAAACTCCGCAAGAAAAAGTAGAGGATATGTACGAGAAAACAATGATGAATGGAGGTGGCGCATTGGAAAAAGAAAAATGAATATTATGCCCTATTTGTGGAAATAAGACACGAACTAAGGTGCGCCCCGATACGATTCTTGAAAACTTCCCGCTGTTCTGCCAAAAATGCAAACATGAAATAATAATCAATCTACATGGGCAAAATATGGTGATTGTTAGCAAATGTGCAACAACAAAATAATTAAATACATAGTGATCACAGAGCCAGACGCAAAGATGCAGAGCCGATAACATGCAAGATGAAACTTGCAGTTGTCGGCTTTTCTCTTTGTTTTATCCTTTAGTATTCCGCCTCAAGACCGTTGTTTGGTGGTACTTTTACACTTTGAGTTATGCGCAGCGGTTGAAAGAATAAATTTTTGCCGCCGTTTTCCTTTTCTGCAAGTTGGAATGCGGAGGGTATATGAAAGTCGCCCTTTTCAAGATACGGCGGTATCAAGGAGGTATCGCCATGCCTACGGTCTGGCGCACCTCGTTCAGACGCTCGCTGATTTTCCGGTCGTTCAACCCCAGAAAATAGGACAGCAGGACCACATCCCGCTTGATGGCGACGGAGAAGCCCTTGCCTGCGTGGTATCCCATTATCAGCATTACATCAAAGCTTTTGCGACAAGGCCGCTGAAGGACGAATACGGTAACGAATACCTGTGCGTCGATGAGGATATGCGGCTAAGGCTTGAAGCAAAGCTGATCCGCAGCATCGTGACAAGTTTTAAGGTGCTGTCCGCGTAAATCTGGTTTCCGGGCGGAGTGTGTTCTCCCTTTCCGCACTTTGTCCGGCGGTACCTGTGACGATGTTTGTACCTTGACAAAGAAGACGCCGGTCAAATCCCGGCGCAGCATAAGGCAGACGGATATATCCCTTCCGTACTGAGCCGTGTATCGGATGCGCCGAGACCTCGTTTCAAGTTCACAGGATGGAACCCCTGTAACGGGAGAACGAGAAACATCACGGTATAAAGCAGGCGTGGCAGCTTGCGGGCGACGACATACGGAAGAAATAATTGTATTGGATATACAAGATATTTGCTGTTCGGCTGTCCGGAAAGGAGGACTTATGAGACAGTCGAATAACAAAAAATCCCGTGACGTGACAGCTTTTCTTTATGAGAGACTTTCCCGTGACGATAATCTGGAAGGTGAAAGTTACAGCATCGGCAATCAGAAAAAATTGCTCACGAAGGTGGCAAGGGAAAAGGGCTACACGAATCTGGTGCACTTTCTTGACGACGGAATTTCCGGCGTGACGATGGACCGTCCGGGCTTCAATGATATGATCGCACAGCTTGGACAGGGCAAGGCGGCAGCCGTTTTTGTAAAAGATCTTTCCCGTCTTGGACGTAATTACATTGAGGTTGGTAGGTTGGCGGAGGATTTTTTCCCGGAGCATGATATTCGTCTGGTGGCGGTCTCGGACAACATCGACACCGACGAGGGCGAAAACAAAATGGTTCCAATCCGCAATCTGTTCAATGAGTGGTACGCACGCGACATCAGCAAGAAGCGGCGCATCAGCAATAAGATAAAGGGCAACGCAGGCGAACCGATGGGACAGCCGCCCTATGGTTACATGAAAGACCCTAAGGTCTCAAACTTTACATTTCCGTCCGCGTAATTTCCCGATCTCACTTTTTCCTCAAAAAGGACTTTTTGCCGTTCGAGCTCTTTGGCTTCCTGCTTTACAGTCATGCCCGGCTCTGGTATCCAGGTCATGTGCCGGCGGATCTGTTTTCCAGATGCGTCGTATCCGCAAGAGATCGTTATTTTATATCCGTAAAATGAAGCAGTATCCCGTCCAGTTTACCGGAAGCCGACCGGCGACGGCGCGAGCGAAGCACCTGAAAAAGCGGGTGCATGACTGCTGCGGCCTAATCAAAGGCTATCTTTGGTCAGATTCAGCAACGAGCGCTCTAAAGTACAACGCAAGCCAGGATGTCAATGTCGGAGGCCTGCGGCAGCACTGTAAAACGCAGGGTGCAATTAAGATGATCCCGGAAATGCCGGGCGTGCTGGTGTTCCGTGAGATTCCCACGTTGGCGTATGCATCGGAAACGGTATTGTGATCGAGGCCAAAGGCTTTGACTACGGCGTTGTGCGTAGCGAGCTGGCGAAAGGGGATTGGGATCGCTGGGGAAAGCTTGACTGGATTGTCTTGAAGCTGTTACGCCTGTACAGCCGGACAAACCATCTACTTCCGGGAAAATCGATGAAGGGGATATTGTCACCGTGAACGGTGCGGGTGCGGCTTCCAGTTCCGGCGCCGGAGCCAAAACAAAGAATTTCGCCGGGACGAGGATGCGCGTGGTGAAGGTGGCCAAGGGCGCGGCCTATCCGTATGCCTGCTCCACGATCCTGACGGCGACCAGCGCGGCGCAGACTACGGGCTGGTTTACGGCGGCGAGCGTTGGCGCGACATCTGGCGGAAACGCCCCTGCCAATCCGTATGCAGCGGGGCGGCCAATTACAATCAAAGATGTACCGCTTTATGCATCGGCCAGCACGGGCAAAGTCTCCCGTAAGATTAGCGGCACCTATTCCCTTTATGACGGGCAAGATTTTGGCGGGCGTTACCGTGTCACGCCGCATGCAGATATGGTGGGCAAAAAGCCAGTGGGCAGCAACGTGACCGGGTATATCAATAAAAGAGATATCAGGTGACAGACATGCATATAATAAATCAAATTGGGGCTGTCCTCTCTGTCATCACCGGCGCAGCGGCAATTTTGGGATCCCTTTTTCGCATTTGGAAATGGGTAAAGAAGATACTGGATGAAGCCAAGGCGATCCGGGCCGATATTGGAACGCTTCAAAAGCATACGAAGGAAAACTACATGTGCAATTTACGGCTGACCATTATGAGCGAGGAAATGCCAATAGAAGAAAGGCTGAAAGCTGGTGAGGAATATGTAAACCGGGGCGGAAATGGAGCCGTGAAATGTAAGTACAAGGAACTCCAAGATGCTTATCTCAAAAATTTGAGAGAGGAGTGTTGAATGTGGGCGCATCAATCGCCGCTATTATTGTAGCAGTCGTTACGTGGTTGCTGTCTAAGCTGGTCTAACATACAAAGCCCTCCGCTACTCAACGGAGGGCAGAAATTAAAAATTGGAGGAATTACATATGCTGAAAAATATCAACTGGAAAGTACGCTTAAAGAACCCTACCTTTTGGGCGCAAATCGTTATTGCTATCGTCAGCCCGATCCTAGTGGGCTTGGGCCTGCAGTGGCAGGACATGACGACCTGGGCGGCGCTGTGGGATGCCCTGTGCAATGCGGTGAGCAATCCCGTGATCGTGGTATCGGTTATTGGATCTGTATGGGCCTGTATCACGGATCCGACGACTAAAGGCACGGCGGATAGTAAATTGGCTATGACGTATGACGTACCCAAAAGATGACAACAAAAACGAAATAGACAAAACGCCCCCGGAGTCCATTAGGAGTCCGGGGGATTGCTTATTTTCATTTTAATATTCAGCGTTTTTTAATAATATAGTATACTCCTCTTCCTAAAGCAGCCAAGCCAAGGAAGACGCCTATAAATATAATTATGTATTTATAAAAAGGAGTCGCTTCTATCATCCCTTTCGTCCAAGCTTGTTTTGAAACTTCTCCAGCGAAAAAAGGAGTGATAATGGCACTCCCGAGTGTACAAGACACCCAGCCGAGCACAGAATAAAAAAATCTTTTAATTTTATGAGGCTTTTCGTCTTCACTGGCTTTTTTAAGTGCCGCGTTTAAATGGTCCAGATTGCAGATCAAAGCTGACAATTCTTTCATAATATGATCCATATTATTATCCTGCTGTATTTTCCAACCTTGGGGATCATTTATAATTTCTTCCGATTCCATCGCGGCGTTAAGCTTATATTTCTCCACTTGCTCAGGTATATATTCAAGCTTTTGAGCCATTTCAGGAAAGTCACTGTCATATCTCTCTATTAATTCAGAATCATACTTTCTTCTAATCAAAGAAATTTGATTATTTGCGCTTTCCAGCATCACAGCAATTTTTGTTTCCTGCTCAATTGAAATAAAGATGGTAGAAATAGCGCTTAGTATACTATCCCATTTTTCTATAGTCTTATAACTTTCATCAACCGATTCTGATTTTTTTTGCCGTACTTGGGCTATTTCGTCTCTATATGCTGCCATCTTACGGTGAAACGCATATGATCCCTCGGCAGTTTCTATCTGATCCATTGCATTATCGGTAGAAACAACTATATAATCAGCGCAATCATAAAACGCTCTCTTTATGTGCGAAAAAGCTTCATGGAGTTGATACGCAGTTTCTGAATTTGTAAAAAAATCCACGCATTTACTTGTGCTATTTAAATTCTTGGGGAAATAATCATTTTCCAGACCTTTTGAAAACATGGTCACGAAGTGAGAAGTTGCATCTCTCAACTGAAAGATGCTAGGAACGAAAACCGCTTGATCCGGGAGGAAAGTTTCACTCCACATGAGCCACTTGTTAGTCAATCCCTCGACATTTACAATGATATCCAACAAATTATAAATGTCTTCGATTTCGTCTCTTTTCCCAGAATTCATAAATTTCCTCCACATTTTGAAATTTGATAACTGAATTCAGTTATCGCATCATAAAAAACAAACCAAATAATACCCTTGCTGTTTTCAAGGGTATTATATCATAATATAATTCATTTATTTAGGTTGCACGGCGACTCTCCCCAAGGCCATTCGAACTGATCCGGAATGTCTTCCGTTAATTTTAGAATCTTTTGTTTGAACCTGCTGCTTAATAGTTTCTGCATCGGGCACTTTCGGATGCCAATCCTTTTCCTGCATGGCTTTTACATCTTTTCTAATCATTATTGTCGGACTCCTCTCTAACGATTTCTGGAATCGTCTTACATAGTCAACTACTGCCGAGTGCCCAGTCCTTTTTGGGCAAACGCAGGGCCATCCTTCCCTCCTAATTACATTATACAACAAAGGAAGAAACTTGTCACTGATTTTTTTATCGTTCTTATACGAACTATTACGAAAATGTATGAATAATTATATTTCTAATTATTTCCTATGTCAACAGATATAGTAAAAATTTTCACTAAATTTTGCCACATTAGAACCTCAACTACTTAAATATATCTACGGTCCTAGGCTATTATGCCTCTTGCAAAGTAAATGATTCACGTCATAAGGTTTCTTTCTATTTTTTGACTTGCATTCTGACTTGCATCCTTGTTTCAAGTTGTCCGATTTTTAGCGTCGATAAACACCAAACAAACACCAAACTACGCACATACGATAAAACAGGAGCGCCACAAGCCCTTTATCTACAAGGTTTGTGGCGCTTCTATAATGGAGCGGGAAACGGGATTCGAACCCGCGACTTTCGGCTTGGGAAGCCGACGCTCTACCGCTGAACTATTCCCGCACTAGTTGATATGATAGCATATTGGCTCAAAAAAATCAATCCCCTTTTCTGGAGGAAACAGAGCCTTTTTTTACAGCTGCTGCATTCGTCATAGCCGGAAATTGATCGTAATTCGTCAAAATCGCGTAGGCAGAATCGATTTTAGTGCAAACGAGAAGCGCAATATAACGGTCATTGGAAATCAAACGCGCATGGGAGAGCTTTTCAGATTCGTTGGGGGAAAGCGTTTGAAAGGTTTTGATCTTCATCCGGATATGGGCGTTGAGCGCTTGGATGATTTTTTGCCCACTTTCGCCCTCTTTCAAATGGAAAATAGCAATTTCGTCTGCGCTCGTGTTAACCGTGCTCATATATACCGCGTAATCATCCACAAGGGTCAAGTCAAAGTCATAATGCAAAGGGATCGTTTCTGGCTCCAATTTTACCATATAGTCAATCGGCACCTCCTGAATAATGGCGGTAGCGATTGTATTTGCCGAGGCAGTGGGGGCCGATTCAGCAGCGGAATCTTGATTAGCTGCCGGAGCACCGCAGGCGGAGAGCGCACAGATCATTAGTGCTGCTATGAGCATCAAGGCTGTGATAGGGGTGAATTTGGGAATGTTCATCTCCTGCATGCTCCTTTCTGTACGTTCTTTTCCCACTCAACTGAAGGGAACGTGTGGTTCCATGAAAGTGATTGGTGTAAAGCTGACGATATTATAGCACAAAAGGCCACGAAAGACACTACAAATTGATTACAATTTTTGTGCGTTCCATGTATTTTTGAAAATTTTTAAAAAATATTATATACAATATTCACCAAAAAAGGCCGCGCGTGGAAGCCAAGCGCCTGTTTGCCCTGCATCCGGGATCGTGATATAATAGCATCAACCATTCTGTTTGATACATTGGAAAAATGCCTGTATCAAAATGTTTTCTATTAGGAGGACGGCTGGATTGGAGCATTCTATCTACGGCTGGATTGAAGCATATGCCCGCGGGCTGTGCGATACGAATTCCTTTACCGGGGAGTTTACCGCACTGTGCTGCCGCGGCCCTGCCATGGAAGGGCTTTCCGAAGAGGAAGTGCTGTTGCTTGAACAATTGTGCGCGGGTGCGCAGAGGTTCTCTGATGGCAGCGAGGCGTACCCGGGTAGGGATCAGTTGAGTGAGGCGCAATTCCATCGCTTTTTCGGCCGCCTGTATCCGGAGCTGAAAAGACGGATGCCTCATACAGTTTGGAAAGAGTTTTCCGATTAAGAAAAAGAAAGGATGCAGTCATTATGCCCGCTTTTTCAACGCATTATTTATTTGCACGGGAACTGATGGAGCAGATTGAGGCCACTACTCCGGAAATCCGGTTGGATCCAGAGGCCGTATATTATGGCACACAAGGGCCGGATGTGCTGTTTTTTCACCGGATTCTGCCCACGATGCCGGGGAAAAGCTGCAACCCCGCCGGCTCGCGGATGCACCGTGCAAATCCCAACGCTCTTTTTGAGGCGATGCTCCGATATGCGCAGGCTTTGCCTGAGGCAGGGCGAGATCAGGCCCTATCCTATATTTATGGTTTTTTGTGCCACTATGCGCTCGACCGGGTTGCACATCCCTATATTTATGCAACACAATACCAGATCATCAAGGCGCGCCATATTTGGTATCTCAAAGGCGTTGTCCACAATCAAGTGGAATATGAGATCGATATGCTGATGCTGCGCAGGCATTTGCAGGTGCCCTCCGCCCGGAAGTTTGAAACCAGGGAGGTGCTCTCTACGGATGCCATTCTTCTCGATGCGATGGCCGGCGTGCTGTCCGCCGCGGCGCAGGAGGAGCTGCATGTTTCTCTCTCTCAGGCGCAGGCGCGGCAGGCATTTTGTGATACGCGCACGATGCAGTCTTTCCTGACAGATCGGCATGGCTGGAAACTGCCGGTCATGGCACTGATTCAGCTTCCGGTTTATCCTTTCCTCGGCCCGTGTCTGACGTCGATGCTGCGCCGGACGCAAGCCAGTAAGCGATGGGATTATGCCAACGATCAGAAAGGGCAGTGGGCTTACCCGGCAGCGCCTGACCGGGTGAGTGAGGAGAGTTTTGAGGAGCTGTTTGAACGCGCTAAGGAGGATGCGCTGCAACTGATCGCATCGTTCCGGGATGCGCTCTCCGGGCGTGGTTCCTTAAAAGATGCGATTGGCGGGATTTCCTTCCTGACCGGTGTACCCGTAGAAGAATGAGAAAGGACTGTTGCATGATGGAAAAAATTTTGAGCTTTCAAATTGACCATACCAAATTGCCCAGGGGGATGTATCTCTCCCGTGTGGATGGGGATATTGATACCTTTGACCTGCGCACGCGCCTGCCCAACCGGGAGCCTGTGATGGAAAACGGTGCGATGCATACGATCGAGCACCTTTTTGCGACCTTTGTCCGCAATTCTGACGTTGCAGAGCAGGTGGTCTATTTCGGCCCAATGGGATGCCGTACGGGGTTTTATTTTTTGACGCGCGGGATGGAGCGCCAGAAGGCAATCAATCTGACGCGCGCCGCCTTTGCCTTTATCGCCTCCTATGAGGGGGAGATTCCGGGTGCCTCAGAGCGTGAATGCGGCAATTGGCGTGACCATGATTTGGATGGAGCCAAAAAAGAATCACAGAAAATGGAAAAGATCTTGGAGAATTGGACAAGCATTCAGCTAAAATACCCAGAATAAAAGAATTTGATTGTACAAATCGCCGAAAAATGGCCACGAAGCTTGCGTATAACCGTCCATGTGTGTATAATGGGAACTAAATTGTAACCAAATTGTAACCATTTTGTATGGAAATAAAGATGGAGGTGTTCCCGCATGGGGCTGAAAGATGCCAAACGGGAAAAGCCCGCGCAGGAGGAAGCCATCAGGGAAACAGACAACATGGAAACGGCGCAGGCCGTAGAAAATAAGAAGCATCAAAAGAAAAGCAAATCCGCTTCCGATTTGGCGCAGCGGAAGAATGCGGGGCAGACTGGCAGCGCGGCGCTTTTTCCAATCTACCGGTGGATATCGCTGGTGGGAATGCAGACGCAGCGGTATAGTAAGCGGTTTTACCGGCATATCGAGCGGTATCTGCGGCTGCCGTTCCAGATGCTCCGGTTTGGCGGGCGCTTCGTGTTTGTAACGGTGGACCGGTATGCCTTCCGCGCCTATCACGAGGCGGCGGATGAGGCGAGGTATCTGCGGGCAGAGATGCGCAGTGTGCGCTCGAACCTGGGGCGGTGCATGAAAGAAAGCCCGCTGTCGGTGTTCCCTGTGCTGTGGCATTATGCAGCCAAAGCATTCAAGCGGCATAAGAAGCTGTTTGGCACGCTTTTCAACACGGCGCTTCCCATTGGTGCGTGTGTGCTGCTTGCAATGACAGTGGCGCATTGGGGGAGTGTCACCTTTGCGCTGGAAGTGAGCTATAACGATCAGAAAATCGGCTATGTGGCGAGCGAATCGGTGTATCTGGAGGCGGAGAAGCTTGCACGGAGCCGGATCATGACGGGTAGTCAACAGGCAGAAGAGCAGCCCGCAGCGGAAGATGTTTCAACCGCCGGAGCGGGTGGCCGGGTGGTCAACTTGGGCACGCGGAGCCTTGCAGCGGAAGAAACGGAGAGCACGGGCGAGCTGATATCGAAGCCAACGTATAAGCTGAAGCCGATATCGATTGATCAGCTGACGGATGCCAATACAATGTCGGATAAGCTGATTGAGCATTCGAG
>OFLZ01000891.1_pt1 | contig 19862 bp, 26 predicted proteins | sample 1541321 | NCBI WGS metagenome assembly OFLZ01 (sample SAMN04209223, study PRJEB22552) | human gut metagenome | biome: gut; material: feces | host: Homo sapiens | place: USA: Oklahoma | reverse complement strand
GCAGGCTATACCAGGACTATTACAGCAAGCGGATTCCAAAGGAGCAGGCGCAGCGGGAGAAGAAGCAATACTGCCGGTCTTACCGGGAGGCGCAAGGCAGGGAGCAAAAGCGGCTAGAGGCCATGCGCGGGCAATTGGAGGCGGTTAAAGCGACAGGCGGGATTTTAACACAGCTGATCAAAGAAGCCGATACGGCTGACCTATCCAACCTCCTTCTCTCCTCGATAAAATGCCTGTGTCTACTGCGGGGCGAAATGGTCAGTTATGGGCTCATTGAGCAGAAGATCAACGAACGGAGGCAATCCGATGCGAAAAATACGAAAGAGCAAACCGCCGGAGCAGGCGATTGAGCAATACACGTTTTACGGCACGGTCGTATACACCTGCCCGTACTGCTCCACCCAACTAGGGAGGGCTGAGACGAGCAGGAGGCCGGAGAAGTGCCCGGAGTGCGGGCAGAGGATCGTTTATCCGGAAAAATGAAAGGAGATCAACAACGATGAATGTCACAAAAAGAAAAAATTATACCTGTGAGAAACGCGGGAGGACGTCCCAAATGGCTCGATTGCAACATATCGTTTTGACGGGTTTGACGGGCGCAAAGAAGCGAGGGAGTGACCAACATGCCCAAAATTGAATACCCGCCGATCTTAGACGCAACCTGCGGCGGACGCATGATGTGGTTTGAGCACGACAATCCCGCGTGCCTGTACATTGATAACCGGCAACTGGAGCCTACCGATCTATGTGACGGGCGGATGTTTTCCGTGCGGCCGGATATCGTAGCCGACTTCCGCAGCCTGCCTTTCCCGGACAAGACGTTTCATCTGGTCGTCTTTGATCCGCCTCACCTGATCAGGGTGTCTGACCAAGCGTATATGCGGGTCAAATACGGTCGATTGGATAGCACATGGCAGGATGATCTACGGGCTGGATTTAAGGAGTGTATGAGGGTGTTGGACGATTACGGCACGTTAATATTTAAGTGGTCAGAGGTGCAGATACCCACCAGTCAAGTTATTGATGCAATCGGTCAAAAGCCGCTTTTTGGGCACATTTCAGGCCGACGGAACAACACGCACTGGTTGACCTTCATGCGATTCCCGTCGAGAGGAGTGAACAACCATGTCTGACATCGACTACGACAAGCTCCGCGCCGTCCAACGCCTGTGCGGTCTTAAACCGCCGCCGGCAAAGTCGCAGTGCCCGGATGAACGGTGTGTTTGGCTACTGGATGGCGGGTTGTGTCCGTTTAAACGGTGTGTGAACCCAAAAAGATTTGAGTTTGAGGAGGGCGGAGGGATTGACCGTCAAGGATGCCGAGAACATAAAGCTTGACCCGGACGTATACTCTCGGTGCGTTGCCACAGCGAAGGGATACTACCGTATGCTGCAGCGGCAGAAAGAGATTGAAGAGGAGATCATCCACGAAACGCATGCGCCAGACGGCCAGCCCAGAGGAAGCAGTGTCGGAGACCCCACCGGACGGAAGGTCGAGAAGATTCTTCAGAGGCAAAAGGAGAATGACAGGAAGATCAGGGCGGTGGAGCAGGCGTGGATGGAATGCGAAGAAGATCGTGAAAGGGAATTGATCAAGCGCAACCTTTTTGAAGGGATGCAGATGCAATACATTCAGCTGGACATGTCGCTACGGACGATGAAGCGTTTCCGAAAACGTTTTTTAATCCGGCTCGCAAAAAATCTTCGAGAAATTTAGCAAGTGGCACCTTTTTCTCGAAAAAGGGCCTATAATTGGTATTGTGAAATGATTGCAAGGATTCATTTTTTCACCTTTTTCTCCTTCTCCGCCTTCCCCGGGGCGGTAATACCGGGGAACTATTGCAAAGGAGATCGTTTTTTATGGATAGCAGGTGAAGAAACTCTACAATCCGACGCAAGGAGTTGTAATCATCAACTATCAGGCGGGAGGAGAAACAATCCAGGTTCAACTGAAAACTGAGCTGAGTCTTGCGGACACTTCTGCCTTTGTGGATTATGTTGTCCTGGGGTCCTTCACAGATGACGGCGACTATATTCCAGAATATCAGGAGCTGATGATGTTCGGCGCAGTCCTAAGATTTTTAAGCAATGTTCCGTTGCCAGAAACGGAAGATTCCGAATGTAAAGAAAAGCTGCTCGACCTTGTAGCACTGTATGAATTAATGAATTCCATGGACCTGCTCACCCGCATTCGTGACATGTACAATTCCAAGGATGAAGCTAAGCGAAGGCTCTGGAAGCTCTTTGACCGGCTGGAATGCATGGTGTTCGAAAAGCTCGAATTCCGCAGGCAGCAAATGGCTAGTAAATAGTGATCCCAAAATTACATCAGCGGACTGCCCTCCCCAGGCAGCCCGCTATCTTTATGATGATTTTAAATGAGGTGGTGAGGTGGCGAATGGAAAATATCAATACTGGCTGACGAAGGACGGCTTGACGTTGCTCACTGCGTGGGCGCGGGACGGCCTCACGGACGAGCAGATTGCAAATAACATCGGGATCACGCCTTCCACGCTCTACGCTTGGAAGGGTAAATTTTCGGAGATTTCGGAGGCCTTAAAAAAAGGCAAGGAAATCGTAGATATCGAGGTCGAAAACGCGCTGCTTAAACGGGCTAAGGGATATAGCTATGTCGAAAAACGTACCGAAATGAAAAATGGCCGGATTACTAAAATCGTAACTGTGACAAAAGAAGTCCCTCCGGATGTAGGCGCAGCTGCCATGTGGCTGAAGAACCGGAAGCCGAAAGCCTGGAGGGACCGCCCCGAAATCCCAGCTGGAGAAACGCCAGAAAACAACCTTCTACAAGCTATCCAGGAAAGCGCGAAAGATGGTGAATAAATGCATTACGAACCCTTCAGTAAAAAGCAGCTGACAACTCTTTGCTGGTGGAATTATGACCAATACAAGCACTATGACGCGCTGATCTGCGATGGCTCCATCCGATCCGGCAAAACGCTTTCTATGTCCGTCGGTTTCGTGTTGTGGAGTATGACACAGTTCAGCGGGCAAAACTTCGCCATCTGCGGGAAAACAATCGAATCCCTGCGGCGCAACGTGATTTTGCAGCTCCCCCACTGGCTGGAGGGGCTGTTTTCGTTATCTGAGCGGCGCAGCGAGAATCTCCTGACCATTACCGCTGACGGACGGGCGAACCGGTATTTTCTCTTTGGCGGCCGAGACGAATCCAGCTACGCGCTCATTCAGGGCATGACGCTCGCCGGCGTGCTGCTCGACGAGGTTGCACTTATGCCGCGTTCTTTTGTGGAGCAGGCGCTTGCCCGATGCTCGGTGGGAGGCTCTAGGTTCTGGTTCAATTGCAACCCAGAGGCTCCGTCGCACTGGTTCTATGAGGAGTGGATTTTAAAGGCGCAGGAAAAGAACGCGCTGCACCTGCACTTTACGATGGAGGACAACCTTTCCCTGTCGGCCGAGATCAAGCGCCGCTACGAATCCATGTATTCCGGTGTTTTTTACGACCGGTATATTCGCGGGGAATGGGTTGTCGCAGAGGGCCGGGTCTATCGGCAATTTGCGGACAATCCGGACGCCTTTATCCTGCACGGCCCAACCACCGGCATGGACGGCCAGTTTTATATCAGCATCGACTATGGCACGATCAACCCGTTTTCGATGGGCCTCTGGTGTGTGCAGAATAACTGTGCCACCCGAATTAAGGAATGGTACTACGATTCACGCAAAGAGAGCCGGCAGAAGACGGATGAGGAGTATTATGAGGCGCTTGAAGCATTCACCCAGGGCTATTACATCCGTAAGGTCATCGTTGACCCATCCGCAGCCAGCTTTCTGGAAACGATCCGGCGGCACGGGAAGTTCTCCGCTTGGGATGCGGATAATGATGTCCTTGATGGCATCCGCGTCACATCCTCCCTGCTCAGCGCGGGAATGATTCAGATCCATGAATCCTGTAAGGATGCGATTCGGGAATTTGGGCTGTACCGGTGGGACAAAAAAAAGAATTCTGACACAGTGCTCAAGGAAAACGACCATGCAATGGACGATATCCGATATTTCTGCTACACAATACTGGCCCGTGAATTCCGCTGGGTCGAATGGAAAAGAGGTGCTTGACCCACATGTTTGAACGAATGCTAAAATGGCTGCGCCGGATGTTGACGAGCCTGTTTGGGGATGAACGCGGTAGTGGCAGCGTGGACGTTATCATTTCCGGAAAGATGGAGAGCGCAATCGCCCGATGGGCCGCCGAATATGAGGGCAAGCCACCCTGGGCGGGAAAACAGATCAAAAGCATTGGTCTTCCTGCCGGGATCGCAGCGGAAGCTGCCCGCATGGTGACGATGGAAGCAAAACTGACTGTTGCCGGAAGCGAGCACGCGAAATACTTAAACACGCAACTCGATCCATTCAGGGGGTCACTGGAGAATAACGTAGAACTGGCTGCAGCCCTGGGTGGGATCATTTTTAAACCTTATGTATGTGAGGATCGAATCGTGATTGACGCGGTTCAGGGTGATTGCTTTTATCCTACCTCTTTTGACACCTCAAACCGGATGACCGGGGCGATTTTCGTCGATCAAATTGCCCGGCGAAATACGGTATACACGCGCCTGGAACGACATGAGTATTCCGCTGGCACACATATCGTCCAAAACAAGGCGTTTTCCAGCAGCAACACGATGGACCTCGGAAAGGAGGTTTCGCTGGAATCCGTACCAGAATGGGAACAGATTGCGCCGGAAGTTACTTTTACCGGGGTAGACCGGCCTCTTTTTGGATATCTCAAAATGCCGTTTGCAAACCGGATAGACCGCCACTCTCCTCTTGGCGTTTCCATCTTCGCCGGCGCTGAGGATCTGATTCAGGACGCGGATGAGCAATATGGGCGGTACCTCTGGGAATTTGAGGGCGGTGAGCTTGCCATTGACGCGGCGGCGGATTACCTGATGACAACGCAGGACGGCAAGCAAACTCTTCCGAAAGGAAAAAAACGGTTGTTCCGTGCCCACAACTCGAAAGACGCCAATTTTTACAATGTGTTTGCGCCTGCCTTGCGCGACGAATCCATCAAGCGGGGCTTCAACGCTATCCTGCAGCGCATTGAGTTTGCCTGTGGTCTGGCGTATGGAACGCTTTCTGACCCGCAGACGGTCGATAAAACAGCCGAGGAGATACGGGCCAGCAAACAGCGTTCTTACGGCACGATCAAAAGCATACAGCGAGCCATAGAGGTTGCAGTAGACGATCTGGTCTACGCAATGGATCAGCTGGCAAACGCCTATCATCTGGCCCCTTCCGGTGCCTATGAAGTAACCTATGACTGGGACGACAGTATCATTAACGATCCTGCCGCGCGCAAACAGCTATTTTGGCAGTATGTGCAGGCTGGCAAATTCCCAATGTGGCGATATCTGGTCAAGTTTGAAGGGTACAGCGAGGATGATGCAAGGGCAATCGCAGATGAAGCTGGTGGCAGTCTCATGGACCCGTTTGGATTTAGCAATGTCGATGCGCGCAACACGGATCATGAGCCAAATATATATCAGTCGTCAGTAGAGGAAGTCGCGCAGAAAGAAGCCGGTAAAAGCTTGAATGGTGCACAAACGCAGTCTCTGCTTACGGTAATGGAACAATACTCCGCAGGCTCCCTAACGCTGGGGCAGGCAATTAACATTATTGCAACCGCAATTGGCGTAAGCAAGGAAGAGGCCAAAGCGATTATTGAAGGTGCTGCCTGATGCTTGACCCAATCTATCTTGACCATGTTTCCGATGAGATTGTCGAGCTTTATTCTGAGCTGGATCAAACCATCGTCCGGGATATCGTCCGGCGGCTCGTCAAAGCAGGGACCGTCACGGATACCGCCCGCTGGCAGGTCCTACGGGCGCAAGACAGTGGGCTCCTTTATGATGATGTCGTCGGGGAAGTCGCTAAAATATCGGATACGTCAGAAGCACAGGTTAGGGCCCTGTTTGAGGATGCTGGAATCAAGGCCGCGCGGAACGATGCAGCGATATATGAGGCCGCGGGCAGGTCCCCCATGCCGCTGAAAATGTCCCCCGCCGCTATGGGCGTGTTGAACGCAGGGCTGAGTAAAACGAACGGTCATCTGCGTAACCTCACGATGACAACCGCAAACCAGGCACAGCAGGCGTACATACGGGTGGCTACGCTCGCGGAGATGCAGATTGAAAGCGGCGCGTTTGACTATGCAACGGCAATCCGCAACGCGATTCAAAGCGCTGCGCAGGAAGGCGCCTGGGTGTCCTACCCAAGCGGCCATAGAGATCGGCTGGACGTAGCGGTCCGCCGGGCGGTGCTCACCGGGGTCGGCCAAACCACTGGCCAGATCGGGCTTGCATACGCGCAGGACATGGGTTGCGATCTGATGGAGATTACCGCGCATGCGGGTGCCCGGCCGTCGCACGCTGCTTGGCAAGGCAAGCTTGTCAGCCTGTCAGGGCGCACAGGGTATTTAAGCCTTAGAGACATTGGGTATAACACAGGGCCGGGGTTCAAGGGCTGGAACTGCCGCCACGACTGGTTTCCTTTCTTCGAGGGGCTGTCGGAATCCGCATACCCGCGCAGTGAGATCGAGCAAATGAACAACGCTAGCGTCGAATTGGACGGTAAAAAAATCCCGCTGTACGACGCCACGCAGAAACAACGAGAAATGGAGCGCCGGATCCGAGCAACAAAACGAGAATTGGCAGGCTTTGACGAAGGAATCAAGGCGGCAGAAACGGATGAACTGCGCAACGCTCTACGCGTGGATTTTAATGGCGCTTCCGTTCGTTTGAAAAAGCAGGAGGCGATTTTAAAGGAATTCCTGCAAAAAACAGGGCTTCAAAACGATTCTACTCGCGTCCAGACGCGCGGGTTTGGCCGTAGTCAGGCGCAAAAGGCTGTACATGCGGTGAAGCGAAACAAGGAACGGCAGGAATACATAAAGAACATTAAGCCTCAATCTCCTAAAGTTTTGGCCGTTGAAAATACGAAACTAAAGGATACCGTCAGATACCAGTCAGCGGACAATACAGGCATTATCCCAAAGGGCAGCGAACTCAAACAAGTGCACATCATTGCCGGTTACCATTCATCCACAAATCTCCGCGTGGCGAAACAGCTATCGCAGAAATATGGGGGAGAGGACTGGAAATGGGAAAAGAAAACCGGTATAATAGAATCAGAATATAATACCTATGAGGTGCACTGGTACGAGTACGATAAAAAGCAGTATGATCCGATATTCCCCCATTAACCCGAGGCCGATGGACGGGAGCGCCCCGGGCGGCCGGTGGGAGATCGTAGAGGATGATGCAGAAAACACGCTTTCCCGCGTCATAAACACGAGCGTGCGAACAAACTAAACTAAACCGCTTTGCAATCGCAAGGCGGTATTTTTATACGCAAAATCAAATCAGTCAAAAAGCGTTGCCCAGGCGGCAGCGCTTTTTATATATGCGGTAGAACCGCAAAGGAGGAACAGCCAGATGCTGAAACCAATGAACCTACAGCTTTTTGCAGAGCCCGCCAACGAAGAGCGGGATCCAGCAAAAGACACGCCTCCCGCCACCGGAAAGACCTATACGGAGGATTATGTCTCCGCCCTGCGAGGGGAATCTGCCAACTACCGCACGCGCGCCAAGTCTTATGAGGGCGCGCTGCGCACCGTGCTAGGTCTAAAAGATGGCGAGGAGCTGGGCGACCTGAACGCACGGCTGAGCGCATATCAGCAAAACCAGACAAAGCAGCAGTCCGCCGCCCTGGAGGCGGCCAACAAGCGCCTGATCGGCGCGGAGATGCGTGCCCTGGAGGGGTACGATCACAAGCTGCTGGAAAAGCTGATTGACCTGTCGAACGTCAAGGTCGCGGAAGATGGCACAGTGACCGGGTTAAAAGAGGCAGCTGAAGCGGCTGCCAAAGATTTCCCAGCAGTGTGTAAAACGCCCCCGCCGTTTTCGCGGGGAACCAAAGGCCCTTCCGAAAATCTGGACAACGCGAAGGACCGCGCGAACGCCGCTCTGAGGGCGGTATTTGGAAAGGAGTAATTTTATGCCCATCAACAGAACAGAAGCCGAGGCGCTCATCCAGGAACAGGTTGTCAATACGATCTTCCAGGATGCGCCGAAGCAATCCGTATTCCTCTCTATGGCGCGCAAGCTGCCGAATATGACAAGCAAGCAGACGCGCATCCCCGTGCTCGATATGCTCCCGATGGCCTACTGGGTCAACGGAGACACCGGGCACAAGCAGACCAGCCAGCAGGCTTGGGATAATGTCTATCTTACCGCCGCGGAGCTGGCCGTCATCGTGCCGATCCCGGAGGCGGTGCTCGACGATGCAAGCTTTGATATCATCGGCGAGGTCACGCCGCGCATCAACGAGGCAATCGGACAGCGTGTGGACAGCGCCACGATTTTTGGCGTCAACCGCCCCTCCGAGTGGCAAAACGACATCATCACACTGGCCCGGCAGGCCGGGAACAATGTTCCTGGCGGAATTACCTACGATACCTTGTTGGGCGCAGGTGGCCTGTTTGCTAAAGTTGAAGCGTCCGGAAGGATGGCAACCGGGATTATCGCCTCCATGCAGACACGCGCTGCGCTGCGCGGACTGAAGGACAATGATGGCCGCCCACTTTTCAAGACGGATATGCAGGGAGCGACGCCTTATGCCCTGGACGGCGTTTCCATGCAATTCCCGCTTAATGGTTCCTTTGATACCTCTGTCGCGCAGATGGTGGCGGGAGATTTCTCCCAAGCCGTATATTCGATCAGGCAGGATGTTACCGTTAAGATGCTCGACCAAGCCACAATCGTTGACCCGGAGAGCAAACAGGTGCTGTATTCCCTCGCTCAGCAGGACATGATCGCAATCCGCGTTGTATTTCGCATGGGCTGGGCGCTCCCGAATCCCGCTACACGGATGGACGAGAACCGCTTGGCCGTCCCCTTTGCGTACATCGAAGCATCTACGCCTTACACGACGCAGAAGGTCACGCTGACAGTCAAAGACAACCAAGAAGAACCGGCCGCCATTGAAGGAGCAACAATCAACGTCAACGGGAGCCGTAAAAAGACGGGAGTGGACGGAACAGCAGAATTTAACTTGCGTGCGGGCAACTACCCAGCGAAAATCAGCAAATCCGGTTACACAACGCAGCATGCAACATTGACTGTAGCTGCCTCCGCTGTTACGCAAACCATCACGCTTCCCGTCTCTACTTAAAGGAGAGCGCTTATGTACGCCGATTATGTGTTTTACGTGGAGGCCTATGGCGGGGAGAATATTCCGCCTCTCGATTGGCCGCGTATCTCCCGTCATGCGGATGCGTATCTTGACCGGCTTACCTATAACCGCATGAAGAATGGCGCTGTCGTAACGGACGCGGTACGCATGGCGGCATGTGCGGTAGCTGAAGTGATGCGCCGGCACGAGGAAACGCAGACGGTAAATCCAGCGGGGATCAAAGCCGAATCCGTCGGCGGACAATCTGTTACGTATGAGGACGCCGTATCTTCTGCCGCCAGGTATGATGCCGAAATGATGGAGGCTGCTGACCTGTGGCTTCCCCGCACAGACCCACTGCGTTATGCGGGGGTGTATGGATGCTGACCAATACCGGATGCACCTTGTATGTGACGGTGGACGGAAAAGTCTACCGGCGCGTCTATTGCCCCGATTGTCATTGGGAGGATACGCGCGGCCAGAATATCAACAAAACCGGCAGCACAGCGGTGGACAGCGTACGGGTGTTCCTGCCGTTGTCTGCCGCTGATCTGGATGGCGCGATAGGCTATCTGGCACACGGGGATTGTATGTTTTTTCCGTCAGACGATCATCCTATCCGGGAGCTTGTGATGCGCGGGGACATCCTGACGATTACGAGCATTGCCAGATATGACTTCGGAAGCCCGGCCATGAGGCATTGGGAGGTGTATGCCAAATAGCAGATCAAATCAAAACCCCTCGGGGAACGATCATCAAAACAAAGGACGGAACAACCTGTAAGCTGGTTTGGAACCCGAATTTCGCTCCGAAAAGAAACCAGCAATATTCCAGGGCGCAGAAATTTGTGGACAGTGAAGTTTTGCGCCTCTCCGCCCCCTATGTGCCACTGCGCACCAGTATGCTCCTTAAATCCGGCCAGCTCGGCACGGACATCGGCAGCGGAGAAGTCCAATATATCGCTCCTTATGCGCATAAGCAGTACTATTCTCCCCGCAAGCCCGGAAGCGCTACAGGCGCTTTGCGCGGCCCGCTTTGGTTCGAACGTATGAAAGCGGATCACGGCAAGGAGATCATCGCAGGGGCGAAAAAAATAGCAGGAGGCGGTTAAAAAATGGTATCGATAGTACGCGCTGTACAGGAATGGCTCAACGGCTGTCCCTATCTCACGGATTTCACTGGCGGGCAGCACATTGACTGGACGGACAGCGCGCCCGGGAACTACGGGCTTGCACCAACAGGCAATTCGGTTGTCGAGGTCTCTGAGGACGTCCTCGGCAACCGGACCGTTTACAAGCAATATAACCTCGCTCTTTACGCCCGGAACTGGACGGTGGACGACGTGATCCGCCTGGAAAACACCACCTTCCTCGATGATTTCCAGGCGTGGGTTGAAGAGCAACAGGCTGCGGGGATTACGCCGAAATTTGGCGACGACCCGGACACGGAGGAAATCTCCGCCCAGAACGGCATGCTGTTCGAGCTGGCCGAGGACGGCCAGACAGGGCTTTATCAAATTCAGATCAAAATTAACTATTTAAAACGCTATGAAAGGAGTGGTTCATGATGGCAGCAACCTATGCAGCCGGAAGGGCTCAGCGCAAAACACTGATGTTTTTCTTCAAGGTCCCAGGTGGCAGTTCACCCGCCTATGAGATCATCGGCAAAGGCATTGAGGAAGCCGGAATCAGCCAGTCTGCAAACGTAGAAACCGTAGTAGATATCCTCGGGAACGCCGAAACCACGCTTGACCAGTACGAAAAGACGACTGAACTTGATCCGATCTATGTCACGGGAGACAGCAAATTTTCTCAGTGGCTGGACGAAGTAGAGGAAAAAGAGAAGATCCTCGACGACGCGCAGGCGACCTTCCTGGTGGTCAAGGCGTACAAGACCACCGAGGAAAGCAAATATGTTGCCTGGGAGCAGAAAGCAGTAGTAGAACTGACCGACTTTGGCGGTGGAACAAAGGGCGTAAACCTGCCCTGCACGCTACACTGGTGCGGCCCCCGCACTCACGGGACATTTGACCCGTCAACACAGAAGTTCACACCGGACGGCTCCACGCCGTCAGCTTAAAGGAGGATCCGGCATGAATGCAAAAACGATCAATAAAGGCATGGATTCCATCCGTGTGGATACCGGCGCCAAGCGCATCGAGGTAAACGACGAGGGCGAATACATCACGCTGAACTTCGCCGATCAGTCTCTCCCTACCCGGTTCTTTGCGATGGCCGACGATTTCCAAGAGAAGGAGCCAGAATACCGCGCTAGAGCCGAGGCGCTTGACGCCAACACGGAACTGACGGAATACGAACGGACGCGGGCCACCGCGCAGCTAAACCTCGAATTTCACACCTATTTCAAGGAGCAGATCGACGCCCTCTTCGGGGCGAATACCTGCCGCAAGGTGTTCGGAGATATCGTACCGGGCGTTGAACTGTATGGAGACTTCCTGACCCAGATTACGCCGTATTTTGAGAAGTACGGTAAGGAGCGCGCCAAGAAACTCCAGAAGAAATACAACCCGGCGCGCAAGGGCAATGTTTAACCTGCTACTCGACGCTCTGCCCGCAGAGTATGAGGGCTATCTCATCCGCACAGATTACCGCATCGGAATCCAGATATCGCAGGCCTTGGAGGACGAAGAGCTGGAACCGTATGAAAAGATCGGGATCGCCCTCAGCCTGCTCTACGGCAACGGGATCCCGCCGGCAGACATCGCTTATGCCGGACTGCAGTGGTTTTTAAACGCCGAACTGGATCAACCCCAGGACGAAGAAGATACCGGAACCGCGCCCGAAGAGGACGACGGTATCCGGTATTTTTCGTTTGACTATGATGCCGCCCGGCTCTACTCTGGCTTCAGGCGAGCGTATGGCATCGAACTTGACCGGGTTGAAATGCACTGGTTCCGCTTCCTTTCCCTGCTTGGCGACCTCGGCGAATGCGCGTTTACCCGCGTGGTGGATATTCGCAGTGCGGATCTATCCAAGATGGATAAAGAGACAAAGCGAGCATATGCAGCCATGCGGCGAAAGGTTGCGTTACCACAGCCGAAGAGTCCGGAGGAAGATGAGTTCATGCGGCAGCTGCAGGGAAACGAAGAGATGAAAAAGAGGACTCCCCAAAACTGAGGAGCCCTTGAAAGCAGGCATTATTGCTGGCTGGTCGGTAAGAATTCGATCTTCATCTTCATCCCCATACCGGCAGCCAAACGCTGGAGCGTCCGCAAAGATGGATTCGCGTTCCCGGTCTCCAGTTTGCTGATATCAGCCTGCGCTATGCCGGTCTTTTCGGCAAGCTGTTTTTGGGTGAGGCCGGCGCTTTTTCGGGCGTCAATCATGGCCTGAATAACGGAAAATTCGGGCTGGAGCGCGTCCCATTCTGCTTTGAACTCCAGGTCTTTCATCTGGTCATTCAGAAAGTCGTTGAACTTTGTCATTGCTTATTCTCCCTTCTTCCTGCTGAGAAACTCAGCGCGATAACGTTTGGCACGTTCCATTTCAGCGGCGGGCGTCTTTTGCGTCTTTTTTATAAATCCATTTGTGAGAATCACTCGGCGGCCAACGATAAAAAAGTATAAAACACGGGATATATCGGAACCAACCTTCGCCCGCAGTTCAAAGATTCCATCCCCTAAAGGCTTAGAAAATGGCTCCCGAAGGTCTGGGCCGTTATCGGCCAGCAGCGAAATGGTGCGTAACATTTTGGCTCTCATTTTCGTGTCTAAGCCCAAAAGGAACTCTTTCGCAGGCTCTGTCCCATCTTCTTTGTCATAGAAGAACACTTCAAAATCTTGCATCGTTGTCTCGCCCTTTCATGGGATTTATCCTATATTCATTATATGTGATTTATCCCATATTATCAAGCGTTGTTTCAAATATTTTCTCCAATTTACGTTGCTTATGTGGCGCATTAAAAAGAAGGTGATAAACCAATGGCAACAGGATATGACGGCAGCATCCGCATCAACACAAAACTCGACCGCAACGGCTTTAACCAAGGCCTAAACGCAATCGCCGGCTCCCTGAAAAAACTGGGTGGCGCGATGGGAGTTGCCTTCGGCGTGACCGCTATGGTCAAATTCGGGAAAGAAGCCCTGAACATCGCCAGCGACCTGACCGAGGTGCAGAACGTTGTGGAAACCGCGTTTGGCGCGATGATATCGCAGGTGGACGCCTGGGCGAAGAACTCCATCAAACAGTTTGGCATGAGCGAACTCGCCGCCAAGCGTATGGCCTCCACTTATATGGCCATGAACGCCGGCATGGGGCTTAACGGTCAGGGCGCCGCTGACATGGCGATGCGAACCGCCGAACGCGCTGCGGATATCTCGTCGTTTTATAACAAAAGCATCGAAGAATCCGATACCATGCTGAAAAGCATCTGGACGGGTGAGACTGAAAGCCTCAAACAGATCGGCGTCGTCATGACGCAAGCGAACCTCGATGCCTACGCCCTTGCCAACGGCTTCGGCAAAACCACGCAGCAGATGACGCAGTCCGAACAGGTCATGCTGCGCTATCAGTACGTCATGAACCAGACGCGGCTGGCCGCCGGGGATTTCGTTAAGACGCAGGACAGCTGGGCGAACCAGACCCGCATCCTCTCCGAGCAATGGAAGCAATTCCTCGGAATCGTCGGCCAGGGCTTAATACAGGTGCTCACGCCGGCGCTGAAATATCTGAACCAGCTCATGGGTGTACTCATCCAGTGGGCGCAGACGTTTGCCGCAGTCACGGCGGCGCTCTTTGGCAAGCAACAGCAGCAGGCAAACGCATCCGCGGCCGCGGTGGGAAACGTAGCCGACGCCTCCAATGCCGCCGCCGACGGGCAAAACGCCCTCGCCAGCGCCACGAAAAAGGCCGGCAAAGAGGCGAAGGGCGCGCTGGCATCCTTTGACCAGCTGAATGTTTTGGAGCGGAATACGGCGGATGCTGGGGCTGCATCGGGTGCCGGGGCGGTAGCTGGCGCAGGGGCGGCGGTAGCGGTGCCGGCGTTGGAGGGCGAGATAGGGGCAGGCGTCACAATATCGCCTGATTTGCAGCGTGCAATCGACACGATAGGAAATATGTTTGTGCCCTGGAAATCCGCATGGTCGAGCTATGGATCGAGCATAATCGTGTCCCTTCAATCAGCGCTCGCTAACATAGGCGCTTTGGCACAGGGTATTGGTAATACCATAGCGTCATGGTGGGCATCAGAACACGGGCAGGCGCTTGCAAATACAACGCTGGGCAGGTTCCAGCAAATTGCGAGCGCCGCAGATCGCATTACGCAAGCTGTCCTAGGGATTTGGAACAATGGCGGCTCCGAGGTGTTTTACAACCTGATGACCTTAGGCGGCAATGTCGTCGAGATCATCGAGATTATCATCGGATATATCGCGGAGACATATGCCGATCTCGTTGAGTGGTTTGCGCCGGATGCTGAAAGCGCCCTAGGCGGCATAAACGACAAAATCTCATCCGCGAACGACTTTCTGGAATGGCTGAAGACAGACGGAAAACCAATCCTCGAGGTGCTTGGCACAACAATAGGCGTCGTTACTGCTGCGTGGCTCGGATACAAAGCTGTTATGTTAGCAGTCAACATAGCCACAAAAGCATGGGACTTAATCTGCAAGGGCATTCAAAAAACAAACTGGATCATGTTAGCTATCTCCGCTGTGGTGGCGGTTATCATCGTCTGCATCCGCCATTGGGACGAAATAAAGGCGGTTGCTCTTGCATGTTGGAACAAAATCAAAGACGCATGGAACAAAGCCGGGGACTGGTTTCACAAGAACGTCACAGAACCGGTCACAACCTTCTTTACTGGTATGTGGGACGGCATCAAAGGCGCGTTTACAAGAGCATTTGATTTCATAAAATCGGCATTCAAAAATTATGTGAATGGATGGATCAACATCGTGGAAAATTTCATTAATTTCTTCGTCAACGGAATCAACTTTTTGATTAAAGGAATAAACAAGCTCAGCTTTGATATTCCGGAGTGGTTCCCGGTTGGCGGCGGGTCAAAGTTTGGATTTGACATCCCCGTTATACCGCAAGTGCAAATTCCCCGCCTCGCCCAAGGCGCGGTGATCCCGCCCAACCAGCAATTTGCGGCCATTCTTGGCGACCAGACACATGGCCGTAACCTCGAGGCCCCGGAAGGCCTGATCCGGCAGATCTTCCGGGAAGAGATGGGCAATGTTTATAACCCCGTCCTCAACGCCATCAACAACAGCAACCTTGGCAAGAAAGCCGTCATCATGGGCGATGTCTACATGGATTCCCAGAAGGTTGGGCGCGTGGTCGCAAAGCCTGTGTTTAAGGAGGGCAACCGCGCCGGGTACATTAAAGTAAAGGTGTGATGCGTATGATTTATGCCGTAGACGGCGTACCGTTTCCTAAACCGCCGGATATGTCCAGTATCCAATACACCGACAGCCAGATTGTAACGAATGCGCAGCGCACCGTTGGCCCGGGCGCGTACATGACAAAAGAGCTCCTCGCGGAAAAGCTATCCATCACGGCGAAGTGGTCACAGCTCACCAACGCGGAGTTCCGCAGGCTCAAGGCTATGCGAGCGGGCAAAAACTTCTTCCGCCTGAAATATTACGACGAGGGCACAGGCACGATCAGGGAAGGGCAGTTTTATTCCGGGGATTTGACCTATACCGTTAAGCTCGCGGACCGTGTGACGCAAATCCCGATTTTGTATCAGGATATCTCCTGGCCGTTCGTTGAGCGATAAAAAAGGAGGGCTCCCCGATTTGAGGAGCCCTACGTGTAAGCATTAAAGACCTAATATTTGCTTTTTCTTTGCCTCAAATTCTTCAACCGTGATGATACCTTTATCCAGAAAATCTGCCAGCTTTTCTAAGTCGTCAAGGGCCCCAACAGAAGAATTCGTGGAGTTTACTCTAGCGCCCGTGCTTTGAATACGTTCCTTGTTGATCTTTTCTGCAAAAGCAGATAATTGCTTTTTCTTTCCATCCATTTCAAACGATATAGTGATTCCCTGAATTCTAAGAACGCTGGACATCATGATATCAATCACGTTTTTTTGATCTATTGACTGTATATCCGTTAATAGAATTTCTTTGGAGTGGCATTGTCCTAAGATGCTTTGAACAAAAAACAATCGTTTATTTGTAAGAACAACAACACCGGATTCTTTGTCTTTTATGTGAGTATTCGGATGAATCTGATGGCCAGAAGGTAATTCGGCAACAATGGATGTTAACGCCGATATAACCGTTTCATCCGGAAGCAGCATTTTTTCCGCAGCCTTAATTGATCCTCCGTACATAGCCGTTGTGCAACCATTTTGCTTTAAAATATCCTTGATGCCCAATTTTAATATTTCCTCCTTAATAACTTTTTTCGTCCATGCCCTCCACACGAAACAACAAAATATTACAGTTCTCATGATATCACATTTGCAAAAATTTGTAAAGCAGAAGGAGCGATCACATTGCTCACCGTCCCGCAAGAATACCACACCTACAGCTCGGCCTCTGAGCGCCGCACAGACCTCGTCGTCCGGCTCGCCCCTCTCGGTTGGCCGACGGACATCAACGCCCACGGCACCGCGCACAGCCTTTGTATGCCCATCCAATGGGACAAATCCCCGCCCCACCGCCTATACGCATCGGGTGAATACAACCGCACGCCCCTCGACGGCCGGGCGCTCGTCAACGGCTGGTCTGGGCAGGTCTATGGCTATCTCTCCAACGCCCTGTCCGATCAGGACGGCTTGTTTGCCGCAGATGCTGTCAAGCTCAGCTGCACCCGCAATGGCGGCGCGATCAGCGTTTTGACCATTTGCTTTGATCCAGCGGCTAATGAATACGCCGTAGACTTTGACGTCACAATTGACGGCGCGTCCTCGACCGAGACCTATCATCAGGAGTGGCACATCCGCAACAACGATCAGCCCATTGTGTACATCACTGGCATCCACGCCGCCTACGATACCATCACAATCACGGTCAGCAAGTGGAGCTACCCCTTCCACCGGGCGCGCATCCGGGAGATCGCAAATGGCGTGCTGTTTGAAGCCACAGGGGATGCTCTCTACTCGTGCAATCTGATTGCCGAATCTGATCCCACGAACCAGTCCATACCCACCGGCGAATGCAACTTGACCTATCCCGATCCGCAGGGCATGTTTGACGTTGCCAATCCCAACGGCGTGGCATCCGCTGTCCGGTCGGATCAGATCATGACCGTCTGGATTGGCGTATCCGGCGGGCAGCACAAGCCCGTCTATGCCAAAGTCGGCACCTACTACTGCCCCAAAGCCACCAGCAAGGGCGGCACAGGCGAGCTGCATGCCGTGGATATTCTTGGTAAGCTGCAAGGCGCGGCGAAGCCCAACGTCCGGGCGCTTGATTACTTGAATAACCAAAGCCTCGCGGACTTCGTCCTGGGTTTGGGCGCCAGCCCGTGGATTCCGGCGACGGATTTTACGGGATCGGCCCCGACTGCCTTTTCGCGCGATACAAGCCGCCTGGAGTGCCTGCGGTATGTATCGCAATACCTGCACAAGCTGCTGTATGTCGACGCGGACGGCAACGCCCGGCTGACCGCCATGTCCCGTACGCCAGTCTCCACAATCCCGTTGGATCAGTCCTACGAGCATCCGTCCATTGAGGCCCGTGAGGAGCTCGGCGGCATTGATTACACCTGGCATCGATACGAAGACACGGGCGAAGAAATCCTTGCGGCCACCGCCACCATACAGACCGCCAAAGGCGTGCCTGTCACTTACACGGCAATCACGGAGGAGCCGGTCGCATACACCCGCTGCGAAGTGGAGCATCCCTACGCAAGCGACTTTAAGGTGTCGCTGGTGTCGGCCACCTCCTATGCAATCCGGATTACTGTCAGGACGGACGCTGTGTTTACAGATCCGGATGAGTACAATGTCACGGTCAGGCTGTACGGCAAAAAGATTGAGGATCAGACAGGCTCCGGCACGTCTGAAAAGGACAGCGTGGTCAACAAGGAGCAGAACCGCATGTCCGTCGACAACCCAATCCCGGTCGGCATACTCGATCGGCTCACCTGGGGTATGTATCTCCGGCGGGCCTACGGCAAGGCGGATATCACCTGCAACTGGCGCGGGGATGCGTCCCTGCAAGTGGGCGACCCGGTCACGGTGGAGGGCAAATACGGCCCGATCGACGGCGTGATCATCAAGCAGGAGATCGATTACGACGGGGCGCTCAACATGCGCACCACCGTCCGCCAGCTGGCGCAAGTCCTCGATCTGGGAGGTGGTGGCTGATGCATATTAAGACGGGCTGGACGCCCCGGGACTATCTTGACCTGTATGTAACGGACGACGGCGAGACGTTTGACCTGGTGCAGGGTGGCCAGGCAGGCAATAACGATGCTCTGGCCTTCAACCGGATTTTGCAAAATTGCAAGACTATCGCGGACACATACAACAAAATATTCGGTACGGCGTGGGGCTTCGGCTTCACGCCGTTTTCCGTGCAGTCGATTTACTCCGCCGCCAATTTACAATTGATTGAAAATCGCTGCGGGGAGCTTGCCCGGGCATTTGGGCTGGAGTATACGGGCAAGACCTGGGCGGCAGGGGATGTCGTTGATTACCGCGACCTTAACCGCTGGGAGGCGCCGTTTGAGTTCCTGCGGCGATACGAGGGCAAAACAGCAGATGATTTTGACGTCATCCGCTGCGGCACGATCCTGTGCGGCGGCGTGCCGGGCGATTACCGATATCATTTCTGCGGCACGTTCAGCTGCGGTGACAACACAGCTTACTTTAAATAACGGAGGTAATTATGCCATATCAGAAAACCCAATGGAAAGATCACATCGAAGGTGTGCAGACCGGTACGCCAGTCAATGCAGCAAACCTGAACAACATGGAGGAAGGGATTGCCAACTTGACAAGCATCGCTTCCGGCACGAATAGCCGCGGTACTTGGATGAGATATCCAAATGGCCTGATGATTTGCTGGGGGCAGGCGACGGCGGTCAACGCTGGAGGTAACGCGCACGCAGGTGTAATGTGGACATATCCAGTGCCGTTTACGCAAATACCAATCGTGATTGCAAACGCCGTGCTGGATTCCTCTGCGGGTGCGACAGTTTGGGTTGGAGGGAAAACGACCACACAGGTGGGCCTACACGCGACAAACGGATCATCTGTCACGCGTGATATCCCAATCGATGTAATTGCCGTGGGCGTATGGCGGTGACTGAGCAGGCCGCAGCCGCAGCGGCGCATATCTATTTTGCGGCCGCAATTCCTATATTGATACTGGCCACGTCAATAATCGGCGCGGCCTTATCTATTATCTTAAATTTAAGGAGCGATCAACATGTCAAAACCCACAATCTACATCGCCGCCGGGCACGGCGGGAGCGATCCGGGCGCAGTAAGCGGTAAATACATCGAAAAAGCGCTGACCCTCAAAACCGCGCTGGCCTGCCAGAATTACCTGAAGAATTACGAATGCGAGACCATCATGGCCCGCACGACGGACGTTGACTGCAAAGTAGCGGACAAGATGGAGGAGGTGGAGCAAAAACGCCCCTCTCTCGTGCTCGAAATCCACTACAACGCTGGCGGTGGGGAAGGCTGCGAGGTTTATTACTGGCATAATCACGCACCATCCAAAG
>OFLZ01000886.1_pt1 | contig 19935 bp, 13 predicted proteins | sample 1541321 | NCBI WGS metagenome assembly OFLZ01 (sample SAMN04209223, study PRJEB22552) | human gut metagenome | biome: gut; material: feces | host: Homo sapiens | place: USA: Oklahoma | reverse complement strand
AGGAAGAAAGCTTAGCCTTAAAATCTCCGTCGAAACCGCTGAGGTCTTCCTCTTCAAGGTCTTTGTTCATCATTTTTTCCTGGCAATATTGCAGGAGCATTTTTTTGCTGACTTTTGTATGTCTTTGAAAAAGCTCGCGATAGATATCCTGTTTGACCTGTACGCTTATTTTATTGCCGCATACGCTAAGATTGTTTAACTCGTTAAGTACCATAAAGCGGCTGTAAATCAGAGAGTTCTTAGCAACGACATCTTTGCCCAGCAAATACGTACATTTATTTGTCATTCTCTCTATAAATGCCTCATTTGATTTTTCCCTGTCCACCTTCTCGTCAAAATTCCACGGAAGTATTCTTCCCTCTGCTTTTCTGACAATCCAGGAATTGGATCCTCTGTCTTTATGGCGGTCGCTCAAAGGTCCTACATAGTACGGTATTCTGAAAGAAAATAACTCAATGATTTTTTCTGCCGGCGACAGGCCGTCTTCATCTTTCTCATTAAGAAAGCCGATATAAGAGCCTGCGTTCTCAAGTATCAGCGCAAGTTCCGCCTTATGCACCTGATTAGGCACCACGCTGTTGTCCTTGTTTCTCTGAAGAGGAAGCATGGTTCCCTCTTCCGCCTCTCTCTTAATTCGCTCATAAAGCTCTCTGTCAGATTCTTCCGGTTCAATTTTGCCTATCAGTCTCTTCAGTTCCTTATAAAAATCCTCTTCCGCACATCGGTTTACATCGATGATTTTATTTCCTTGTTTGGCGCTGCCTATGTAATTGGAGTAATTCGCGTTCTCGCTAGCTGATTTGAAGAATCTCTTGTATTCTTCTCTCGAACAATATTTATTTACGAGGAGCTTCAATTCTTTTAGGTTATTCTTATGAGTATCATACTGATTTACTTTTGCACAAGATAAGTACGTCTGTCCATTGAGGATGTCTGCAAGAACATTCCAGTCATACAAGGCTTTAATGCTGTCTATTACAAGACATTGATCCGGGCTGCTTTCTTCAAGGTTAGGCCTTATACTCTCATCATAGTCTGCCTCACCGAATGAAAAAGATGTCTTTTCTACGCCTTCCGGTATTTGGCCAAATATTTTGGAGATGTCTCCTTTATTACCAGCTAAAAGTTTACATATGTTTTCAATTTTCTTCTTAGTTTCTTTGCTCTCAGTTTCATTTTGATTCATAGCTAAAAGAGCAGCAAGGAGCTTTACCTTGTCGCTTTTAGAAATATTTCTATCCCTCAATACACGCTCTACTTCTGCTATATTTTCATCGTCTATTTCAAGGTCCAGTTCATTGCGCAGCGCTTCTTTCATCTGACAAAAAGCCGCATCAAAACTATTAGCTTTGCTTAATTCGCCGTCGATGAGAAAATGACCCCTGCTTTTCAAAATATGGTGGATCGCCAGATACACTAATCGAATGTCGTGGGGCTCGCTGCTCTCCATCAGTTCCTTTCTCAGGTGAAATATAGTAGGATATTCTCTGTAATACTCTTTCTCTGAATATTCGCTGCCGATAAAAAGCGGATGTTTTTCGGAAACTGTCTTATCGTCTAAGTGCAATCTGCTTTCATTCAGGCGTATAAAAAAGGTTTCATCTACTTTGTTGATCTCTTCTGCAAATATTTCCTGAAGTAAGCCGATACGCTGTTTTCTGCGCTGCAAGCGCCTCCTGGAGGCTCTTTGTCCTCTGCGTTCTTCAGCAGTTTTAGCATCTTCAAAAAGCCTGATTCCCCACATGGATTTCTTTTTAAATTTACATAAGTTATAGTTCTCATCCGTTACAGCCCAGCCAACAGAATTTGTGCCTATGTCAAACCCTAAATAGTACTTGTCTGTCGTCTTATTTGCGTTTTTCATTTTTTCTCCTCGCTATTGACATATCTTCGTATTTGCATTAGACTAAGAGTATCTCAAATGACTACCATATGAGATTACACTACAAAGTTCAAATAAAGAATTTTTCTAATCGCCCATTTGGGCTCCACAAGATGTGGATAAACTCGCGAAAGCGAGTTTTTTATTGCGGTCGTAAGCAATTCATCTAACAATTCGATCATATTCGTCATTATTTGATAATATTTTATCATATATTGGCGCGCGATGCTATATTTTCGTCAATATTTTCTTTATTCACACCTCCCTCCTATAAGGCTTGGTCTTCAGCCCTTAGATCTTTTATTACAGAAAAATACCGAGAAAAACTTTTCATGGTTCTTCTCGGTATTCGTATTTCACGGCAATCTCTGCAATGTTCAATAACTCAGTACATTTATTGTTTTCTTAAATGCTTCTTTACGAGTTTTTGTATAGTTCAGGCCCTCCCTTTTTCATGCCGTCAAAGAGGACGAAATCTTTACTTGCGCAGGACAGTATACTTATCCATCAGTTCATGGTTTATTTCCACTCCCAGTCCCGGGGCCTTTGGCACATCTATATACCCGTCCTTATCTACGGTCAGAGGTTCGGTCAGCATCAAGTCTCTGACCTCATAAGGCCAATACGGAGGATCGTAGCAATATTCAATGAATGGACAGTTATTCACAGCTCCCGCCATGTGAAGCGCTGCTGCCAAACCCATTCCGTGAGTCCACGTGTGAGGAGTATATATCTTGTTTTCCGCCTCTGCCATTGCGGCTACCTTCCTGTTCTGAACAAATCCCCCCGACAGGACTACGTCCATCTGATAGATATCGAAGCAATTATGCTTTAAAAGCTCTCTGTATTCGTGTACCTGGGCATTGAGTTCTCCTCCGGCTATGTTAAGAGTAGTACTCTTTCTCAGTTCTGCCAGTCCTTCGAAATCATATCCGTACATGGGTTCTTCGAGCCACTCTATGCCGATATCCTCAAAGGCCTTGCTCACGTTGGCGGCCTTTTTAAGATCCCATTTGGCCACCGTTCTCTTTCCCGTGAAAAACCATCCCTGATTTGCATCCACCGAAATTTTCAGCTTATCTCCTACATGCGCCTTAATAGCTCCTATGATCTTTACATCCTCAAAAGGATCGTCATGGTGCGCGCGCAGTTTCATCATCTTAAAGCCTTCCTCTATAAATCTGTCAGCATCTTCGATGCGTTCTTCGACAGATTTAAGGGATCCTGTGCTGGCGTAGGCCAGTACTTTGCCCTTGCTTCCTCCCAGCATCTTATATATCGGAAGATTGGCGTATTTTCCGAGGGCGTCCCATACCGCCACCTCGACGCACCACGGCCTGTAAGCATATAGAGAAGCGTTCACAAGTCCTGTATTTATCGCCTCTACTTCTGTGATTTCCTTTCCTATCACTAAGGGCTTTATATGAGTATCCCATATCCCTGCCAATAGCTGTGAAGAGTCGCAGGCGGCTCCGTATCCGTGAATTCCGTCGTCTGTTATCACTTCAGCGATGGTCACAAAGAGTTTAGTCTCCGGATTTGCCGGGTTCCATGTGGATGGAAACGGTGTCTCAAGGGGAACTTCCACTATCTGAAGTTTAGCATCAATTATTTTCATAATGACCTCCTGTTCAAATCTTATGCCGGAACATCTTTCCCTTCTCTTTTATCTTTTCCCCTTCCGAAATGCCGGTTGAGGAAGAAAGATGAGGCGCATATCAATATTATAGTTATCGCAAGACCTATAAAAGCTCCTCCCTGCATGAGCCCGCATACTATGTATCCTATCAGAGCCGACACTGCAACCGTTAGAGCATACGGCAGCTGAGTACTCACGTGATCTATGTGATCGCATGATGAACCCATCGACGACATGACTGTAGTATCAGATACAGGTGAGCAATGGTCTCCAAAGATTCCTCCGGAAAGAACTACGCCTATGGCCATTCCTACAGGAGCTCCTATAGAGATGGCAAGGGAACAAGCTATAGGCGTAAATATTGCAAACACGCTCCATGAACTTCCGGTTGCAAAGGATGTAAGGCACGCAGCCACAAATATTATGGCGCACATGCTGGTAGGAGTCAGGAATCCCTGACAAGTGTTAACGATCCAGTCCGATGTTCCGCAAGCCGAGCATATGCTTCCTATTCCCCAGGCCAGCATGAGTATCATCAGTACTTCCATCATGTTGGTACATCCTTCTATAAAAGTGTTGACCGCTTTCTTAAAGCTGAAGACCTTTGTAACCATTCCCATGATCATAGCTGTGATCGACGCCAGGATGAACGCAGTGTCCAGAGCCTTCAGCGAGCTTCCGTTGGCCAAAGATCCTAAGAGTCCGTTTGTCTTTATATCCCCTGTATAGAACAATCCTATAAAAATGAATGTCAATAGAACGATAATAGGCAAAAGCATATTCCATATGCTTGGCTTTGCTCCCTCGGGCAGATCCAGCTCTTCTACTTTTCTCTTTATATCTGCTCCCGGCCTGTAGAGCTGCCCTGTAAGGCGGGCTCTGTCTTCGGCTTTTTTCATAGGGCCATAGTCCCAGCCGGTTACTGCGATAATGAGCACCATGAGTACGCAGCCTATGGTATAGTACTGATACGGAATTCCCGAGATAAAATCTGACTGCGGGTCTCCATCATATCCATAATCTGTATAAAAAGTGGCTATAAGTCCTATTATGTATGCGCCCCATGCTGAAACAGGGAACAAGGTAGGTACAGCAGCTGTAGTGGAGTCTACCATATAGGCTAACTTCTCTCTGGAGACCTTTACTTTATCTGTTATGGTTCTGCAGATAGGGCCTAAAAGCACAGGATTAGTGGAATCTGAAAACCAGATAAACATTCCCCCAAACCATGTCAGTATCTGAGCTCCACGCCTGGTCTTTCCTATGCCTTTATGGACTTTGTCGGCAAAGGCCTTTGCACCTCCGCTCTTTTCCAGCAGAAGAGAAAAGCCTCCGCAAAATGTAGTAAGCGCCAGTATACGCTGGTGGTCTGTGTCTTCAAATCCCGGAAGGATATAATCGAAGAACGTGGAATAGAGACCTTCCCATGGGTTGCCGTCACAGAGCATAGTGGCGCCCACGTATACAGCGGCAAATAGTGAAAGAATCACTTGTCTTGTAGCTATCGCCAGTATTATAGCAAGTAGCGGCGGCACGACAGCCAATAAAGTTGTATAAATGTCCATACACTTTCCTTTCCTCACTGTTACAGTGATGTTTTTAATTCTTGAAGCGCTTTATAGAATTTATACAGCTAAATCGCAATTATCATGCCAATAGGAAAAACACTATGTTTAGTAGTAAAACACATCGAAAATCACCATTTTTTTACTTTGCACTGTCTTTTGATGTAAAAAATTTCTTACAATAGTTCAAAAAATAAGAAAAAGTCTGTAAAAATTGCTTTACAGACCTCTTCGCTTGTATCATCTTATTTCATATTTTTTCATCTTGTAAAATAAATTCTGCTTACTCACCTGAAGTTCTTTGGCGGTCTTTGTAAGACTCTTGTGGTTGCGTTCATAAGCGTCCTCGATGATCATCTGCTCATATCTGGATATCATTTCATTCAATGAGAGGTTAAAATCTTTTGACTTTCTAAGGTCATCGATTTTTAACCGGCTCAATATATAATTGGGGATATCGTTCACTGTGATTATAGCCTCGTGGTTATTATGAAAGGCAGATTCGACGACATTTTTAAGCTCTCTCACATTGCCGGGCCAGTCGTACTTATTGAATATTTCCATCACCTCTTCGCTGTAGGCGATTATCTGTTTATGGAGTTTCTTATTATAGTGACGCCTGAAATGTTCCGCAAGCAGAGGTATGTCTCCTTTTCTCTCGAAAAGAGTCGGCACATCATATCTGAGTACGCATAGTCTGTAAAAAAGGTCCTCCCGTATCTTGTTGCTCTCGACACATCCTTCCGGCTCTTCATTGACTGCTGCTATAATTCTCACATCCACGGTTTTTTCGCTCTTGGCTCCTATACGCCTTATCTTGTTATCTTCAAGAACTCTTAGAAGCTTGGCCTGAGCGTCTAATTCCATGGAGTTTATCTCATCCAAAAACAGAGTTCCTCCGTCTGCCAGTTCAAATAATCCCGGCGTATCCTGCGCTCCTGTAAAGCTGCCCTTGGTCGTTCCAAAGAGGATACTCTCCAGCAGAGTGCTGGGTATCGCCGCGCAGTTTTGTTTTATAAAAGGAGCGTCCTTACGTTTACTGGTCTTCTGTATGGCGTTCACTATCAGTTCTTTTCCCGTCCCTGTCTTGCCGTAAACCAGCACATGGGCGTCGCTGTCTGACGTCTTGATGATCTTCTCTTTTATTCTTATCATACCTCCGTCCTGAGTTATGATATCATCTATGGATTGGTTAGAAGTGTTGTAACTCTTTGTGAGAGAACTTATAAGGCTCATGTCAAAAGACAGCCGCCGTTCTTCCACATGAGCGTCTTTATACACCACCAGATCTATACATCCGACTACTTCTCCCTTTTCTTTTATAGGAATAGCGCTGCTTATGGAGTCCATGGCGTCTCCTCTGAAATTGACGTATGTCTGTTCATAATTTATGAAGCTCTCTCCTGTCTGAAGAACCTTCCAGATATAGCTGTCCTCTTTTTTTAGATATGGATATATCTCGAAAAGGCTGTGATTTATAGGCTCGTCTCTCTCTAATTTTACTACGTCCGGATAAGCCGTATAATAATGTCTTATTATACAGTTCTTGTCCACGATCATGAGACCGTCTATGTAATCTACCAGTCTGAGGTTCTGTTCAAAATACTTGTTCATCACTTATCCACCCTCTTTTTTCTTTCACTTTATTCTATTTTTAAATTTTTATCAATGATTTTTTTACATATCGCTAAAAGAAAGATCAGATTTTGGCATAGTTATTGCTTAATTATTATGTCAGTAGAAATCTCTGCTCCTTAAAAATATTTCAGGAGGAAAACCATGAAAAAGATTAAAAACTCGCAGCTGCTGCTGTCTCACGGCAATATATCGGCCAGAGAAAAAGTTCTGACTCTTACGGATAAAGTTTTGGATCGCCTGGATTCGAGGGAAAGGCTCAAACAAATGATAAAAAGAACCGGCGACACTCTTGTAATAGGCGATCGTCGCATCGATCTCAATCTATATGATAACATATACGCCTTTTCCTCAGGAAAAGCAGGAAATCACATGGCAAGAGCCTTCGAGGATATTCTCGGCGACAGACTTACTATGGGTGTAGCCATAGTAAAGATAAAGGATGAATCTGATGTATATAAAAAAACTCAGCTTTTTATCGGAGGTCATCCCCTGCCTAACGAAGAAGGCATTGAAGGGTGTAAAAAGATGATAGAGATCGCTGAAACCATGAAAGACGGCGACTTGCTTCTCATGGGGCTGTCCGGCGGATGCTCATCTCTCATGGGCTATCCTGTAGAGGGCACTACTTTAGAAGATTTAAAAGAAGCCACCGACGTCATGCTCAAGTCCGGTATGTGGGTCATGGATATAAACGATATCAGAGGTCACCTGTCGAGAACTGCCCGGGGCCGCCTGGGTCAACATATAAAGGGCGGCAAAGTAATATGCTTTGAAATATGGGACGCAGTAGGTCTTGACGATATCACAGATTATTCCAAACCGGTACCTATAATGGGCACGCCCGTAGGTTACGATACTGTTTCGTTTGAAGATATAAAGAAAATAATAGAAAAATATCATATAGCAGAAAAACTGCCTAAAAACATTTCCTCCTATCTCCTCGATTATGATCCGTCTGAGGAGACTCCAAAACATCCCACATGTGATGCAGATTATTATATAGTAAACACTCTTCCCGATTCATGCAGCATCGCCTTAGATGTAGCATCGGAAATGGGCATAGAGGCCCACATCATGACTACATACGCAGAAGGTGAAAGTAAGGATTTCGGTATCTTTATGGCCTCCCTTGCAAGAGAAGTCGTTAAAAATAACAGGCCGTTTTCGGCGCCTTGCTTTATCATTTCAGCCGGAGAAACTACTACCTATATAGACAATAATGATCATATCAAGGGTCACGGAGGTCCGTCTCAAGAAATGGCCCTGTCTTTTGCTATGGCTGCCAAAGATCTAAAAGAGGCATGTTTATTATCTATAGACAGCGAAGGCACCGACGGTACTACTCCGGCCGCCGGCGCTATAACAGACGGCGCCAGTCTCAAAGCTGCAGAAAAAGAGGAGCTTAATCTCAAAAGTTCTCTGATGGATCATGCCTCCTATGAGGCTCTCTTATCTATGGGAGATGTGGTGATCACGGGAAACACCGGTACTAACTTGTGCGATTTCAACGTCCTTTATATAGGCACGCAAGAAGAAAGGAGTCAGACAAAGTGAATACGATGATAAAAGATATCCATGCACGGGCTTTGATAGACTGCAAGGGCAAGCCTCTGCTGGAAGTAGATGTTATTACAGAGGATGGAATAATGGGACGCGGAGCGTCGCCTTCCGGTATTTCTGCCGGAGAACATGAAGCTCTTGTTCTCCGTGACGGCGACAAGAACTGGTATGACGGACAGGGCGTCTTCAAAGCGGTAGACACAGTAAAACGTGTAGTAGCTCCTATGCTCAGAGGAATGAATGTATTGGATCAGAAAAAGATCGATGAAGCTCTCATATCTTTAGATGGAACAAAAAATAAATCCGTTCTGGGAGGAAACGTGACCTACAGTACGTCGCTGGCTGCCATGAGAGCCGCTTGCCAGACTCTTCATTTATCTCAGTACCGCTACCTGAATGGCGGGGAAATAAAGACCATTCCTCTCCCCACTTCTGATATGTTTGCAGGGGGCAGCTACGAGGATGATACGATGCCCGTACAAGAAACTACAGTAATCCCGTATAAAGCTTCTTCCATCTCGGAGGCGGTAGAAATACTATGTAAGATATATAAGAAGCTGCCTGACGTCATACGGAAATTTCAGGGCGGAAGGCGGCCCGAGATCGGAGCCATGTCAGAATATATGGCTCCCACCTCAGATTTTACGGATTGTCTCGATATTCTCTACGAGACGGCTTATCAATGCCGCTGCGAAGATAAGATAGCTTTCCACATAGACTGCGCTTTCAGCGAGATATACGAACCCAGGAGAGATACTTACAATTACTGCGGTAAAGAATTATGCCTTGATGAGATAATAGATATACTCAAAAGAGCGACAGAGAAGTACGATTTTCTTTATATTGAAGATCCTGTCGACGAAAACGACTGGGAAGGCTGGGCGAAAGCTGCAAAAGAGCTGAGCCGAACTACTCTCTGCGGAGATGATCTGACTGTCACCAACATAGATTACATCAAAAAAGCTCTGAAGAATGACGCCTGCGGCGCACTTGTATTTAAGCCCAATCAGGTGGGGACAGTAACAGAAGCTATGGAGGCTCAAAGATATGCTGTAGACCACGGTATGTTTTCAATCCCCTCCATAAGAGCAGGCGGCGTTTCCGATGATCCGGTCGCCGATATGGGTATCGCCGGAGGAGCGGCCGCAGTCAAGCTGGGTCCTCCCAAATTCGGCCACGCCGTCCACATCATCAATTCCCTTCTCCGGGCCGAAGATGATCTTATAAACGCTAAACCTTTTGATTTCGCACCCTATGTGAAGTTTTAAAAATGAATATAAAATACGCCGGCATAAATGTCTGTCTTCATATTCACACCTCCCTCCTTTCGTGGTAAAATAATTCTATACAGACCTTAAAGGAGAAAATTCATGAAAACTGACCGGCTTTTTAAAGATAACGTGTATTTGAAAGAAACTCGTGCTTCTGTTACTTCTGTCTCTCAGAGAAACGGCAAGACTCTTATTACCCTAGACAAAACCATATTTTTTCCCACCGGAGGCGGCCAAAGCTGCGACTTGGGACAGATCGGAAAGTTTCAGGTAGAAGATGTCTATGAGTACGAAGATGAAATATATCATCAGGTAGATTGCGATCCCTGCAGCTTGCAGCCGGGCCTGTCCGTAGACCTTAAGATAGATTGGCAGAGAAGATTCGACAATATGCAGCGTCACTGCGGGGAACACATCTTGAGCGGCATATTTTACAGAGAGTTCGGAGGCGTCAACCGAGGTTTTCATATGGGTGACCAGTATATGACCATAGACATAAGCCTCGAAGAAGACCCCAAGTTCACCAAAATTACCTGGGAAATGGCAAAACTGGCGGAGCTTGAGGCCAACCGTGTCATATGGAACGATCTTCCTGTCATAAGCCGTCACTTTGAGACGAAAAAAGACGCTCAGGGCCTGCCGGTCAGAAAAGCTCTGGCCATAGAAAAAGACATAACTATAGTCTGCGTAGGTTCTACAGACGAGCCGGCCGACTGCGTGGCATGCTGCGGCACTCACCCTTCCTCCGCCGGGCAGGTAGGGCTCATAAAACTTTACAAAGTTGAAAGCAACAAGGGCATGTTCAGAATCTACTTCGACGCCGGGCAGAGGGCTTTTGAGAAGATGAGCCGCCAGTACGACACCATGACCCAGCTGTCTAACAGTCTTTCCGCCGGCGACGATGATATAATGGAAAAATTCAAATCACAGCAGGAGAAAAACAGGGAGGCCAGGACTCAGCTCCATCTTCTGAAAAAAGAAGTCATCGCAAGGGAGGTTTCTTCCATGGCATCTTCTTTTGAGAGCCGGGAGTTTAAGGACGCAAGCGCCGAGGGCAAGCTGCCTGTCAGAAAATACAGTCTGCTTTCTCAGGACGATCTGACCGCCATCGCCAGAGATGTATCTCCATATATTCCAAAACTCCTTTTTCTCATACACGAGCCCAGCAACACCGTTTTCCTCTGTTCATCAGAAGAAGGTTCCATAGACTGCGGCAGACTTGTGAGAGAGAATGCTTCCATATACGGCGGAAAAGGCGGAGGCAGCAAAATGCTGGCCAGAGCCATATTTTCAAAATACGAATATATCGCTGTATTCATAGACCTGATAGAAAAACATCTCAGATAGTTTTGATTCGCTTTTAAAAATGCGCAAAATAAAACAGGGATCCGTCATGACGGATCCCTGTTTTATTTTTAGTTTATCACATATACATTTACAGTCCTTGCGCCCCAAGCGCCACATTGTCTTAAGTCTTCCATATAAAGGTCTACTGTGTTTCCCTTTATGGCCGTCCCTACATCGTTTGCTATGGCATATCCGTAGCCTTCGATATACAGAAGTGAGCCGAGAGGGATAACATCCTTGTCTACGGCGCAAGTTCCGTAGGTGCACGGTAATCCGTAGGCACCTCTTGGAGTTCCCGAGAAGTAATAAGATACTGCCCGCACTCCGCTTATTTTAGTCTTGTACTGAAGTCCCGAAGGTATCCCGGATGAGATATTCATTCCGTAGGCGATGACTCTGTCCTGTTTTTCCTGCAGGACAGCAGTCTCCGTTAAAGTCCTTGAAGCTTCTTCGCCGTCTATGAGGACGACCTCGTAAGTGTTCTGGACTTTTCCTGCGCTGCCTTCCTGGACTACTTCCGTCTTTCCTATGCTCATGCTGTAGTCGGCCTCATACCGAAGCTGATAATCGGTAGTGATTTCTTCTACTGCAACGTCGGTCGTAACCCTTCTGACAAACAGTTCGTCACCCTTTTGAAGCAAATGATCTTGAGCCGGTTCTACTATATCGTTTTCGCCTACCTTTATATCAAGCTCCTTCAAAAGTTCTCCTACTGTGACTGGCAGCGTCGTGATGGTCTGAGTCTGGCCGTCCGCCGTCACCGGAATCTGAACTGCTTTTTGGATGTTTATCTCCATATCGTCGGAGACTACTGAGTATAACTCCACATCTATAACATCCTGTCCGTATACATAGTCAATTTGGTGGTTTTCAATAAAACTGTCCACACGCATGCTGGTGGTTTCGTAAGACGTAGTGGTGATTCCGTTGGAATCATCTATATTCACTATGACCGTCTTAGGTCTGGTGAATCCTACGATCACTGCTCCAAGAGCGACGATGCAGACTAAAACCACAATGGTCCTTGAGATCCTCGGATGACGCTTCCTGAAAGTGCGGACCACATGTCTGTGTCCTTCGGTCCCTCTGCCGATCTTTTCGGCGATTTTCCTGCACCATCCAAGAAGTCTGTCCACGAGGATCTCGGTCTTCCCTTTAGGTTTGTCTACCATAAATCCTCCTTTTCTATGTGACCTGATTATTTTAACATAAAAGCAGCAAAAAGTCAAAGAAATGGCTGATTTCCAAGGTTTGTAAGATCTAACCGGCCTGTTTTTTTGTGGATTTTGTGATGATTTTGTAGAAATTTGCAGAAAAAAGTAAAAAAATGCAATCCATTTTCGTCTCAATTCTTCTGAGGCTGGCCGCAGAGTTTCTATATTTTACATAGGGTCAGAGCATAGGTAGTTTGTTGAGTATTATAGAAAATATCACCATGCCCAGCAAGGCAAACGGATATGTGGCCCCGTAGCCGGCGCCGGGATCGTCGCTTCCGACAGCTTCGGCAGCTGCTCCCAGTCCGGGGGTAGAAGTCATTCCGCCGCATATTGCTCCGGATAAAATTATCCAGTTAAGCTTAAAAGCATATCTTCCCACGACAAAGCCCGTCATTACAGCTACAAAGCCCACTATCAGACTTACAAGAGCCAAAACCATTCCCGAACCCATGACGGCGTCTACTGCGCCGTAACCATAATTGAGACCCACAACTGCCAAGAAAAAACTCAAAGCCAGCTCTCTTATCACTGACAAGACCTTAGCGTCCATTCTGAATGACAGGGGGCCGATCTTTCCTATATATCCCAGCAGCAGAGCGCTTATGAGAACTCCTCCTGTCGCTTCAAGGCTCACATAGCCTAAAGGTCCCATATATAACTTGATCGATCCTATTATATATCCGAAAAAACATACTGTAGCAAACGATATGATGCTAAAAGGTGTGGCAGGTGTCTCTCTTAATCCGGATATACTTCTGGCGGCTTCCATGTCTTTTATATATCTTTTTCTCTCTTCTTCTACATCGAATCTGAATATCACATTTAAAAAGTTTACTGCCAATATCACTATTATGACCCCGAACGGATACCCGACCGCCGAGCCTATTCCCACCTGAGCTGTAGCCTGATTGACATAATCCTTTTTCATCTGAGGAGTAAGCTGAGGTGTATTTTCTATGGTAAGATCTTCATATTTACTGTCAAGTTTAAGCAAATCCAGCACATTCTGCTTCTCTTCTTCTGTAGCATTTTTATATTTATCTGAAACTTCCGACGCATGAACATTAGCTGTCTCAAGAGCAGAAGCCAGTCCCGGAGAGCTGGTCATAGCTCCCGTATATACTCCTGTCACTGCATAGGAATTTGTATCTTTACAAAATGCAGTACATACATAAGTGGCCCCTGCTCCGACAAAAGTGATAAGAATCGCCAGAATTATGAATTTTATTCCGTACTTTTTTATCACAACTCCCAGGTCGCGGGCCGCCAGCAGTCCTATGGCCGCCACAAATATGATCAGCGCAGTAGTGAAAAAATAAGAGTTTATTACTTTCCCTCCATTATCCTCTATTATCTGGGCTGCTGCCTTTATTCCTGCGGAAGTCCCTTCCTGGCTGGCATATATCTTCTCTGCGAATCTATAGACAGCCCAGCCTATGGCCAATCCGGAAAACAAGGCTCCGGAACTTCCAAAGCTGAATTTTCCGAATTTTATTTTTCCGAAGATCAGGCCCGTTATGATGGTCACAAACATGAGAACAAACGGATTCAAAATTATGCTTATAAGATCGAACTTTGCCAAGGGCATTTCATTTTCCTCCGAAATCATCAGGCATTATATACTTCTCTGCCTGCTACTATAGTCTTGCTTATCTTTATTTTACAGATCTCATGAGGATCTGCTTCAAAGATATCTTCGTCTAAGACAGTCAGGTCGGCGTCTTTTCCTATTTCGATGCTTCCCCTTCTGTCTTCCTGGAAGGATAAAAATGCGTTATTTATAGTAAAAAGCTTCACTGCTTCCAGTACCGTCAGCTTCTCTTGCGGATGCCAGCCTGAAGTCCTCTGATCCAGTCTGTCTCTTGTAACGGCTATCTGTATATTTTCCAATATATCAAAACTTTCTACAGGAGAATCGGATCCGCCGCCTGATACTATGCCGCTGTCCTTCATGGTCTTCCACATGTACGACCTGGATACGGCTTCCGGGTTCAAAAGTCGTTCTATCAAATCCATATCGCCGGCTACAAATACCGGCTGAATATATGCTGCTATATTCAGTTTTTTCATCCTTTTAAACAAGTCTTTGCTTACTACCTGAAGATGATTTATGGCCAGCCTTTTATTTTTTTGTCCGTACTTCTCTATCGCCCTTTCATATGAATTACACACCATATCGGAAGCTTTATCTCCTATGGCATGTATCAAAATCTGCATATCATTCTTATACGCATAATCTACGAGTCTGTCTGTCTCTTCCTGATCGTGTACTGCAATTCCGCAAGAATCCGTACCCATATAAGGCTCGTTCATGAGGGCAGTCCCGGCTCCCAAAGAGCCGTCCTCGTACAGCTTGACAGGCCCTATGGTATAATATTCTCCTCCCTGTCCCGTCCTGTAACCTTTATCTATAAACTCCTTCATGTGATCGTAAGAAGTAAATGAAGCCTGTTCGCGAACTCTCAAAGTCAGTTTTCCTTCTTTTTCGAGTTCTTTATAGGCTCTCATGATCCTTTCGCTGTTTCTGCCCGGCAGAGAAAGAAAATTATCGGTCTCTACCCCTGTTATACCTGCGGCGTTTAAATCTCTCTGGGCAAAAAGTATCATCTCTTTTATATCTTCCACCGCAGGCTCATGCATCGCATTATAGCACAGCTTTACAGAGGCCTCTGTAAGGATTCCGTTTTGCTGATCTATCTGTTCAATATAGTCCTTCGTCTGCTGAAGCCCCATGATTATTTTCAGAGCCTTAGTATTTACCGCGGCCTTATGGCCGCATATGCGAATAAAGAGTATAGGCCGTTCTTCAGATATCTTATCCAGGTCGAATCTGGTCAGAGGTCTTTTCTCCCCTTTAAAATTTTCTTCGTTCCATCCTCTTCCATATAGCCATTTGTCCGTAACTTCTGCCATACCTGAAACTATTTTTCTTCCGGTCTCGATCACCTCTTCTATAGAGCCGGCCCCGAACATCCCGTATGCCTGCTTGACAAAAGCATAGTTGAGCATGTGAAGATGAGAATCCACAAACCCGGGAAGCACGGTCTTGCCCTTGAGGTCAACCTTTTCCTCTGCATCTTTTTTAAGGGCTTCTTCTAAGCTGCCCAGAAAAACTATTTTGCCCTCTTTAATCCCTACGGCCTCATAAGTCTGGTTTTTATCGTCTATGGAATAAATTTTTCCATTATAGAATATCTTATCCACCATCATTCTCCTCAATCATGGAAGAGGCTATAAAAAGCCTCTTCTATCGTCTCAAAATTCTATCTTCTCATAAACTTCAGCAAACGGAGCTATCCATGCGCCGGAATCTATGGCATGTCTGATGAATTCTTCCAACATCCCTATGTTATGAGGTCTTCCTATTACCTGAGGGTGCATCGCTACATTTAGCATCCCATTCTCAGTGTTTTCGATGCCGTAGTCGAACGTAGACTTCCATATCTCAAATATCTGGCTCTGAGGTTTCATACCTGTTCTCGTCATTATGAATTCCGAATGAGGGAAGTCGTCCATATACCACGACACCGGCATTTCCACCAGATCAGAAGGCTGGCCGAATTCGTTTCCTCTGTCAAAGTTCACCTTGCACGGAGCCGGACGGTAAGGGAAAAAGTCCTGTCCCATCAGGCTGCTGTCGTACTTTATGCCGTATTTGATCAGAAGATCCATGGTGTTAGGGCTGAAATCGAATCCCGGCGATCTGTATCCTACCGGTTTTATGCCTATTCTGTCCAAAGCCTCAAGACCCTTGATAAAAATGGCCTCCTCTTCTTCGAGGGGAAGATCGGTGGGGTCCTCGTGAACATAACCGTGATGAGCTATTTCATGGCCTCTTTCAATAATTTCTCTGCACACCTCGGGATAAGTGTCTATAGTGTGGCCCGGTACAAAGAATGTGGATTTTATATCGTATTTATCCAGCAAATTCAAGATTCTCGGCACTCCGACCTCCGCCCCGTATTCTCCTCTCGAAGTATAGACGGGGGACGTCTTTTTAAAGGATTCCATCCATACCGACGATGAATCGAAATCAAATCCCAGGTTCAGCGCTATCTTCTTTCCCTCCGGTAATCTAACCTTTCCTAATTTCTGCATATTGTCCTCCTTATATGATCATTTTGCGGCGGTTTCCGCCGTTTCTTCTTTTTCTTCTCCGTCATCCTTAAACTGCGCAAACCCTATACATGCGTAGACAGCCGCTATTATCGGACACAGTATCAAGAGGAACGCATACGGTGCATATGTGAGAGTAGAGATCCCCAAGACTGAAGCAGTATAGATGCCCGCCGTATCCCAAGGAATGAGGAAAGAAAACATAGTCCCTCCGTCTTCAAGAGTTCTCGAAAGTACTCTCTTATCTAATTTAAACTTAGTATATTGATCCCTCATAAGCATTCCCGGCAGCATTATAGCAAGATACTGGGACGCAGTCAGACATGCTGTAGCAAGTGATAAAAACAACGTAGAAATGACGAGATCTCTCGGTTTCTTTACAAGTACCAGAATCTTTTTAAGGAAAGCGTTTAATATGCCTGATTCTTTGAGGCAATTACCCATACCCAAGGTGAGCAGAGTCCATGCTACTACCTCCATCATAGAGGCTATGCCGCCTCTGTTAAGCAGTACATTTAGATCGGCTACTCCTGTCTCAATAGAAAAACCTATTCCTGCTGAATTTATAAGAGTTATAGGATCAACTACGCCGCTTTGAACTATAGATCCCAATACTATGGCCAATACGGAACTTGAAAGCATGGCTACCACAGGCGGCACCTTAAACAGCGCCAGCGTCAGAACAAATACAGGAACTATGAACAGCACAGGTGAGATATTAAAAGATTCATAAAGACCCGTAAGCATTTCGTCCACAAGTTCAAGCTCTGCATTACTTGTATCTACATTCATACTCAATATCGCATATAACAAAAATGTGATTACAGTAGCGGGAATAACAGTATACAGCATCGAATTTATGTGTTTATAAACAGTCGTTCCCGAAACGGCCGGCGCAAGATTAGTAGTATCAGAAAACGGGGACATCTTATCGCCGAACAGAGACCCGGAGACCACCATTCCTCCTACAAGACCCAAATTCATTCCAAGCCCCGTTCCGATTCCCATAAACGCCACCCCCAAGTGTCGCCAGCGTCGAATATGAACTTCCTATAAAAAATGAAACTATACAGCAGAGCAGAAATCCTATGATCATAAATGATGTAGGCGTAAGCATTTTAAGCCCGTAATAAATTACTGTAGGGACTGTGCCGGAGGCCATCCATGTGCCTATAACAGTACCTACGCTCATCAATATCATTATGACTTCTATAGCTCCTTTACATCCGTCTGCATACCATGATATCACCTGATTTAGCTCATAGCCGTATGCTACCAGAAAACAGCCTACAACTATGGACGCTATCAGAAATGTCACCTTGGTATCAAATCCAATTATCGCAAATCCTAAGGCTAAAACTATGATAAGTCCGACGATACATAATAATGCCTTGCCGAATGTGATGTCGGGGACTTTCACCTTTTCTTTCTCTACCATTTTTTCCTCCTGTTTCTATGAGCTGCCGCTCTGTTTTTAAATAATCTAATGCAACTTCCATGCCAACAGGAGAATGTGTATATTTAGTTAAAATTCTGTTAATTTAAGGGGATTTTATAGGATTATCAGGTCTTACCTTCCCAAATATCCCGTTTATCCCATTATATCTCCGCCATTTACTTCTATTATCTGTCCCGTCATAAAATCAGCCTTATCTGAAAGCAGATATAATACCATGTTGGCTATGTCTATGGGCCGGCCCAATTTCCCCAGCGGAATAATCCCATCATAATAATCTTTAGGCTTTTTGTTCAGTTCAAGCATTGCGGTATCTACGAATCCCGGAGAGACGGCATTGAGTCTTATGCCATCTTTAGCCAGAACTCTTGCCATGGCGACCGTCAGAGAGTTTATGGCTCCCTTGGATGAAGAGTACGGTATGGATACAAAATCGCCTCCCGTCTTTGCTGCTCCCGAGGACATATTCACTATGGCCGCACCCCTTTGCATCCTGGCAAGGGCATATTTAGTGACAAAGAAGTATCCCTTGACATTGGTCTGCATTATAGAATCCCAATCGTCCTCGGTTATATCACATATGGGCTTATTTTCGATGCTGAGCCCGGCATTATTGACAAGGCAGTCTATCCTATCTATACTACATATATTCTCTTTCACCGAAGAGAGATCCCTCACATCGAAAATCAGCGGCTTCATATTTAGATTTTCCGCCTTTTTTAATGTATCTTCCAATTTTTTCAGGCTTCTGGCATTGGCGTATACTTTATATCCTGACTTAGCCAGTTCAAGGGCTATACACTGTCCTATACCTGCTGCGGCTCCTGTAACTACTGCAACTTTTTTCATATTCTCCTCCTTTATTGATCTGTTTTTTATAGAAAATGCAACTTTCATGCCAATTTAAGTTCTCTTTTCTGCCTCTCTTATATCTGCCGGCCTCTTGCCACATAACGTAAACTTTGGTAAAATAATTAAAGCGATAATCCCGGAGGTGATTTCAGAGTGAAGCAACTGGCTATCTTTTACAGAGACCGAGAAAATCAGCGCGCTATCAATTATATCGAAAGCAGCTTTTACAGCGTACTTGACGATTACATTCTGATAGAAAATTATTATTTAGACGAATTGTCAGCGGGGCAGATAATAACTGCCGACGCTTATATAGTATGCTATGAAGAAATGCTATCTCACTTGGTGGGCCATATCTCTGATTTTTCAAAGGTCATCGTGATAACCAGAAGCATCCGTCAAAAATACCTTCGCCCCATACTACAAATTCCCCCGGGTACAGACGTCCTCGTAGTCAATGATTCAAAGGAAAGCATTCTTCAAACGTTATATATGATATACGAACTCGGAGTAGGCCATATACGTCTGATTCCTTATGAGAAAGACAGCCACCGCCAGGGTATATACGATTCCATAGACTATGCCATAGTGGCCTTTGATTCCGAACATCTGGTTCCTTCTCATATCAATAACGTATATAATATTCATAATCGCGAAATAAGCTTCGAAACTTTTCATAAGCTCATTTCTGTTCTTGATCTAAAGAGCGCTTCTATCCACAGCAATCTTCTTAAAAAAGTCAGCGAAGAATTGGATACGGGAGCAAATTATATAAACAGTTATCTGAGCAACTTCTTAAAAGACAAGATGTTGTCTAACGTAGTCGATGAATCTTTTCGCGGCATCATCCTTCTGGACAGCAAGTCCATGATCCACTATATAAATGACAGCGCTTACCAGATCTTTTCTTTGAATAAAGGAGACTTTTTCCCGGAGAAAGAATTGTTTTCCGAAAGACTTTTTTCTCTTCCATCCTTTGACAGCGAACTGATTTCATTTAAAGAAACCAATTATTTAGTCGAAAAGGTAGACATCTCGCTTATGGATCAGTCCTTAGGGTGTTATCTCATCTTTCAGAACGAAAAACAGCTCCGCGAACAGGAGAACAATCTCAGCCTGAGTCTGAAACAGACGGGATTTGTCGCCAAACATACTTTTAACGATATTATACACGATTCTGCCTCCATGAGGCAATGCATCAATATATCAAAAAAAGTCGCTCCCTCCGATTACACCATATTGATCCGGGGAGAAAGCGGCACCGGAAAAGAACTGTTCGCCCAATCTATACACAACTATTCTTCGAGAAAAAAGTATCCTTTTGTGGCGGTCAACTGCGCCGCTATCCCTGAAAACCTACTGGAAAGCGAGCTTTTTGGCTATGTGGAAGGC
>OFLZ01000881.1_pt1 | contig 19988 bp, 20 predicted proteins | sample 1541321 | NCBI WGS metagenome assembly OFLZ01 (sample SAMN04209223, study PRJEB22552) | human gut metagenome | biome: gut; material: feces | host: Homo sapiens | place: USA: Oklahoma | reverse complement strand
GAAGGTTCGGATCGGGCATTGTCAGAATGCGGCGCTTGCGCTGGAGCTTTGCGCCGAGATCCGGCAGCGATTCCCGGAGGCAGACGTGAGAAGCTATCCACTGCGGGGACTGTGCAGCTATTACGCCGAGCGCGGCGGGATTATGCTGGGCTTTGAGTCATGAGAGCAGGCACAACCAATGAAAAGGGAAGATGCGCCGGAATCTTTCATCTGATCGTGCGCATTCTAACCCTACCACCCATCGTCATCGGTATAACAGTGCTTCTGATGTATGCCCCCGCAAAGCTTATGACACTGCGTGAGCTGCTCCTGTGCGAGTTGTTTTTGCTGCTCATCCCCATGGCTGCATATCCTATACGGGAGATATTCCGCATTGGAAAGGATCGGAGAAAGGGACAGCGCAGCACGGCGCTGGTATGCAGTGCCATCGGATACCTGTGCGGGTTTCTCTGGTCAATACTGACCCCGTGCTCCTGGCTCGTCCACATTCTATTCCTCTCCTATGTCATTTCCATCGCAGCACTGCTGATTCTCAACGCCGTTTTCAGGCTGCACGCAAGCGGCCATGCCTGCAGCACGACGGCGCCTGTGTTTCTGCTGACGTGGAAGCTACATCCGCTTTTTATTATACCGTCCGTGCTGCTGATCGCAGCGGTCTATCGATCCTCTTTGAAGCTGTCACGCCACACCCTGCCGCAGCTCCTTATTGGCTCGGCAGTCAGTCTGCTTGCCTGTGGTATTTCATTGCTGACCTACGGACTCGGCTGACAGCCACGCAACCCGATAACTAAAAAATGCGCCATACCACTATTGCGCAATGTGGTATGGCGCATTTTCTGCGCAATCACTCCCGATCCTGTTTCTTTGGCTCACTCAGGGCTGGAGACGCTGTGTTCTTTTCCGCCGCCTTGATCCGCCTGTACATATCCTGCATCTTCCGGTCAATCTCGGCAATCTTACCTGAGCATTCGAGCATCTCCTCATTGATGCCATCCGGCAGCTTTGTTTTGTCTACCTTATATCGGATGTCATGCTCCAAACTGGCCCAAAAGTCCATGGCGATCGTGCGGATCTGTATCTCTGCGGTCACATGCTCCGTCCGATCTGACAGATACACCGGCATACGGATATCCAAATGCAGCGACCGGTACCCATTGTAGTTTGGCGTGCGTATATAGTCCTGCCGTTTGATGATCTCAATATCCGTCTGGCGCTCCACCATTTCCGCCACCCGGTACACATCGTCAATATAGCTGCATACCACTCTGACGCCGGCAATGTCGTTGATGCTCTCCCTCGCCGCCTCGATCGTCGGCGGAAGACCCTTCTTTCGTAGCTTTGCCACCATGCTTTCTATGGCCTTTACGCGGCCCTCGATGTGATGGATGGGATTTCTGGCATAGAGCACTTTGAACTCATTGTTTAGTATTTCAAATTTGAGGGATAATTGCTTTACCGCTGCATCATATAGATTTTGCATCAGCCGGATCTCATACGGGTCGTTTCGAAGCATTTTACCGTTTTCCCCATTTATCATTTCTTTGTCAACCATCCTTTTTCGCATTCTCTCTGGCATTTCGAACAGAGGCCTTCCACAATGATCCGATGCCGGTTGATTTGACGGCCGGTCATCCCTGCAACGGTTGTATCGATCTTTGTCCGGTAATCTAAAGGAGTATCTACTGCCGTACCGCATTGCATACAGTTCAGATGATTGTGCATGTCTGTTCGGCTGTCATACCGATCCGTACATGGAACGCGCACATGACAGATTTGCCCGTCAGCAGTTAAGCGCCCCAGGTTACGGCAGACCGTTCCGCAGCTGATTTTATCATCCACTTTGCAGACATCCTCATATATCCTTTTATTGGCGGTCTTTTAGGAAGAGAGCAGCCATCTGCTTATAGCCCTCCTTTCCTGGCCTTGGCTGCGAAGCAGGTGTACTTGTTCCGGGTCTAAGGCTCTCAGGCAAGGGGCTTTCAAAGGTTCTTTTCCGTCTGTGTGCCTGCGTATTTGTTGGTGTTTCCAATATTGACACGCCCCTTTCTCGCCCGGAAATCAAGCATATTTGTTACACTATCATCAGGAAGTGTTCCTAATAATAGTGTAAATGAAACGAATTTGCATGTCAACCGATCGTTGTATGAGAACTTGCTTGCGGAGATCATCCTATTAGAGGAACGCTATGCGGAAAAACACTCTGCCGGCATTCCATCGCTGCCAACAGAGTGCTATCATGACTTCTATATTATACGATTTAGATTCGAAGAAACAAATACGCTACATTGCTGATCTTTTGTTTCATCTATGCAACATCTCCCCCTCCAAACTTTACACCGATCTTTGCAATTCTGTCGCAGCAGCTCTCGATCAGCTCCCTGTCGTGGGTGATCACGAGAATGGTTCTGCCGTTCCGCGCTTCGCTTTTCAACCTTTCCGCGATCAGGCGCATATTCTGCCCATCAAGTCCGCTGGTGGGCTCGTCAAGGATCAATATCCTGCGGCCGGAAAAGATGGCGCAGGCGATGGCAAGGCGCTGCTTCTGCCCGCCGGACAGGGTGGACGGGTGCGCGTCCCTGTACTCGTAAAGCCCAAGCTCTTTGAGCAGGTTCCTTGCACGGCTCTTGCTTTCTTCTGTCAATCTGGTATTCAGCAGCAGCTCCTCCGCCACGCTTGCCGTAAAAAACTGCGTTGACGTGTCGTTGCCGCAGTAATAGATCTCCCTGCGCCGGACTGCCGCTCTTGCTTTTTTTCCATCTATCAGGATATGCCCCCTTGTCTGCCTTGCCAGCCCGCAGAGGATCTGCGCAAGGGTGGTTTTCCCCGCGCCGTTTTGCCCCGTTATGGCGGTCACCCTGCCTTTCGGAAAGGAGAGGGAAACATCATCGAAAATGACTTCTTTGCATATTCTTTTCGAGAGCCCTGCTGTCTTCAAGACGGCAGGGCTCTCGTCCAATACGGAGGGAGCGGGAGGGCACTTTCCCTCGTGCGGAGAACGCAGGCCCATCCCTAAGATGTCTGCTTTTGTCAGGAGGAGCAGATCCTCCGGTGTATACTCGGCCGCTATTCTGCCATCCCGCAGATATAAAAAGCGGTCTGCGATCCCCATCAGCCAGTCGATCCGATGCTCCGCGAGGAGCAGGGTAAAGCCCTGCTCCTTGAGCTGCCAAAGGGTCTGCGCAAGCTGCCGCGTCCCGGCGGCGTCGAGGTTGGCCGTCGGCTCGTCGCACACAAAGACCTTTGGCTTCATGGCATATACGGACGCAATGGCCGCCCGCTGCTTTTCTCCGCTTGAGAGGACGTCAACTGCCCTGTCCCTCAAACGGGACAGCTTCAATGCCTCTATGGCGGCGTCCGTCCTCTCCCGTATCTCCCGGGTGGACAGGCCGTAATTCTCGCAGGGAAAGGCCACCTCTCCGGCAAGCTCGGAGGAAAAGAACTGGCTTTTGGGGTCCTGAAAAACGCTTCCCACCAAACGCCCGATCTCCCATGTGGAAAGCCTTGATATGTCCTTGCCGTCTATCCTCACACTTCCGCTGAAGGCTCCGGGATAATAGGACGGCGCAAGGCCGTTGACAAGCCTTGTCACGGTGGTCTTGCCGCAGCCGGAGAGCCCCGTCAGCACGACGCATTCGCCGCTTTTTACCGAAAGGGAAATGTCCTGTACGCCTCTGTCCGAGTTTTCGTATTGAAAGGAAGCGTGTGTAAGCTCGATCATGCCATGCTCCTTTCCAAAACCAAATAGGAAGCCGTGACCAGCGCACATGCGGCTGCCGCGATGTGATCCCGCGCCCCGATCCTTTTCTCATAATAGCTGCCGCGCACGCCCGGACGCTCTGCGCCTCTTGCAACAGCGGAAACGGAAAGCTGATCGGCAAGCTGCAACACCCGAAGAAGAAACGGAACCAGCACATACTCCATGCTCTGCACGGGATGTGCGAGCAGCTGTCCCACCGCAGTCAGCCCCCGGTTTTTCATGGACCTGCCTACGCCCTTTAGCTCCGTCCGCATGGTGGGGAAGAAGCGAAAGACCACAAGAAGCCCGAGAATGAACGGGGTAGGCATACGGAGGCGGGATAAAAACGCGGAGAGCATCCCCGGCGGCGTGGTGATCAAATCCCATGACACCAGAAAGATCGGTGACAGATTCCAGAACATCAGAACATAAAATTCCGAAAAAACCGGCATGCGCAGCCCGTGGAAGCGGATGCCGTAGAGCAGCAGCGCCAGAAGCAGATAAAAGCAGCCATAGGACGCGGCAAGGCGGAAGTTCCGCTGTAAGACGAGATAAAGAAGCGCACCGCCGGTCAGGATGCAGGTGAGCAGCACATTCCCGCCGATAGTCACTCCGGCAAAGACGCACAGCAGCGCCCACAGCTTGACCGGCACCGCAAAGGATGCGTCCGCTCTCATAGAACGCCAGCCTTCTGAAAATGCCTGCGGATCAGCCGACTGCCCACCATGCAGCCTAAAAAGCCCATCAGCGTCGTGAACAGCAGAATAAAGACCAGCCAGCCGGGAGAGGTGTAGTAACGCACATAGGAATCGATGTAGTCCTGCTCCATGCCGCTTGCCAGCGCAAAATCGTAGTAGGTGTCCCAGAAGAACCAGATGGGCAGCAGATTGACCCCGTTGTATAAAAGGCTCGCCACCGTCCAGGCGGCGGTCAGCCGTTTCGGTTTTGGGCAGGAGCCTTCCTTCCAGAGAATCGCCTCGCAGAGGATTCCCACGAGAACATAATAAGGCAGCAAGAACCAGTTTCCCATCAGCAGGAAAATCACACCGAGGATCGTCATATAGATCAGCGTCACAAACCGCTTGCCGATCCGGCTGACCATGAGCATATAGACCGGCGCGCAGAGGAACATGGTGATCCCCACCGACAGCACCATGCTGACAAAGTCGTTGGCCATGCAGACCATATTGACGATGAGCTGGATCACGATCAGCACTGCGGAGAGCAATACCGTTGTAATAACATCCTTGACCGTCCACTTTTTCTTTTCGTCCATAAATCCATTCCTCCGTTTTCTGTTAATTTATACTACTGTTAAGAATCCGAGCATCCACGCAGATATAATTTGCAATGCAAATAAAACAATCGTAAGGACCGGTGCTCTGGTTTTTCTCTTTACGGCATGGCTGATTCCCGTGAAAAACCCGCAGATGGCCGCTGCAATTCCTACACCTGCTACATAGTACTTCTTTGAAGGGGATTTCCTCACTCGCGCTGTAATAGCGCAAATCCAGCAATTCTTCCTCAAATTCTGCCGTATGGTTCATCAGGTGGAGTAAAGTAACCGGCTCAGCGAATCGCAGATTTTTCAAAAAGCTGTCCGGCAGATAGGTGCGGATATCCGTTTCCAGATCGACTTTCCTATCCTCAACAGGCTGCATCACGCTGACCCACACAAAGGTCTTTGATATGGAACCCCATTCAAAAACCGTGGTTTCCGGGTCGATGGCCGTATTGTTCTCTAAATCAGCAAAGCCATACCCCTTCGCAAATACCGTATTGTCATGCTCCGAAATTACGACACACGCGCCCGGAACCGTTTTGCCAATATATTTTTCGGAAACAGCGTTTGCGCTTGCCTCATATGCGTCCGGTGTACCGGATGCATATGCAGCAGGAGCGAGGAACGCAATCATAATCAGCGCCGCAAGAAAGCATTGGAGGGTCTTGTATCTCATCAGTCTTTCCATAGGGTCATTACTCTATCGTCAGTCTGAAATCACAGCAGTCTCCGCCCTGTCCGAGCGTCTTTGTCCGTCCCCATTTGAGCTTTGGATGCATATGCCCGTAGGCCTCGTCATCCGCGCGGCAAAAGCCGGCCACAATCTCCGGGCAGCCGTATTTCACACAGGTGTCCTGATAGGGGCAGGCCAGCATGTCGAAGCACATTTCCTCCTGCTCGGTTCGTATCCAATCAGCCCGAAAACCGCAGTCCTCTCCAAAGGAGCTTTTTGTCATTTTGGCAAAGAACCTCGGCACCAGCTTATACAGACCCGGTATCTTCATTGCCCCTCGGATTTTTGCACCAACGCCCGCTGCCCGCTTTTCATAATATCTATTCAGAAAAGCCGCCGCTTCCTCACGGGAGATCCCATTTCCCGTCATGGCGTCAAAGGCGGCGATGGCAGGATAGATGCGTTTCCTCGTATGCATATACATCTTTTTCGGCTCGTCGGCGTTTTCGTCTACGATTTCCGCATAACGTCTCCATGCATCTTCTATGATCGCCTCTGTCTTTTCCACGCCATACTGTTTTTCCATTGCAGATACCGCTCCGGTCAAGTATCTTTTGTCTAACCTTCTATCCATGTGCTTTCCCGCCTTTCAGCGTCCAGCCGATCGCCCGGCTGCGCATTCCCACAAAGTGCCTGTACAGGCCGTCTTCGCGCATCAGCTCCTCATGGTTTCCGCGTTGAACGATCCTGCCGTTCTCCAGCACGATGATTTGATCTGCCGTGCGCACGGTGGACAGACGGTGGGCGATCATCAGGATCGTTTTGCCTTTTGTCAGCTCCCGGATGGCCTTTTGCAGCTCCTGCTCGTTTTCGGGATCCACGCTGGCTGTAGCTTCATCCAAAATGACGATGGGTGCGTCCTTCAGGATCGCCCTTGCAATGGCGATCCGCTGCTTTTCTCCGCCGGAGAGGCTGGAGCCTCCTTCGCCGATCTTTGTCTGATAGCCATCGGGCAGCGTCATGATAAAGTCATGGCAGCAGGCTTTCTTTGCGACCGCTATGATTTCATCCTCGCTTGCGTCCGGTCTGCCAAACCGGATATTGTTCTCGACGGTGTCCTCAAAGAGATACACATTCTGAAATACGATGGCGAAATTCTTTAGAAGGCTGCCGCTGGTATATTCCCGCACATCCCGGCCGCCGAGCGTGATCTGTCCTTCCTTCACATCCCAGAAACGGGCAATCAGACCGACCAGCGTGGTCTTTCCGGCGCCGGAGGGACCAACAATGGCGCAGGAGCTTCCCTGGGGTACGCTTAAGCTGATTTGATGTAATACCTCCTTTTCCCCGTATCCAAAGGACATATTCTTCACTTCGATATTGAAATTTTCCGGCACAAGATCAGCCCCGTTTTCGTCCAGGGATGGAATGTCCATGATGTTATCCAGCCGGTCCAGAGAAGCCTCCACCGCGCGGGCAACGGAGGACATACTGCCCGCCACCTCCACGGCGGCATAGATCATGAAGCTGGACACGAGAAGCAGCAGACACTTCTCCGGCGTGATGCTTCCTCCTGCCAAAAGATAGGGCGCAAAAACCAGAATAGCCGCCCGTGCGAGCTTGAACACCGTCTGATAGAGCGCCGTCATTTTGGAAAACGCCTTTTCAAGCACGATATTTGCCTCTTTGCTTTCCTCGATTGCGGTGTCAACTGCTTTTCCGGTGCGCTCCGCCAGCCCAAACGCCTTGACTACGCCCATGCCCTGCACATATTCCAAAACGGCAGTGACCAGGCCAGCCTGGGCTGCCTGACGGCGAGGCGCGTGTTTCCTGCCGACCTTGCCGATAAGCGAATAAACAATGAGCGCCACAGCAAGTCCGGCCAAGGAGATCAGCCCGATCCGCCACTCATAGATCATAAGCCAAACGCTAATCACGATGGCGTGGATAAACCCGCCCGCCACATTTTCCATAATGGTAACGGACTGCTGCTCCAGATCGCCAAGTGTGGTCGTCACCGCCGCAGTGATATCACCGAGCCTGTTTTCATTGAAATAGCCCATAGGAGCCCTTTTCAGGCGTTCGCCGATCTCCATGCGCTTTTCCGACCCGAACGCGAAGCTGCCAAGAGTTCTGGCATTGGCAGAAAGATCGACAAACACGATTCGCCCTGCAATGGAAACGATCATGATGCCAAGCGAGATCCAGATCGTGCTTTCAGGCATAACATCGCCGGAAAGCTGCTTCAGGATTCCTGTGAGCACCGTCAGAATGGCCATGATCGGGATCATCTCAAAGAATGAGCTGACAAGGTATGCAAGAAAAGAGCGGATAAGACGCTTCTTCTGTAAGCCCGAGAACAACAAAAGTCTTTGAAACAGCCTTATCATCACGCCACCTCCTCTGCGGTATCTCTGCCCTGCATATGGGCTTTCCACAATTCCTTGTATAGATCGCTTGTTTCAAGAAGCTCCTCATGGGTTCCTTCCGCAGCGACATTTCCTTTCTCCACGACAAGGATCTTGTCTGCTTTTGTAATGGTAGACAGCCGATGCGCAATGACGATCAAAGTTTTTCCTGCTACAAGCCCTGCGATGGATGCTTGAATAACGGCCTCATTTTCAGGGTCGGTAAATGCCGTGGCTTCATCCAGCACCACGATCGGGCTGTTCTTCAGGATCGCCCTTGCAATGGCGATACGCTGCCTTTCTCCGCCGGAGAGGCGGCTTCCCGCATCGCCCGCCAGCGTATCATAGCCCTCCGGCAGAGCGGCGATGAAATCGTGACAGCTCGCTTTTTTTGCTGCTGCTTCGATCTCTGCGTCTGTGGCCTCCGGTTTTCCGATACGAATGTTTTCCCGGATAGACAGGTGGAACAGGAAGTTATCCTGTGATACATATGAGACAAGCTCCATTATCTGAGGAAGAGGAATGTTCCGCACGTCCACGCCGCCAATACGGACGCAGCCGCTCTCCGCCTCCCAGAAGGAGGCGATGAGCCGCGCAATGGTAGATTTACCGGAGCCGGAGGGACCCACAATGGCCGTCATACCGTTTTTTGCGCAGTCAAAGGAAATTCCATGCAAGACCTCCGTCTCTTTGTACCGGAAGGTAACATGATCGAAGGATACGTCGGCGTCCGCAAGGACAGCTCTCTCGGTCGGCCGCACAAGCTCCGGCTCATCCAGAAGATTCCCTACCTCTTTTACGGTGGAATCCACCATGGCCAGGCTGTCGGTGTACTGCAATGCCTGGATCAGTGGCTTTACGAGTCCAAGGGCGAGAATGATGCAGGTGATCAGCGTACCCGCTTCGACCCTTCCGTTTATAAAGAGCCAGCTCCCCAAGGGCAGCACGCCCACAAGCGTTGCCGTCAGGATGGAAAGCCCCATCGCATAGTAGCCGTTGGTCTGCTTGAACCAGGTCACTTTGGCTGTCTCGTTTTCCGCCACGGCGTCGGCGTATTTTTTATATGAGCGCTCACCCTGATTGAACGTCTTCACCACTTCGATGCCGCCGATGTATTCCACCGTTGCGGCATCCATGTTTTTCCCTGCGGCAAGTACTCTGGCATATCTCTTCTCGTAATCCTTCATCATTCCCATATAGCAGAAGGCACCCACCGGAATCGTCACAAGAGAGATCAGCGCGAGTCTCCAATCAAGGCCGAAGAGGTAAACGAGCATTAGAACCGGGATCAGGATGTTGGCAGTGAGCTCTGGCACCATATGCGCCAGCGGAAGCTCCAGCTTTTCCACGGTGTCCACGATGATCGTTTTGAATTTCCCGGACGGCGTATCAAGGATCGTTCCCATGGGGACACGGGAGAGCTTCTCTGTTATCGCCATGCGGATATTCCGCAGAATGATAAAGGCAGACTCATGGCTTTTCATTGTAGAAAACGTTCCGAACCACACCTGCCCGAGATAGCCCGCAAACGCAATCAATGCCAGAAACGCCAACCTGCTGAAAGCATAGTCTTCGTGGCAGATCATAATGATCCCGCGGGACACCGCGATATAGGGGATCATGCCGCAAAGCGCCCCAAAAACCGCAAGTACGACGGAGCCGATCAGTTTCCCTTTGCATGGCTTCGCAAAATCCATCAGAATCGTCATCGCCGAGTTTTCTTTTCCCGCCATCATTCCTCACCTCGCAAAAGTCTTACAATCTTTTCTTTCTGCCCACCGGAAAGATCCTTCACGATTTCTCCGTCCCGGATGAACAGTATTCTTGTGCAAATCCGCATCATAAACTCAATATCATGTGTGATGATCAAAAGCACCTTGCCTTGTGTCGCAAGGCTTCGTGTCAAGATGCCAACCTCTTCCATGCTTTTCAGATCCAGTCCGCTGGTAGGTTCATCGAACACCAGCAGCTCCTTGCCGCAGATATCGCTCACCACAACCGCAAGGCGCTGCATCTGCCCGCCGGAAAGAGACAAGGGATGCCGTTCCTTATACGCCAGCAGATCCACCTTTTCTAATGTGCGGTCAATCTCGTCTCTGTTCGGAGCTTTTATGCCAAGCGCACATTCCGCCGCCACGCTGTCGGTAAAGAGCTGGTGCCCCACATCCTGCATGACCATGTATGCCTTTTTCCGTCTCAACCGCCGGCTCATCGGTTTTCCGGCCCACAAAACAGTACCGGAGCCGTTCTTTTGCAATCCGCAGAGCATTCTGGCGAGGGTCGATTTCCCGGCGCCGTTGGCGCCCGCAATGGCGATGATTTCTCCGCGGCTTGCCTGAAAAGAGATGTCATTCAATACATTCCGGCCGCCGAGACGGACGCTGATTTTCTGAGCGGAAAGCGATCCATCGGCAGCGATTGTTTTCACACCGCCCGATTCGGATACCGACAGATCCCTGACACGCAGTCCCATTCTGCGAATATCTGCTTCAGGCAGCGCCTTGAACGCTGAAGCCTCCATGTCCGACGCAATCCGGCCATCCTGCATATAAACGACGCGATCCACAATGTCCATCAGATACCAGATGCGGTGCTCTGCGATCAGAATGGTCTTTCCTGATATTTTCGCCCGTTGGAGCAAATCCGCCAATTCTCCGATGGCCTTCATGTCGAGATTCGATGATGGCTCGTCAAACACAAGGACATCGGGAGCCGAAGCATACACGCTGGAAAACGCGATCTTCTGCTTCTCGCCGCCGGACAGTTCGAAGATATTTCGACCCCGGAGCTCGCTAAGATGCAGCTCCTCCGTAAGCTCATCCAATCGGGAGCGCAGAGCCTCTCGTGGAATGCCTCGATTTTCAAGCCCAAACACGATCTCGCTGTCCGTATCCGTATTGAAAAACTGCGTTCGAGGATTCTGAAAAACCGTCCCTACCGCATCCGATAGCGCAGCAATCTCTGTCTCCCGGGTATCCATACCGTTTACGTTCACCTGCCCCGAAAGATTGCCGTGGAAGAAATGGGGAATCAGTCCGTTTGCGAGCCGTGTAACTGTTGTTTTTCCACATCCGGATGGTCCGCAAAGCAGCACGCATTCGCCGGACCGAACAATAAGATTCAAATCAAGGACTCCGCCGTTCCCGCCTTCAGCGTATGTAAAAGAGACATTTTGAAACGATATCATAATCAAAACACCCCTTTCATGCCCGCGTAGACCATGCCGGCAACGAGCGCAGCGTAAGCAATTACCACCAGCAAATCAGCAAACGAAAACGCGATTTCCTCTATACAGCTTCTTTCACCTGTGTGCTCAATGCCTCTTGTAATCGCTGCCTGCGTGATCTCGTCCGAAATTCTGGAAGCAGAAACAAGCAGGGGAACATAGACATGCTCCATCGTCTGTATAGGATGGCCAATCAGCCCAGCCGCGGACGCTGATATCCCTCGCAGCGCCATGGCATCCCGTATGGAGGCCCACTCTTCTCTCATGGTCGGGAAATAACGGAGCGTAACGGCAAGAGCGATCGTGAGTCCTTTCGACAATCGGAGCTTTGTGATCGCCGCAAGAAATTTACTTACGCTTGTCGTTGCAATCAGAAAGCTGCCCAGCATAAAACAGGGAAGAAGCTTGCGGATATACACTGCAAACATATAGACGATTCCGCCGAAAGTCACGGGCAGCCTCGGTACGATAAAAAGCTGGATCAGCAGAAGCGTGAGAAAAAAAGCTGCGTATTTCAGCATTCTTTTCAGATTGCCGGAAATGCTCAGAAGCACAAGCGGAATCCCCGCAAGCACACACTCCACCGCGATGCTTTTATTCATAAAAACGGAAAGGTTTGTGACCGCGAGAATCAGAAGCTTCGTCCGTGGGTCGAGTCTCATTTATATAACCCCTGCTTTTTCAAAGTGTTTTTTCATAAGCTTCTTTCCAATCAGTCCGCCGATGATCGCGCAGACGATCGTCCCGATAATCATTGCGGGGATCGCCCACCAGGCAGCCCCAATCGAATGAATCACTCCTTCAAAGGAGGAGAAGTCACCTTTATTCCTCATAAAAGCATCAAACTGTGCGGGCATGACGACCATTGGAATGTATGCCCCCATCGGCGCAAGCGCCATGACGCAGTAGGCAAGCAGGTTTTTCTTAAAGGATCTGAAATCAACGGAAGCGCAGATAAAATCCGCGATCACGCCGAAAACCAGGAAGAATACGGACATCATCCAGAACATTCCCGTAATAAACAGCAAAATCGCCGCGATTACACCGAGAATGGAGAGAGCTCCCTTCTTCGGTATTTTTGCCACATAGAGCATGAAAACTGTCCCCGTAAAGAGCGCCACGATCATTGGCATAAACGGGAAAGTGACCGGCGTCATCTGCGCAACACCGCCAATCACAAACGCCACCACAGCATAGATGAGCGAAAAGATACCAACCGATATAAAGTCCCTTGTTTCCAGCTTCTTCGAATCTGCTTTTAGCATAATAAACGACCTCCAATTTTATATTGTTCAGTTAGAGTACGCTAACTCGCGTGTAAAAAATTAAAGTGCTTGTGTGATTGTGCATTATTCCAGCCGGAGCAAGCCTTTCCAGCCAGAGTTGAAAAACTTTGCAAGCTCCTCAATATACCGCATCGCTTCATCTTTGGGCATATCATGGGCAATCGTCTCACATACCGCCGTAAAATAGGCGCTGGTGATCATGTGGTGAAGCTGCTTTGTCATTTTCCCGGAGAGCTTTCCTCTTTTGCGGAGAAGTGCGTAGTATTCCTCTGAGCACTCTACCTCCAGTTCCACAAGCTCCTCCAAGAAATTTGCATAGCGCGTACCTTCCGCCCGGCAGAGGATCAGCTTGAAGGCATCAAAATGGGCGTACATATATTCCACAAAGACGCGCAAATACTCAGTGGACAGCTTCAGGCTGTCCTTCGTCTTTTCCTCGGAGACAAGATCGAAATGAGCGGCCTGTGCGGCTTTGAACTGCTCCAACAGTCCCTTTGCCGCCTCGCCCACAAGATCTTCAAAAAGCGCAGCCTTATCCGGATAATAGCCGTAGAAGGCGCCTTTCGTGAAGCCCGCCTCTGCGACGATTTTATTCAAAGATGCATCCTTGAAGCCTTTTTCCAGGAATTCTTTTTTCCCAACTTCGAGGATCTTCATTTGAGTCTCTGTACGTTCCATTGGCGCCTCCCGATATACTGGTAGTATATACTGCTGGTATATTATAACCGAGCAGATTGAGTTTGTCAATGAGGTTTGTGATTTTTCTGTTTGCCCAGTTCAATTCAGAGACTCTCTGTTCGCCTGTCTTGGATGCTTGCGCATATTCTTTTCAATACTCCAAGCATCGCCATACAGCGCAAGGCAGGAACACCGCAAGTGGTGTCCCTGCCTTTTCGGATAGGCTGTTTGGCAAACGCAAACCGCGTAAGCTGTCGCTAAGGTTATCGTCAGCGGCGGGCATCATTTCTCACTCCGCCAATGCCTTGCCCATGGCGGGGCAGCCGAAGGCGATAGCGGCATAGGTGTTCAGATCGCCGGGTACGGCATGGAGACGATCGCCCCCTCGGGAAAATTCTGAATGGCGATGCCAAGGGACAGGACAAGTGTGATTGCCGTTTTCGTAAGGCGCAATCGTCATCTCGTAATCGTGCCATTTGTCGCAGCCGCCTTTCGCCCGCGCAAATGCCCGGTCCATCCGTTTCCTCCAGAACGGCTTGTTACAGTCCACGAACCGCAGCCTGCGGCAGATCGGGCCAGAAACAGACGGCCTCAAAGGCTGTGACCGCATCGAACCAGTCGTCTGCGAAGATCATATCCGCCACACTGCCTTGCAGAACGGCGCAGCATTCAGAAATTGAAGCCCCCACCGGGCCACGGCACTGTGCCTGACATTCATCATGGCGACCATGAGCTTCCCGCCAAGCCCCACAGGCTTGCGGGTGTTCTCAAAAAATAGCATCTTGCCCTTCCGATTTCACACATTCCGCATAGGTCAGCAGGAACGAGGCTTTCAGAATAACGCTTTTCCGCACTGACCAACCGTTTTGCCGCAGGAAACGCAGGTATCCCTCGCTCGTCCACCTGCTGTGGAGGGGAAAGCCCGCCAGCTTCATGAAAAAGGCTTTGACCTTGCCGGAAAAGGAGTTCCCCGCGTGGGTGAAGGTGGGCGCGATGAGCACGCCGTCCTCTTTCAGTACCCGATGGATCTCGGCAAGGGCTTTCTCCGGCTGCGGCACGATGTGCAGCGCGTTGGACACGATCACTACATCAAAGGACTTATCCGCGTAGGGCAGGCAAAACATATCCTGCACGGAAAAGTGCAGCTTCGCCGAGCGGCTGTCCCGCTTGGCCTCTGCAATCATCTCCGCAGAGGCGTCTGTCGCCTCAATCTGTGCCGCCGCATTCACGATGTGCTTTGCGATCAGTCCCGTACCGGTGGCAAGCTCCAGTACCGTCTTGGCTTTCACGACCGGCCGGATCAGCGTGTACATCTCCTCATACGCCGCCCGATCCTTTCGCATAAAGCGGTCGTAATAACCGGCATTTCTGTCCCAGAAGCTTTTTTGTTCACTCACGGCTGTCTATCTCCCCATGCGGGCATCCGTCCCGCCGCTGCCTGGCGTATTCCATCAGGGCGGCACACGCCGGGCAAAACGCCCCGTCCCTTGTCCCATGTACGCCCCGGCAATACCGGCGTACCATGAGGGTAACGGTTTCGATCTCCTTTTCCCTGTTCAAGCTCTGAGTTCCTTTCTGCTCTGTATTTCAGTTAGCAGTCACTAACCGCTTGGCGGAAGAAAAGGCAGACCGCCTGTGTGCAGTCTGCCTTGGCTTCAGTCGCATATCAACCCCGGTTATCACAACGCCGTTGTCAGCGCAGGGGCCGGCAGCGGTTACTCAAGTAACTGATATGTACTGCTTCCGGCCATCATCCCTCGGGCCGATCCGATGTGCGGCTCTTTTGCTCTTGCTGTTCCAGCGTGTCCAGCAGCTGGCTTATGCTCTTTTTCCCGAACAGTACCTTTTCGCCGTTCAGCACGAGACAGGGTACGCTCATGACATTATACGTTTCCTTCAAGGCGGGGAAGTGATTCAGATCGTATGCCTCTGCCCTGACATTAGGGTTGAGGGCGGCTATGTGCTGGGCTGCGATCACCAGCTCCGGGCACATGGTGCAGGACAGCGAAACGAATATCTGCATATCTGTAGGTGCATCAAGAGCCTTTATTCGGCCCATAGTTTCCCCGTCAAGAGCCTGTCCCGGTCCGGCCACGTTGTAAAGCCCCATGATAAAAGAAGTAAATTCGTGCCCGCCCGGTACCCCGTGGAAAGCGAGACCGGAGTCGCTGCCGTCAGAGCGCAACACACGCACCAGCGGCATATGCTCAGCGCCTTCGGTAGCTTTTCTTACTGTGAGTTTGGGTGTGAGTCGTGCAAGCTCCTCCATATAGGAGCGGAGTTCCTCTGAAACAGCCTTCTCGTCAAGGCAAAGCTCCAGTATCAGGGGCTCCTGCATTCTTTCAAATACTGCCTCAAGCTGCTGCATTACCTGCTGCGGGAATATCCCCTCGGGCTGAGCCTCGCCGCCGGATGCCGCCTTCGTTTCTTTTATCTCAGGCTTTCGGGGGCGAAGACCAGTTTTTTCCTGCATGGCCGCGGCATACTTTTCCAGCGCAGTCGCAGCCTTTGCACCATCGCCCACGGCGGTGACCACCTGCCGCAGCTCCTTCACGCACACGTCGCCCGCGGCGTATACGCCCTCAAGGCTCGTCCGCTGCGAGCCGTCCGTAACGATATAGCCTCTCGGGTCAGTCTCAATCTTGTCCCGGATCAAGGCCGTTTCCGGCTCGTAGCCTGCAAACACAAACACGCCGAAGGTATCCCCATGCGGTGCGAAAACCGTTTCCTCCCCGGTTCTCAAATCTCTGTATCGCAGGCTCCGTAGAGCCGTATCGCCCGTGGCCTCCACCACTGCGGTATGGGAGAGGACAGTGATCTTCGGATGCTCTTTAGCGGCGCGCGACACAGCCTCGGCGCAGGTGAAGTCCTCCTCGCGAATCAGTATGGTGACGTGCTTTGCGTAGCGTGTCAGGAAAACGCTCTCCTCCGCCGCGGCAAAGCCGCCGCCTATGACAAAAACCTCCTTGCCGGTAAAAAACTCGCCGTCGCAGGTGGCGCAGTAGGCTACGCCCCGTCCACGGAACTCCGCCTCGCCGGGAAAGCCTATCATACGCGGATGGGCGCCCGTGGCCAGAAGCACGCCAAAGCAGCGGTATTCTCCGCGCCCGGTCTTCACGGTCTTGACGTCTCCGTCCAGCTCAAAAGCCGTGACCTCGGCCAGCAGGAACTCTGCACCGAAGCCCTCTGCCTGCTGCCGCATTGTGTCCGTCAATTCTCTGCCGCTGGTTTTTGCTACGCCGGGATAGTTCACGATCTCATTCGTGATAGTGATCTGGCCGCCGAAATGCTCCTTCTCTACCACCAACACGCGATAGCGTGCCCTGGCAAGATAAAGGGCCGCCGTAAGCCCGGCCGGCCCTCCACCTATCACGATCACATCATAGAGCTGTTCCATCTCCATTACAGCATCCCCACAAGGTCAAGGCTGGGCTTGAGGGTCTCGGCTCCGGGCTGCCACTTGGCGGGGCAGACCTGGTCGCCGTGCTCCGCCACAAACTGGCTGGCCTGAAGCCTGCGGAGAAGCTCGTCGGCATTGCGGCCCACGTTTCCTGCGTTGACTTCGTACACTACGATCTTGCCCTCCGGGTTCACAATGAAGCTTCCGCGCTCTGCAAGGCCGTTTTCCTCGATATACACCTCAAAGTCGCGGCTCAGCGCATGTGTAGGGTCGGCCAGCATGGGATAAGTGATCTTGCTGATGCGCTCAGAGTGGTCATGCCACGCCTTATGCACGAAATGTGTGTCGGTGGATACGGAATAAACCTCGCAGCCGGCCGCCTTAAACTCAGCGTATTTGTTCTGCAAATCCTCAAGCTCGGTGGGGCAGACAAAGGTAAAGTCTGCGGGGTAGAAGAAGAACAGGCTCCATTTGCCCAGCACATCCTGCTTGGTCACGGTCCGAAACTCTCCGTTCTGATATGCCTGTGCGGAAAAATCGCTGATTTCTTTGTTAATAAGTGACATGGTTTGATCTCCTTTTCGTTTTAATTGGTTTGATTGGTTTGATTGCCGAATCGGGGGACGGCGTCATTCCATTGTCATGGAGGGCGCGGTGTAGACCCGTGCCCTCAGCTCGCTGTTGAGCATATACAGCCCCTTGCTGTCTCCGCCGAACAGCTCCATCTTGGTGATAAGGTCGGCAGCATTCTTCTCTTCCTCGCCCTGTTCCTTAATGAACCAGTCCAGCATCTGCATGGTGCGGAAGTCCCTGACATCGTATGCGGCGGCGTAGATGGCATCGATGCCGGCGGTGACGAGCCTCTCATGCGCCAGCGCCTTTTTCAGAGGGGTCATGTGATCGTCTCGTTCCCACTCCGGCTTTGCGATGGCCTCAAAGGTGACGCCCTCGCCGTTGTTCTGCAAATACTGATAGAACAGCATGGCGTGATTCCGTTCCTCCTGCGCCTGCACCCGATACCAGTTCTCAAAGCCGTCTAAGCCCACGGAGGCGTAGTAATTTGCAAAATCCAGATACAGATAGGCGGAGTAGAACTCCTTGTTGATCTGCTCGTTGAGCAGCTTCGATACGTTTGCGTTCATTGGGTGCCTCCTTCAGCGTTGTTTTCTTCCTGTTCCCTGCAATCGGGACAGATATACCGGATTTTAAGATCATACGAGAGGATATCGCATCCCAGCGCGTACTCGATCCGGCTCTGTATATCCGGCAGATGAACGTCCGCGATTTTCCCGCACCGGCTGCAAATCAAGTGATCGTGCCGTTCCGTTCGGTCGTACCGGTCCGGCGAACCCGACTCCGTGATGCGGTGCAGCAGACCCTCCTCCGTCAAGGTGTTCAGATGCTTATACACGGTGCCAATGGCGATGCTGGGATGCTCCTTTTTCATCTCCATGAACACCTGTTCCGCCGTGGGGTGCCGCTGAAGCTCCGTGACGGCGGCCAATATCTCCTCTGCGTATTTCGGCATACTGCCAACCTCCTAAATACAAGAATAAGTCTTATTCTTTCGTCTTTATTATACCCATATTTCTCTCTTTGTCAACAGCCACAAGGGTCTTACGCCCCCAAATTGCTCAAAAAACCTTGACAGCCTAAACTGTATCTGTTATAGTTACAGTATAAACTGTATCAGTAATGAACACAGTTGTATTGGAGGTTGATTATGCGTCAGATATTACTTTTTGCGGCACTTGCCGCCTCGCTGGCACTGCTGAGCGGCTGCGCGCTGTCCAAGACAAAAGCGGACACGGCGGAGGACGCGCCCGGCAAGGCGGCGTATCATAAGCTCAGCGCCGAGGAAGCCTATGAGATGATGGCCTCGCAGGAGGTCGTGGTGGTGGATGTCCGCACCCGGGAGGAATACGACGGCGGGCATATTGAAAACGCCGTCCTTGTGCCCAACGAGAGCATCGGGAGCGAAATGCCCGAGACGCTGCCCGATAAGGAGGCGACGCTGCTGATCTACTGCCGCAGCGGCCGCCGCAGCAAGGATGCTGCACAAAAGCTGCTGGCGCTGGGGTATCAGAGCGTCTGCGACTTCGACACGATCCTGATTGTCCAAACTCAATTCAAGGTCATGGTCGATGATGGGCAGCTTGAACCGGACGGACTTCAGCCACTGTCCATTAGGCTGGCGTTCCGGGCAGATCTGCACCTCGTCGATCAAAATTTCCACCAGTCTGCGGCGTTCCGCCTCGGTCATGGTGGCATAAAACTTGTCAAAGCAAATCAGGATCTTATAGATGTTGTCGCCTGTGATTTTGTCGGCTTCAATGGCCTGCTTCTTTGCCCGGGCATCCATCAGTCCATTTTCCACCTCTTCGATTTTATCGTACATCTTATAAAGGCGGTCGTCAAGGTCAGATTTTCGGGCGATAAAGTGCCGGTCGTCCGGGTCAAGGCTGTCGATCTCCTCCATAAGCCGGGATTTTGTGGAGTAGTGCTGCCGTAGCTGCTTCTCATAGGCGGCGATCTCCTGCTCAATGGCAGTGGTATCTACCTTCATGTGTAGACCTTGGTCTTTTCTGCTGCCATTTCCAGCACCTCCCATTCGTACCGTCTTGTTCGGAATAGACTTTGCAAGCAAAGTCGTGTACCAAAGGGCGCTGCTCTCGCCTGTCGGCTCGGTCAAGCGCTTCAAAATGCAACGCATTTTGAGGTCGCCACTGGCGACCCGCGCCCCTTTGGATTCTCCGTTCACATTGTCCTACGGACGATGTGATTTTATTGTTGTAGCGATTCGCTTCATCCCGGTTTCGTCCCGGTTTGCAGAATGCCCTTGCAATCCGAAAGAAGCCGTGCTATAATGCCGCTGTAATTGAATCATAAATCTTCAGGGCAGGGTGCAATTCCCTACCGGTGGTACAGCCCACGAGCCGTAAGGCATGATTCGGTGAAACTCCGAAGCCGACAGTACAGTCTGGATGAAAGAAGATATCAAGTGCAGAACCCGTACGGTCCTGCGCTTGTGGAGGCTGCTCTGGGATGCGTTTGCATTCTGGAGCTTTCTTTTTGCACAAGGATCCCTTGTGTTTTTCGGCTTGCCCTGAACGTTTTTGTTCAGGGCTTTTTCTTTTGGAGGCAACACGATGAACGACAAAGACTATATGCGTCTGGCTTTGCAGCTTGCAAAAAAGGGCTGCGGGTGGACATCGCCCAACCCGATGGTGGGTGCCGTGGTCGTAAAAGAGGGCAGGATCATCGGACAGGGCTGGCACCAGAGATACGGTCAGGCTCAT
>OFLZ01000860.1_pt1 | contig 20374 bp, 13 predicted proteins | sample 1541321 | NCBI WGS metagenome assembly OFLZ01 (sample SAMN04209223, study PRJEB22552) | human gut metagenome | biome: gut; material: feces | host: Homo sapiens | place: USA: Oklahoma | reverse complement strand
GGTGCGGTTCGCCGGGATGCGGTCTTACTGCCCCTGGGCGCGATAGCGTGCCTCGGTGGCCTCCTTGGCCGGGCGCCACCAGGACTCGTTCTCCACGTACCAGTCGATGGTGGCCTTGAGCCCCTCGGCGAAGTCGGTGTGGGCCGGCCTCCAGCCGAGCTCGCGCTGGAGCTTGGTAGAGTCGATGGCGTAGCGGCGGTCGTGGCCGGGGCGGTCGGCGACCCAGTCGAAGTCCTCGGGGTCCTTTCCCATCGCCTCGAGGATCATGCGCAGGACCGTGATGTTGTTCTTCTCCCCGTCGGCTCCGATGAGGTAGGTCTCCCCCATGCGGCCCTTCGTGAGGATGTCCCAGACGGCCGAGGAGTGGTCCTCGGTGTGGATCCAGTCGCGGACGTTCTCGCCGCGGCCGTAGAGCTTGGGGCGCACGCCGTCGATGATGTTGGTGATCTGCCTGGGGATGAACTTCTCCACGTGCTGGTAGGGGCCGTAGTTGTTGGAGCAGTTGGAGATCGTGGTGCGCAGGCCGTAGGTGCGGGTCCAGGCGCGCACGAGCATGTCGGAGGACGCCTTGGTCGAGCTGTAGGGGCTCGAGGGCTTATAGGGCGTCTCCTCGGTGAACTTCGCCGGGTCGTCGAGCGCCAGGTCGCCGTAGACCTCGTCGGTTGAGACGTGGTGGTAGCGGACGCCATATTTGCGGACGGCCTCCAGCAGGCGGAAGGTGCCCTCCACGTTGGTGCGCAGGAAGGGCTCCGGGTCGGCGATGGAGTTGTCGTTGTGGCTCTCTGCGGCGTAGTGCACGATCGCGTCGTGGCCCGGGACGATACGGTCCAGCAGCCCGGCGTCGCAGATGTCGCCCACGACGAGCTCCACGCGGTCGGACGGCAGCCCGGCGATGTTCTCGGGGTTGCCGGCGTAGGTCAGCTTGTCCAGGACGGTGACGTTCACCTCGGGGTGGTTGTTCACGACATAGTGCACGAAGTTGCTGCCGATGAAGCCGCAGCCGCCCGTGACGATGATGTTCTTAGGTTCAAAGATCTCAGACATGAAAATCCAATCTGAAGCATGTACAGCTTCTTTAGTATGCCGCAGGAAGTGATGCCGCGACACTATTCAACAAAACTATCGGACATTTCGGCATGCGATAAGAGCCATAACCTTCGCAGAATTACTTCCCCTACAAAACGCCTCCGGAATGCAGTCTTTGTCGTAACGGAAGACCGAATTCCCAGTTTTATCGCGTAAGTACTTATAGAAGAAGTCCTCCCAGCTTTTAAACTTCTCACTGTTTATAAAGGCTTCTGGGGTTTCCAAAACCGCCTTAACATCTAACCCTGAAATTACGCCGGAGCTCAGCAGAAGCCACTCGAATGACTCGGGAAGACAAACCGTAACAGTATCGCGGTGAATGTCTTGCAGCTTAAGGACGCGGTCCGCATAGCACCCAAATGCCGCTCCGTCCGCGACAACAAACACGCGATCGTCGAAATGCTGATCCAACCAGCCCAAAATCGCGCTGTTCGTCATGGCCGAAGCGCAGGTAAGCTCACTGTCAGCGAAATGCCGTTCAAAGAACTGGAAACCAGACTTATTGTCCTCGCATAGAAGGATAGAAAAGTCCTGTTTTGGCGCCGACCGGGAAATAGCATAACGATGATTCCCGCGATCTTGATAAACAGGGACGAAAGAATGGTATTTTCCGCTCGTCTTAATCTTGTAAATCTCATCCACGCTATACGGAAGATTGGGGAAATCAGCCCTTGAGATCAGCACGAAATAATTCGAGGAATACAGCACATGATGGGCAAACTCATCAGAATGGATCTCATTTAATCCCTCATCGACAAATACAATCGAGTCATGAACGGACGAAAGCTGGTTTCGCCAATCATAATCGGTCAGGGCGACACAGGGACAATCACATTGCAAGGAAACACCCGACTGCTCGCCCGTTCGCATGTAGTCTGCGACCATGTCAAACAGTGTCGTCTTACCCGTGCCGCTATCGCCACGCACAATAGTGATGTTCCGCTTGATGGTAAATGTGTACTTAGTTCCCCTGCGGCGGGAAATCTTAACGAGATGCGAACCGTTCATAAGCAGTACCTACAGATACGGAATCGACTCGTGAATCAATTCGGCCATGTTATGAACGATTCGGCCGCTGTTCACGACTTTGATTTTAAAATCCTCGCGGCCAAAGTCCATCACATGATAGAAATTCACAACGAGCTTGCGGTCTTTCGCCATGTCGAGAATCCACTTGGCACAGTTGTCACCACAGGTAGAAGCGTTAAAAATATGCTTACGATCAAATCTCATAAGCAGCAGCGTTTTCACGCCACCAGAAAGCTGGAGTGGGGAGATGGATCCAAGCACAGGGCTTTCGATGACGTTTTCGGAGACAACAACCGATCGATCGACATCTTTAATTATCGAGACTGCATAGGGATCCGTAATCCAAGAAGATCGGTAAGAGTTTTTGAAATATGTCGCTGTGTTGTAAATCGCTTCTGGCATATCGCCAAAGTAGACACTTAACACATCCACTCCCAATCATATTGTCTTTATGGTCAACGTAATCATAACGAAAGGGGCCACCAGATAAACGGTGACCCCTGAAAGAAAACAAGCTTGCACTAGTACTCGCGCGGGCTGTTGACGATCTCGCCGGCGGCGACCTTCTTCAGGTGCTGGCCGTAGACCGACTTGCCGTAGGCCTTGGCGGCCTCCTTAAGCTCGGCGGTCGTGATCCAGCCGTTCTCCCACGCGATCTCCTCGGGCACGGACACGGGCAGGTCCTGGGAGTGCTCCACGGCGCGGACGAACTCCGCGGCCTCGTGGAGGCTCTCCATGGTGCCGGTGTCCAGCCACGCGTAGCCGCGGCCGAGGGTGACCACGGACAGCGTCCCCTCCTCCAGGTACATCTGGTTGAGCGTGGTGATCTCCAGCTCGCCGCGGGCCGACGGCTTGACCTGGTGGGCCTTGGCTGCCACGTCGCCCGGGTAGAAGTACAGGCCGGTGACTGCGTAGGAGCTCTTGGGGCGCTCGGGCTTCTCCTCGATGGAGACGGCGCGGCCCTCGCCGTCGAACTCCACGACGCCGAAGCGCTCGGGATCGTCCACGTGGTAGCCGAAGACCGTGGCCCTACCGGACTCGGCGTTCTGGACGGCGCGCGTCAGGTGGCGCGAAAGGCCGTTGCCGTAGAAGATGTTGTCGCCGAGCACCAGGGCGCACGGCTCGCCGGCGATGAACTCCTCGCCGATGGTGAACGCCTGCGCGAGGCCGTCCGGCGAGGGCTGCTCGGCGTAGGACAGGTTCACGCCGTAGCGCGAGCCGTCCCCGAGCAGGCGCTCGAAGTTGGGCAGGTCGGTCGGCGTGGAGATGACCAGGATGTCCCGAATGCCCGCCAGCATGAGGGTAGACAGCGGGTAGTAGATCATGGGTTTGTCGTAGACCGGCAGCAGCTGCTTGGAGGTCACGAGCGTGAGCGGGTACAGGCGCGTGCCTGACCCGCCGGCGAGGATGATGCCTTTCATAACATAACTCCTTAAAAAATAAAGCAGCCAGACATTGCATGCTTGCGGCAACGTTAACTTAAAGGTCTACGTTGCCGCAAGTATGCATCCATCACATTAAAACTATAGTATCAGTCATATAGGCGAACGACTCTATCCGTCAGTTTTGACCAGTCCCTCTCCTCCGCAGTCTTCAATCCCCCGTCATACAGCGTCTTACGAAGACCGTGATCATTAACGATGCGATTAATGCAGCTCACCGCAGCATCAATATCTCCCCGGTCATAAAGCAAGCAATTCAATCCGTCGCGAAGGAACTCTGCATTACCTCCATTGGGAACAGCAACAACAAAGCCGCCGGTCGCCATCATCTCCAGCGGGGGATATGAAAAACTTTCGAGAATGCTTGTCTTCAATAAAATATGACACTGGTTATAGATGTCTGATATTTGATCATGCGGTACTCTACCGAGGAAATCATCAATACGGTACCAAGGCTTCTTTTTACCAGTGTAGTTCATGTACCAAATCTCATATCTTTCAGAGTCAAGCCTTTCCACTACCCTGAAAGCTTCATCAACATTTTTATAATCAGAACCGCAATCCCCCTCAATTAGAATCCTAATTTTGGGCAAAGAAAAATCGCGCACAGAATGAGGGAACGCAGCAAGGTCAAGTCCGTTTGGCACAGACTTACAATCCTGACCGAACCTGTCCTGAAGCCATTCCTCACACCAAGGCGAAATTGTCAAATAGTCAATATCATTATTCAAATACGTGGCATTTGCTTGAAGGCGCAGTCTATCTCCTGGAAGATAAAAATCGGTCTCCAGATTCTGGACCAAGTACTTTTTCTTACCAATACGTGGATAGCGCCTAACAAAATCAAGAGTGTCCCAAAGGGTTGCAACTGCGGTATCAATTGCACCCGACAAAGGACATTTATCGAGCTTACCGCTAGGAACGACACGATTAAGAACAGGAATACGATGTCCGAAAACTTCAAGCCACTTTGTTGAATCATCAGTATTAAGCAACAATACATCAACGCCAGCGTCTTGAAGAATGCACAGATGCTTAAGGGCGACTAAGACACCACCGCTAGTATTCACGCTCGGCATGACCATTGCGAGATTGGGAGATTGTTCTTTTACAATAATATCTCGGATTGCTTTAGCAGCCGAAACAGTAGTGCAGTGCTCATGGCAGTATAAATATGCAGATTCGCCGACGCTCTTCCTAAGATCAGAATCTAATATCAGACGATTGAGGGCAGCACACCAGTCCTCAACACAATCGCAGAGAAATCCAGTAACGCCATCCTGAATCATCTTCTTAAAGGCGCCAACATTGCTAGCAACCGTAGGAACCTTAACAAGCGATGATTCAATCCATTTATTCTCGGATTTAGCTCGATTGAATAGAGTATTCTCCAAAGGAGCGATATTGATATCACAGGAAGCTATATAATTTGGAAGCCGACGCCAATCGCAAAATGGGAACGTGACAATACGTTCAGAAAATGGCATCAAGTCATCAGGAACATCGAGTTCCCCGCCCACCATCAGGGTGACGTTGTGATGAGTCTCCATTACCTTAGATAATGCTGGGAGCACTGAATTGAAATCTGCATTATGGGTAATGCTTCCGCTAAAATAGCCAATTCTGATTTCCTGAGTTTTCTGTTTTTCATCCCTTCGCTCAACCGCTCGCTTATAGGGAACCCTATCCTCGGGCAAGACGCTTGAGCTTTGCAAGCTGGGGAGTACATCTCGACGATAGATAGCAATATTCGAATAATCAATCATCGATTCAGATGCTACATTTCTATTTATATAGACCCTGGGAACATATTTTTTTAGTTCTTCCGCCATACCCTCAGTAGTAGTGATAGCGCAATCGCAAAGCTTCAGTGTTTCACCCATTCGCCTGACTCCATCGTCATAGCAAGACTTATCATGAGCAGTCATTGCATTAACGAACGGAATAGAATCGGTATAAGCAGTGTCGATAACCAAATCATCAATGTCATAAATAACACGCTTATTGAGTTTTTTTGCCTGCCTAATTAAAGATTCAACTTCATCACTTAGGGGACAACGGAAAATAATAAAAGTACGCGCATGCCTAAGAATATCCTTTTCCATCTCCCAGGCATTAACCTTTTGGACCGTTAAGCCGGCAGCCTCAAGTTCCTCAATCTGATGATCGACACGGTACCTAATAGGATGCGGAACGGAATAATCACATCCATTAATAAAAATAACATCAAAAAAAGAATTGTCTTGGCGAGAGCCAAAATCAAATCGAGGCCTATGCATTGAGAGTACATGGGAGACCTTCTTGGGGACGTTATAAAAGCCCTCTTCTTTAACGGTGTAACCAATGCCCTCAAGAAGGTTCAACATGAAACACTAACTCCTAAAACGCAGAAAGAATTGAAATAAAGTCAACAAATAGAATAGTACTCATTATCAATGAAGAACCAAGCAAGACATGTCCTTCAGAACTTGATTTTATCGGTCGCAAGATATTCAACAGAACCGGAAGGACCAGTGGGAATAAATATCGTCCTTGGACCCCCATGATAATATCTTCACGCTTATCAACAGTAAGAGTCCAGTTCCTCATCGTCATAACAATCAGGAAGAAATTGACGAATACAACAGCAATCATTACAAAGCGATCCGTACTGCAGAATAATTTTTTATTATTCTCATCGTTATAAAACAGAACAACGGACTGAAGAATGATGTAAAGCCAAAAACAAAATGGCCAAACATTAATCGAAAGAGCGCCAAGATTGTAACCTGCATAGGATTGAAACCAGAATGGCCCCATCTCCCAAATAGACTTAATAAAGACCTTTGCGCAATGCAGCGGCGCTCGCATCAAATCAAAAGAATCTGGCATGAAACTACCATGATAAAGAGACACGAACGCACAGCTCGCAACAAAAGCTATCGCAAAGAAGGAAAAGATGAACTTTATATAGCTGTCTGTTCCTTTAAATTTTTTCCAGTGAATAAGATTCAAGAGTACCAACGGGAAAAACATTATCTTTGAAAGAAGCAGTAAAACGGATAGCAGTATTAACGCCAGCAGAGATCGATATGAGTACAACGAGTCCGCATAAATCTTAACAACTACAGCAACGTACAAAATGGCAACAATGTTTGCGACAGAATCAGCCGAAACAGACGCTTCCTGCTGCAATAAAATGGGATTTAGTAAAAAAATCAAAACAGCACTTTTACCAACTGGCATCAGTTTGATTATCCAATAAGCCGCGAAGCAATATATTAATCCAGCGCACACGCGCGAAACTGAAAGGGCCACAAAGGCATTGAAACCCGTTTGCTGCGCAAATCCTAGAATTACTCCCGGAATTAAATAAAGATGAGGGTAATAGCTCCCCAAATACGTATGGCACACAAAGACGCTAGACCAATCGGTAGGCTGAGTCATTGCATTAAAATAATCTGCGTACGATGAAGGAAACTGACCCAATTGGAAGCAAGAGACAACATCAAAGCCATTGCCGTTACGAGACAATAAGGCGGCCGCCTGCCAAATATGAGAAGCCTCGTCTGGAACATTAGCGGGCAGCATGAAAAGGCCAAAAGCAGTTACAGCGGGCACACCAATCACCACAAAGCAAATTGCGGGATTGTGCTGCTCTTTTATTAATAATAGGACACCAACGAACAAGCAGGCGATTAAGGGCAGAGCCGAGAGCCATAGCCCAGGCAATCCGATAGCGCTGGCTTTAAAGGCGCAATAGTAGAAAAATCCCAAGCAAAGAGAGAGTGCAGCTATAAGTGGATAAACGATAAACGTCAGAACTTTTCGATAACTATCAGATAGTTTCAGATGACCAGTAAAGGTATCTAGATTCATAACTCTACAACTCCGTCTCGATAAATGTTCAACTTACGCCGGCATTGTTGCAGCGTCATAAAGAATTGCTTCTCATGCTAAGCGAATACAGGCTACAGACTATTGGAGCAAACCACTTGGGCCAGAATTTTTGAAGCATAGTTTCATCCTCCGACCTCCTTGTATCATCTTTAATCAACGCCGTGGTCTCAGAGCCTTCATGAATTCGATGAAACATTAAAACCTCGGGAGAATAAACGAAAGATCCGTCGATTTTCGAGAATCTTTCCCATGCCTCCCAGTCCAAGTCACATTTCATGTCTGTCATAAATAACGGTGTCTGTAAGATGCTTAGATTAAATGTCACAGAAGGACAGCAGATGGCGGAACCGAACCTCAGGATATCCCTTTTATCCTTAACCGATGAAAGAGCGCCGTGGCGAGCAAACTTACGAAGTAAAATTCTCTTAATTTTCAGAATAAGGAGGTTTTCTTCATATACGCCATTTCTTATCTCACCATAATTAGAAAAGAAGATTAAAGGTCGATCCGCTTCTTTCATAGCCCGCAGCACAGTTTCCGTATAACTAGAGCTATAGATATCATCCTGATGAGCTATAGTCACAAGCTTTGTATTTGAATTCGCAATAGCACAATTCCAGTCATGAGATATGCTAGGCGACCCCTCGTTAACAATTACCGGAATCGAATAATTAGACGCTATACGATCAATATAGGAATTAGGAGTTGACGTCGATATAAGGATATTACTTCGGGTGCTTTGGTTCACTAAAGAATCTAAACAGTCAGACAAGTACGGAGACTCGCCGTATGCGCACAATACAAATGTATGATCTTTTGCCAAGCACATGGCATTACTCCCTATTTTTTGATTCAAGCTCTTTTTCAAGCAATGCAATTCGTTGAGTTAAGTTAGCAATTGCAGAAGATTGTTTACTTGACAGACATGCCATAGAAAGAACAATGCATATCAAAAATAAAAACCCTAAGACAAAAACAAAATTGGCTGGAGTCTGAAAACCAAATAAACTTGAAATGAAGTAAAGAGGTTGCGGAAAGAGGCCGCATACCAACAAAACCAATGCAAGAACAATCCAAAGAAGTGAATACTTGAGCTGAAGGCTATCCTTTAATACAAGACGCAGCACAAAACAAAGCAAAACTAAACAAGCAGTAATGACACCAAACTGTAAGGAAATATGCATAACAACCCGTCCTAATTCGAGAATGAAGAGATGATAATCGCCAAAGTAACCTTTATCATGTAATAAATGCTACTAAAACCAGAAATTGACGACTTTCCCCCCTGTCGTTCTTTCATTACGACAGGCACTTCTGTAACGCGAAGGCCCTTAACCATAGCCGCAACAGCAGAATCCGGCTCCGGATAGTCTACGGGATATTTTTTACAGAACAGATCTATGGCCTTAAATCCACATGCGCGAAAACCAGAAGTGGGGTCGCTAACACGAACGTGAGTTGTAAGATGAATTACCGCAGAGAGCCATCTAATTCCAAGACGCCTCAAGAAGGTTGACTTGAAGCCTTCAGATTCCTCAAGAAATCGCGATCCGATAACTAAATCAGACCCATTATTTATTTCATCAAGCAAGCGCGATATGTAATGGGCGTCATGCTGCCCATCACCATCAACTTGGATGTCTACATCATAGCCAAAGCGTTTGGCATATTTGTGTCCGGCTTGAACCGCGCCTCCAATGCCAAGATTCTGCGGTAAATCCAGGACATTAACCCCCGCATCGCGACAAACACGCAAAGTGTCATCAGTGGAGCCATCGTTAATAACTACATAATCGTATCCAGCTTCCTCCACAGAAGAAACCGTATCTAAAATGTTCGCCTCTTCATTAAAAGCTGGGATGATAACCAGCGCTCTTAATTCATGCATCATCTGAATCCTCAGTACAGAATATCAATCAAACAGCCCAAGTCGAACTGAAAAACCCTATCGAAACAAGGAGAGCGAATTTACAGTTCGGATGTGACAGATTGCTTCGCCTTCCGATTTAATAGGTTAATTATACAAAGGAAGGAAAATAATAATCCAAAACCGTATGCCACCAAGATAATGATATTGATGACATTTGCATCAGAAGCAAATACCGGATTCACAAAACAATAACGAGAAAGAAACACGGCCAACGCTAACGAAGCGGCACCAGAAATCGTGCCAATAATCGGTTTCCCAAATGCAATAAAGACATCAATAGTGAAAAAGTTCAAACCAGTGAATGCGGTAGCAACGAGTGCCAACGGAAGATAATCTGAGTGAAGGCCAACTTCTTTGCCATAAATAGCAGTAAGCACAGGTTCGCCTATGAAAGCACTAGCCATGGCACACATCGCCGTCAAAACGAATACGGAAACGAGCATCTTAATAAATACTAAGCGTAATCGGTGAGTTTCGTTTTCTCGCCACATTGCCGAAATAGGTCCAAGCAGGGGGGCATATAGATAAGATACGAGAGCCTGAATTACGGCAGTCGGAGTGGCAACGGCGGCATAAAAACCCAACGCCTCATTTCCATAGGAAAGGCCATAGAACTGTCTTGTTACGCTAACAACAGCCGTGCACGCAAGAGATGCAACAAAACCGGGAAAGCAGATACGCGACAATTTGATAAGGGAAGTAAAATCAAAATCAGGTATAACGGCACAAAACCGTTTTGTCATTCTAAAATCATATGTAAGCACAACAGCTATGGTAACAAAAGCCATTGAAGCAACGGCTATTACCAAGTTATCAAATAGCAAGAAGCACAACGAAAAGGAGACTAGAACTCCTACGCCACGAACTATTTGAGAGATAGCCGCAATGTCCAATCTGTTGTTTACCTGATCCACACCGTGAAGAACATCGACAAATGAATCACCAGCTTTAAATAGGCAATAAACAGCAACAACTGCCCAATCGTTGAATGCAACAGAGACTAAACAATAGAAGAAGCAAATTACACAGGCAAGTATTGTTGCAACGATTCTATGAGCGATAAAATTCCCAGTCGTAAAATCAGAATAGCTCTCAGAAACCTGAACGGGGCGCGCTCTAAGCAAAACAATGGTCGCAAAAATATTACCAACAGACATAGCCACAGCAAGGCTACCAGACATGCTAATGTCGGAACCAAGTGTCACCACAAGAACAGTAATCAGCCAGTTGCAAATCAAATACGCCATCGAGCCGACGCTGTTCCAAACAAGACTCTGCTCAACAGAGAGTTCTTTCGTTTTTCTATTAGACACAATCACTCCAGCAGTGGATCATCAGGCCTTGTTGAATAAAAACAAAACGCGAAGAAGTAAATCAGAAATCAAAGTAGGTCGCAGACGCTTTGGGAAAAATGCTTTCCTAAGTCTTGAAATAATCCCATCATCATTGGTGAAAATATCAAGCTCATGTTTCTGCTCAAAACTAAGCTCATCATAAAACACCGCAGAAAAATGGCTTAACTTTTTACTCTCATCTTTCGATCTATCACCAAATAGCTCGTCCTTAAAATAGGTCTTTAAAAGATCAAAATAACGATTATCTCCAGACGTGACCGCAGAGGAATGACGAACATGTGAAGCCGTACAGACGGAATCAAACAATACCTTTCCAAATGCCGAAGCACACCGAATCAGCCAGCGATCATGCATTTCATTCCCTGGATCTACCTCAAGAATAAAGGCCCTGCAGGCAAGGCGATTAAATACTATGTGAAGCCTAGTCCGGGAGTATAAAACAAGGTGTTATGAAAAGAGAGGTACTTGTCCTGCGGAGCCGACTCGCGTATCGTCTCGCCATCTTCGTTTACATATGAAAAGGAAGAAAAGTAGACAGTCGGCACCTTGTCTCCACTATTTTCAATTGCCCTGACTGCCCGTTCAATTTTATCGGTCTTCCAAATATCATCCTGATCGGCAAATGCATAGTAGTCATATTCGGGAACCCGTTTGATAATTTCATAAAAACTATTTGGGCACCCAAGATTACCGATTGAATCTTGAATTAAATGAATGCTGGAGTTTGACCGACAGTACCATTGTGCAATTTCAACAGTTTCATCCGTTGAACCATCATCACGAATATAGACGGAGCAATTAGGCCAAGTTTGCTCCAAGATACTATCAAGCTGTTTGGCCAAATACTTTCCGCCGTTATATGTGGGTAAAACAATGCAAACAGACTTGTCTTTGATTTTATCCATAATCCTATTTATTTCTATGCGAGGCACGATATTTAAGAAATGCGGGAATCAACCCGCTGATCACTTTATAACGAAGCTGAGGAAAAGGCCTGGTTAGGAAATTAAAAGTCCGCCAAGCAAGAAAATAAGCGCCCCAACCATCTTCACCTTTCGCGTCCTTCCAGAACGTTTCTGATAAATAAAAGTGATACTCATTATTGAAGCGATGAGTATTCCCCCGCCGCCATGGCCTCTCTTCGCCGAGATAATGGACAACGATGGGCTTCGATCTTGCGGTATTAAAACTGTTTTCATCCGAAAAGCCCGGCATTAACGAGTTTAAGAATATAAACGGATAGTAGTCAAAGATATTGGAATAATTGAACGCAGGGGATAAACTGCAAATCTTATCTTTAAGTACTGCATTTAGAGCATCTTGATCATTCGCAAACAAGCGTCCTGAGCGGCGCTCGCAATAATCCAATAATTGATCTTCGCAACAAGTTGATCTCCATTGCTTTAAATCAACGAGCAACACGCCAGCATTGTGGTACAGACAGCCATTTAAGCCTAAATCATTAAGTCGAGATGGGCCGACCGTTGGCTCGGGAACCATTCCAACCACGCAACCCTTAAGATCTTGATTCCAAAGAAGAGCAATATCCCCAAGAACAATCGTATCGCCATCGAGGTAAATAACTCTTTCGATCTCATTAGGTAGAAAATGTGCCATCAAAAGCCTAGCAAGAACTATTTCATTCCATCCCGATGTATCAAAATCAAACCCGAGAGCATCTTTGAAGTTCGAAATATCATAAAATACAAGGTTTTGGTTGTATTCGGTCACCATCTCCTGGAGCAAACGCTGGTTATCCTCTGTAATGCCATTAGAGAAGACATGAAAAGTAATGTCTTGAATACCGGAATGATTTGAAACAACCGAGCAAATATTGGCGGCCAACTGTGGGACAAAATTGTTATCAACCGTATAAAGCAAATTCATGATTACCAAACTTCACCTTAATTCACCCAATAGAAATTAATGATGACGACTTAATGAAAGAGGCCGAAACGAAATCCTTACACAAAGGATAAAGTCTAGCACGGTTTGTCTCTTTCAAATAACTTGCAACTAAGGAGGGTGAATTGAGGGGACTACAACCCCATCAATTCACCCCCACTTCATTAGCGTTGGTATATAGGCAAATTGGATCTATATTTAGCTTTTCTCAACCAGCCTAACCTCAAGCGCTTCTAGATGCAGAGCCTCACCAGTTGTACCGGCACACTCGCCCGATTTAACCCAGTCTAGCCAACCTTTGCTTTGAACGTGTGCCCTATAGACAACGTCATAATGCTTGGCAAGATCTCCCGTCAGTTTTATTTCAACAGCCTCAACAGCAAGAGACTTCCCCGTAGTACCGGCAACCTTTCCATTTTTGACCCACTTTTGCCAGCCGATATTTTGAACGTGAGCTCGATACTCGATGCCGCCGGAATACCCTAGGTCAGGCTTGCTAATCGTCAACGCCTCAACAGCAAGATTTCGGCCAGTTGTGCCAACGGTCATGCCTTCGTAAACAGGCGACTGCCAACCAAGGTTTGAAACATGTGCCTTGATTGAAAACGCTCTCTGAATAGAGGGCTGACTCGTATCCCCAGGAGCGGGCGAACCCTTTTCGACCAAAACGACCTGAAATGCCTCTAGCCTCAAAACGAAACCGGTCGTTCCGGCAACTTGATCATTGCAGGCCCAACCGAGCCATCCCTTATCCTGAACGTGAGCTCGATAATAAACGTCATAGTGATTGGCCATCTCACCAGTCAGGCGAATCTGAATAGCCTGGACAGACTTGCTCTGGCCCGTAGTACCAGAAACTTTCCCCTCCTTCACATAGCCCTGCCAGCCATAATCGGAAACATGTGTCCTGTACTCCAATGCACCATCATAGGGAGCATTCTGCAGATTGAGAGTAATAGCCTCGACGGCTTTTGACTGCCCAACGGTACCGGAAGCATTTCCACCCTTAGAGGCCGATTGCCAGCCGTCATTTGAAACATGCGAAGTTGCCAAGACGTCAAGAGGGCCTCGTGACACCTTAACAACATCATAGCCCGACTCGCCCTTCTTGAAATAAGTCAGAGCACCACTATTGTGCGAATAGATAGCAAAGTCGTAATTTGCCGAAGCAAGTATGGAATCCGAAAACTCTACGAGATAGCAAGAGTCTCCCTGTTTGCAAAGGGATCTGATAGCAGCATCCGTGTCTTCGGTAATCGGAGAAGCAAACCAATCCATAATGGAATAATCGATGACGGCACCCGGCTTCAAGGCCTCGGCCTTTGTGGAATTCCAAAGTCCACCAGCAGCATCGGCACTGGCCGAGTTATACGTACTAGACCCATAACCAGACAGACCGATCTCCGGATTAAAGAAGAGGATCAGCTCTGCAGCGACGGAAGAATCGACATCGGTAATGCCAAGACGGTCAAGCTGTTCCTGCTTTTGGGGATACATACCCGTCGGTGTGTTTGGATGCCCCTTGTAATAATACAAATAGTCATCGCCATAGATAACTTCGGTCAAGTTGGCATAGTCGTCAAAATTCTGCTCGTAAGAAACGTACGTTCCAAGCAGCATCATTACCTTTTTGCCCTGCTGAGTCGCCGCATCAAAATAGCCATCGTTAAAGTTGTACAGCGCCTTAAACGCTTGGACTGTATCCTCTCCCCTATTCTGCAGGCTCGTAAGCATGCCCGAAACATTCACCTTCTTAACGCCGGGATCGGACGCGATCTTATTCGCAAAGGCATTATCGTCACCACTCGTAAACAGATTCGTTCGAGTCATCCACCACTGAGTGCCAGGCTCAATACTCAGCACGGCATACATAGAATCCCAGTGATCGTGATAATCGCTATACGACTTTGAGACCTCACCGGTTTCGTATTCCTTATTCTTGGCGGCGTTCCATAAAGTAATCAGCTCCGCTTGCTTAGAATCTGGATCCTTAACGTCAAAGGCTTCGTTGGTAAAGACATACGTGGCGGATCCATCGGACAACAGCCGAATGGAGTATTGGCCTGCGGGAATCTTGTTGGCGTAAATCATCCTATGGATCAACGAACAGGTGATGTCATTGATATACAGATTGAACTTTGCCTTGGGATTGATCTTGTAGAGAGCAGCGACATAATCCGCGAACGCCTGATAGCTCGAACTAGAAGCATTCTCCTCATGAGTCAGATACGGAAGACCGTACATCCCGGATGGAAGCGAGTTCCAGTTATAGGCACTTGGACGATCGAGCATTACAATTGACGGAACGGTCGTTCCAGCAGAAGAGGTACTGATATCCCAGAAAGATAGCGAATAGAGAACAACGGGGAAAGAAGCACTCAAAGGGGCAAGGTTGTACTCACTCGCAGAAATGCCAATTGACTGATGGTCCTCTTGAACGATGTTTCCGTTCTTCAAATACTGCAACGTAACGTCAAACGGACCATAATCGCTAAATTCAATTTCACTGGAGCTAGAGCCCAGATCTCCGAGTGCAATCGTGCTTGAGACGGAACGGGTGACCCTCCCTCCATACGACATGGAGCCTGCCACCTTTATCGAATCAGCGATCCCGAGTCGTTTTATATCCTCGATCTGCGGAATATTCAGGGTTACTTTAGTCGTCTCCCCAACCTGAGAAAGAGAGCAATTAAAGACATATGGGACATAGGCACCAGCAGTATCGCCGGGCGCCGCGTCACCCTTTTTTACAATGACGATCTGTATTGCTTCAACGGCATAAGACCAACCGGTGGTTCCCGCAGTCGACCCATTTGAAGTCCATCCAAGCCAGCCGAAATTAGAAGCATGAACGCGATAATACAGGTCATAAGAAGCCGCCCTGTTGCCCGTCAGCTTGAGCTCGACGGCTTCAATCTGAAGGCCCTTTCCCGTTGTGCCGGAGACGGCTCCATTAGAAACCCAATCCTGCCAGCCTTCATTTTGAACATGAGAGCGGTATTCGATACCAAGGTCTTCTGAATTAGGGAGGGAAACCCTGAGTGCTTCAAGCCTACGGGACTGGCCTGTTGTGCCAGAGGTCGAGCCATTCGATGTAAACGTCGGCTCCCAACCAATGCCTGAAATGTGAGATTTATAGCTGACGTCCGGGGCCGCCTCTTTGGGCTCCACGGTAGCATCAATCGAAGGCGCCGTTTCATCGGCTACAGCAGCAGTTTGATCCGAGGGGTCGGATTGGGTCTCTGGAACGGATTCATATTCGTTGGAACCAACATTTTGATCTGCCCAACAAGCCAAAGGGCTCAAAAGCAGCATCGTCATGAAGCAGGAAATCAGAACAATAAATGCTCTAAATTGCCTTTTCAAAAGAATCGCCTCCTAGATAGACGGTCGTCAATAACCATACTATCGGGAGTTAGCTTCATTAATGTCACCAATTAGGTGAACGAAGAAAAAGGAGCCTAATCCAACGGCAAGGGCCCTTTCCTGTTGCCAAGACTACGGCAACAGGAAAGGGCCCTCTAACAAGCTCTCACCGCTTACGGGAATAGTTAGTAGATTACCACCTTGGTAGCAAGGGGCACGTTATCCCAAATCCATTTAGCGCGATCAATGGGCAAACGCACGCAGCCTTGTGAAACATGCATTCCCATTCGGCTGTCCATGGGATTAAAAGTTCCCTGGTAGTACGGTATTGAATGGAACAGATAGTCACCGTAAAACTGCGTGTAGTAGTAGCAGGTATACCCATGTCCAAACGAGTAGCCCTTGCCGGTGACGGTATACTCACCCGTAGGCGTTGGAGTACTAGGGGCGCCGGTAGAGCAAGTCCAGTATTGAGCGTAACTCCACGACCCGCGCTGTCCACGAAAAACTCCAAGGCGGCATGCTTGCCTGTCAACCATAATGAGCCAGCTTGTGCTGCTCGAATATCTATTAGCTCGATTAAGCATAGTCATCATATCTGCCGGCAACAAGGGCTGGTCAGTAAACGGACGCGCAGTAGAACCGGGAGCACCAGCGCCCTTGGGAACAATCTTCACTTGAACAGACTCGACTCTGCAGCCTATCCTAGACGTACCCGCAGGCTGCCCATTTGAGGTCCAGTCGAGCCACCCAAAGTCTTGGCAATATGCTCGATACCAAACATCAAAGTAGTTCGATAAATCACCGGTCAACTTAATCTTAAGAGCCTCGATACGCTTTGCGCAGCCTACTGTGCCAGCGACATTCCCATTGGAAGTCCAACCTTGCCAGCCCACATCCTGTACATGGGCGGAGTACTCAATACCGCCTGATACGCTACTGGAGACATTCAACTTCAGCGCCTCAATAGCAAGCGATCTGCCGGTTGTGCCCGCAACACCACCGTTGCCAACGGGATTCATCCAACCAAGCGTGGCGACATGCGCCTGGAGCGTTAGAGCTGGAGCAGAGATAAATGCGGGCGCAGACGATGAGCCAGGATTCCCGCCCTTCGCGACAAGCTTAATTTGGACAGCTTCTATCTGGATATTTAACCCGGTCGTTCCAGCGGAATCGCCGTTTTTGGCCCAACCCAACCAACCATAACCAGCCGAATGAACTCGATAGTAGATGTCATACTGATTCGCGAGGGGACCATTAATGCGCAGCTCAAGAGCCTGAATGGCCAATCCTTGTCCAACGGTCCCAACATAACCGGCAGACCGCCATTCCTGCCAACCAATATTGGCAACATGAGCTCGTGCCTCAACCAGAGAATCATCATCCACACCGGCCAGCACCACATTCAGAGCTTGAAGCGAAAGCGATTTTCCCGTTGTGCCGGCATCCTGCCCATCTAAAACAGATGGAAACCACCCACGGCTAGCGGAATGGGCCTGATAAACAACATGAGCGCAATCGGCGGAAGTATCGGAAACAAATGCTCCGTCCGTTACTCCGGGAGCGCCACTGCCTTTACTGATAATCCTTACTTCGACAGCCTTAAGGAATGAACCCGGTATCGTTGCCCCCGCATCCGCGCCATTACACGCCCAGCCAAGCCATCCTTTTTTGGAGTCAAAACACCGGTACCAAACGTCATAGGCATTAGACAAATCACCAGTAAGAGTCAATCTCACGGCCTTCAAAGTACGGCCATCATTTTTAGAATTGAGCGCGGCACCGTCAGAAACAACTCCGCTCCATCCACTAAATTCATAGCAGCCTGAATAACCGATTGAACCTGAAGTCTCTTGATTATCAAACGAAATAGAAAGCGATGTTAAAGGCTCAGAGCCGCTCTCGGAACCCATTAAAATCGTTTTACCCTGCACAGTGCCCAAGCTATTGCCATTAAGGCCATACGAACTGCCACTCAGAACATCCGTAGCTCCAATAAAATGATTCGCTGTATCTCCAGGAGCAGAGCAGCCCTTTTCGACCAACATAACCTGAATACCCTGAATGGCGGCACCCTTCCCCACCGAGCCCGCAGGAGACCCGTTGGACGTCCAGCCCAACCATCCGCCCAATTTGGAAGCATACACACGGTACCAAATGTCGTAAGTTGCAGATATCTCGTCATTGAGCTTAAACTGAACGGACTCAACTGACCGAGACTGCCCGGTCGTGCCAACAGTACCTGAAGACCAGCTTTGCCAACCAATGCCAGAGACGTGCGCGCGAGAGGAAATAGAGCCTCCGTGGCCATACCAATTAACACTAAGCGACAGTGCCTCGATTGCATTTCTTGAGTCAATGACCCCCGATGTCTTTCCGTCCGCGACAACACCCATCCATCCAACATTGGAGATATGAGATCGATAGGAAACAGTAGGCGGTTCCTGGGAATGGTCCCTAAAGGCATCGCCTCGCGCTGGCGCATCTTGAGCATTTTTTGGAAGCACCTTTATCTGAATAGCTTCGATCTGATAAGCATAGCCCTGTGTTCCAGCAGGCTCACCATTTGAGGCCCAGCCAAGCCAACCAACATTTGCAGAATGAACGCGATACCAAATGTCATACGAGTCAGAAAGACCGCCCGACAAAGATAGCTTGATCGCTTCGATGGCTCGCGACTGTCCAACTGTTCCAGATGTCTGCCCGTTACCCACCGGCTGAGGCTCCCAGCCGATCCCGGAAATGTGTGATTGGACCGAAATGCTGTCATTCCCCAAAGGGGTGCCATCTTGTGAAAGCAGATTGATCTTGAGGGCTTCAACGCGCTTAGCACGACCTGTTGTGCCAGCCGTCATTCCATTTGAAACGGGAGCCTGCCAGCCAATATCCTGTACATGAGTCTGGTATGAAACAGAACCAAAGACAGCGGATACATCATTTTCGGGTTTCGGCGAATCAGTCGCATTGGAAGCAGACTCGCTAGAAACGGATGAGGGAGAATCATTGTCTGACACAGTCGGCTGCTCGACTTCAACCCCCTGCTGTTCATCATTTAGGACGAAACTCTCGTCTTCCGAGCTGCTGGCGGCGCTATTGGAATAATCAGTAGACTCCGGCTGCACCGGTAAAGAATCAGCCCAGACAGAAAGGGGCGTCAGAAGACAATGAAGAATCAGTAATGGCGTCATTGCCGTTGCTAGCAGTCGTTGCGTCTTTTTCATTCGACACCCCATCAATCGACCATCTTTAGCATCATTATTTATCGTTTCGGCAATTGCTTAAATACCGAAAACGTGAATGGCACTTAAATAGAAACGAACGGACCGTTGCAAAACGACCCGTTCGTTTTTAACCAGAGTAACTGCTAGAACCTGTGCGAAGGCATGACTTTCGATCAGCTATGCAAGCGGCACGTTGTCATACCAACCCCACTTTGGCTTATATGAGGTGGAATAATAATCCAACCAGTACGCCATATCGAGCGTCCTGATCTGACCGACATTATCCATAACCTGGTTATTGCCAATATAGAGACAAACGTGACCGTAAATGCTGCCCATGCGGGTATGCGTATGCGAAGGAACGGCAATGACCATTCCAACTTTCAGCTGAGAATAATCGGTGAATTTACAATAATCCCAGTAGTAATCGCAGGCATCTGTATGGACGTTCCTAAATCCGGCACGCTCGTAGATATCTGCAATCCACTCGGAGCACAATCCCGGGCCAGGAGACGGTACCTGTCGGGCAAGATCAACAATCTTCTTCTGCATAGGATTTGCAAACGCAGAAGGCTGCCCAAGCAAACATGGCGAAACGGTGCTCCCGGGGGCATTGGCGCCCTTCCTTGTAAGTCGAACTTGAACAGCTTGGACATGCGTCCCATAGCCAGTGCTACCGGCAACGGCACCATTTTTAGTCCAACCAAGCCAGCCGACATTATCGACATGGACCCTATACCAAACATCAAAATAGGTTGCTAAGTCACCAGAAAGAGAAATTTTAATAGCCTCAACCGAATTAGATTCAGCGGTAGACGAAAGCTGCTCCCCGTTTGTCTTGCCAGAAGTCCAGCCTACATTCGAAAGATGCAGTTGATAAGCAATCCCGCCGGCAACAGATGAAGTAGTTTTAGCCGAAAACCCGGTGATGGGAATTCCCTGACCGGTCGTACCGGACACCTCTCCGGCAGGGACATAATTCTGCCAAGCACCTTTCACCTGAGCGGAATACGTCACCGTAGGTATTTCAAGATGGGGATAGCCCGATGTATCAGGATGGGAGGTACCCTTCTTAATGAGCTTAATCTGAACAGCCTCGAGAGAGCATGACATACCGGTGGTGCCGGCCTCCTCGCCGTCCTTGGCCCAGGCCATCCAGCC
>OFLZ01000855.1_pt1 | contig 20440 bp, 25 predicted proteins | sample 1541321 | NCBI WGS metagenome assembly OFLZ01 (sample SAMN04209223, study PRJEB22552) | human gut metagenome | biome: gut; material: feces | host: Homo sapiens | place: USA: Oklahoma | reverse complement strand
ATGTGAATCAAATGAGTAAGCTCATTACATACATCCCGCTCTCGTCCGTGGAGCGTATGGAGCTGCGGATCACCAACTGCCGCAAGACACTTTCCCAGGTCAAGTCAGAGACTGGTGCCCACTATGTGTTGAATGGCGGCATGTGGAACCCAGATGGCTCGGCCTGCCCGCTGCTCAAGGTGGGTGGGGTAATGCGCTCCGGCACACCATGGAGGACAATGGGCTACGCCTGGGACAAGGGCCCGGACATCCGCATGACCTCCGAGTACGAGGGAGCGGCCAACTTTATCGCGGTTACTGCCCTCATTGCCTCCGGCAAGCCGGTGGATAAGCCCTCCTATGGCTCGGCCCAGGGGGGCAAGCGGGGGCGCAGCGTCATCGGCCTGCGCGGTGGCAGTCTGGCCCTTTACTGCTCCGGCAACGGTACCAGGGATACAGCCACGCCAGAGACTCTGCGGGACGAGCTGGCCGGGCTGAGCTGGTCCTCCGCCGTCATGCTGGACGGGGGCGGCTCCAGCCAGTGTGACTTTGGCGGAGAGCGCATTACCGCCAGCCGCAAGGTGCACAACTGGATTTGTGTCTGGCTCAAACAGGGCGGCCAGAAGCCGCCGGAACAGGAGGACAAGCCTATGAGCAAGCATACCGTATGCCTCGACCCCGGACACGGGCCGGGCAATGTCAACGGATCCCCGGACGGAACCTACAAAGAGTGGGAGTTTACCTGGGACATGGCCCAGCGTGTCAAGCCGCTGCTGGAGGCCCAGGGGGTGGGCGTGGTGCTCACCAAGACGGCGGACAATTACCCCAGCCTGACGGAGCGGGCCAACATCAGCAATAAAGCAAAGCCGGACTGCTTTGTGAGCATCCACACCAACGCGGCCGGGGAGGGAGGCTGGTCAAGCGCGTCCGGGCTGGAGATCTACACCAGCGCCGGGCCTATGACGGCCTCCCGCAATGTGCTGGCCTCCGACCTGGTCAACGCCTTTCACGCGGCGGGGATGACACTGCGGAGTGAGCCCATCAAGCATGAGATGTATACCGTGCTCGCCAAGACGGACGCTCCCGCTTGCCTGATTGAGTACGGCTTCCATACCAATAAGACCGACGTGGAGTACCTCAAAGATACGAAGTACCGGGACAAGCTGGCCGAGGCCACCGCAAAGGGAATCTGTGAGTTCCTGGACGTGGCGTGGCAAGCCGAACCGGGAGAGGACAACGCGGAGGACACCCCGGACGTTTGGGCCGCTGATGCGTGGCAGAAGGCCAAGGACAAGGGCGTGCTGGATGGCACCCGGCCCCGCGACAATATGACCCGGCAGGAGCTGGCTGTGGTGCTGGATCGGCTGAATCTGATTTGATGGAGGTACATAGCATGAAAGAGCGTTTGACCAAGCTGCTGACCGTCAAGAGCATCGTCACCATCATCCTGACAGCAGTCTTTGCCTACCTCTCCGTCATTGGGATGGTGGGCATTGACCAGTTCCTTACCGTGTTTACGGTGATTATTGCGTTCTATTTCGGTACGCAGGCCGAGCGAGTACACACCAATAAGGAGGGCTGATGCCCATGGAGTGGGTAGGCCCACTGATTTCCGGCGCGGCTGTGGTCTTGGTGGCGATTATCGAGGCCGTCGCCGCGCGGGAGCGGAAACGCATCAAAGCGGACAATCAGAAGAGCGATGCCCTTATGAATGGGGTACAGGCTCTGCTAAGACGCGAAATCATTGCCGAGTACAACCACTACTCCGAGCAACGCTATATCCCGATTTATGGGATGGAGAACGTGCTGGACATGTACAATGCCTACAAGGAGTTGGGTGGGAATGGCATGGCGGCAAAGCTGGTGGAGGCCCTGAAACAACTGCCCACAGAGCCGCCGGATAGAACGGAGGGTGGTTCAAATGCCGAGTAATCTGCTGAATGCTGACACCGGGTTCCCGGATTTAATGGGGAACCAGAGCACGGATGAGAAGTTCCGCATGGTGAGCGATTACCTCTACATGCTGCTGGAGCAGCTTCGCTACTCAATGGCGAATCTTGGGCGGGAAAACTTCAACGACACCGCCTTTCAGGAGATTGCGGGCCTGATTACGGAGCCGGTTTACATCCAGCTCAAGGACGTGGAGGGAAACCTGTCCTCCCTGACGGTGACCGCCGAACAGTTGATTTCCCGCATGACAGACGCAGAGGGAAACATTTCGGTTCTACAGCAAACCTCCACCAGTTTGACCAGCCAGGTGAGCGACCTGGAGGGGAACGTCTCCACATTGCAGCAGTCGTCCAAGGCGCTGGAGGTGCGGTTGACAAACGCGGAGGGAGACCTGTCCCGCATCACGGTAACCGTGAACGGCATCACGCAGTCGGTCAGCGACCTTGAGACCGGTCTAAGCCAAACCCTGCGCATCGCCCCCAATGGGGTGACCATCACCAACGCCAGAGGGGACACCCTCACCATCGACGGCGGACAGATTGACGCCACAAACCTGAACCTGTCCGGGCATATCACATTCAACGATTTCAGCTCCCGGTTGCAGGACGACTTCGATCATGTGGAGCAGACCGCGCAGGATGCCTATGATATCGCCGACAAAAACCGGCTGCCCAATTACATCAAATCGACTTACATTGATTCCACGGAGATCCGAAGCCCCACCATCAAGGCCAATGAGTTCAGCGTATACCCGCAGGCGGCGGGCGGCGGCAGCTTCAATATGTATGGTCAGTATAACGGTAGTCTATACCACATGCTGGAGATTTCCTATTTCGCAGGCAGCGCCCCATACGTCGATTTCTCCTCCCCTGCGGGCGCTTTGGCGACGTGGGATTTTCTGTCCACCACTGTACGCGGCAGCGTCGATTTCAGCAACGCAAATGTGCACGGGCTGGACGTGGAAGCCGTGTTCGCATAGGAGGCGGAAGTATGGCAAGTTTGAGTCTGAGCGGCGGTGAGGAAGAGTTTGGCTGGAGGATTACGGGGCTGGGCTCTGCCTTTAACCAGGCCAACGGCTATGTGGAGGCTGGCATCACAAAGTATCAGTTTACGCACTCATCCAGCAGTATTTCAGGTGTAGTGGACAGTGTGCGGGCCCCCGCCTCCGGGGGCTCCACCTCCACAACCCGGCGGTGGGTGGGCTACGACCCCGGTACCTACGATTTTTGGGGCTACACGCGGGTTAAGGATGGAACGTACTGGCCGGCCGGTTCCGGTACGGTTACGGTGGAAAGCCCGGCGGCGCAGAGGCCGGACGACTGGGACTGGTCTTCTGTGATCCAGGCCGGGCGTCCGGTGCGGATCTCCGCCTATGAGTGGAACCAGTTCTGTAACCGAATCAACGATTTCAGGCTTTATGTCGGGCTGCCGGAGTACGGGGCCTTTGAACGGGCCTATTCCGGAGACCCGATTACCGCTGAAATCGTGGAGCACGCGGTCTACGCGATCCGGGCGATGGACCCGCCCGTTTCTACCCCCCGCGCCCCGGCCAGGGGCGACCTGATGCGGGCGAGCATTTTCCTGGATCTGATGGACTCTCTCAATTCAATTTGACTAAGGAGGCACAAGTATGAACGACGCGCGGAACGAAATCAATAACGCCTACAATTTGCTGGCGGCCCTTCCGGTGCGGGGCGACGCGGTGGACGTGGTCGCGGCCTGCCGGATGGCGCTGCGCCGGGCCCTGGAGCTGATGGCTTCCCAGCAGTCCGGCGATACGGAGCCCGGCGGGGACGCGAAGGAGGAGTGAGCATGCTCCCGGATATGGTACACGCCGACGGCATCCGCAAGTATGGGCAGACCCGCTTCGGAGGCTATGACCACCGGCTGGCCGCCGGAGACGGGACGCTTTGGGACATGAAGAACCTGACCAGCGACCTCGCCCCGCTGCTCTCCGCACGGCGGCCCCGGTATCTGGTGGAGACCCTGGCAAAGCCCAACGGCCTGTATGCAAAGGACGGGCTGTACTGGGTGGACGGCACGGTCTTCTACGCCGGGGGAGAGAAAAAGGGCGACGTTGCGGACGGGCGCAAGCAGTTTGCCGCCCTGGGGGCCTACATCATCATCCTGCCCGACAAGGCGTATTACAACCGCCTGACGGGGGAGTTCGGCAGCCTGGAGGCGGGCTGGAGCGGGAGCGCGAAGATTCAGGACGGCACCTACGCGGAAGAGGAGGCCGAGGCCAACACCATCTACGCCTCCGGGGCCGACTGGGATTCCATCTTCAAGGTGGGGGACGCGGTGACCATATCCGGGGCAAAGACCCACGAGAGCAACAACCAGACCATTGTCATCCGGGAGATTGATGGGGACAATCTGCGATTCTATGAAAACTCCTTCACCATCAACAAGGGCGGCGACACGGAGGAGCTGACGGTCAGGCGGGAGGTGCCCGAGCTGGACTTCCTGTGCGAGAACGAGAACCGCCTGTGGGGCTGCAAGGGCGACACCATCTACGCCTCCAAGCTGGGCGATCCCTTCAACTGGAATGTGTTCGACGGAGTGAGCACCGATTCCTACGCGGTGGACGTGGGCAGCGCCGGGGACTTTACCGGGTGCTTTGCCTATCGGGGCTACCCGGTGTTCTTCAAAGAGGAACAGATTTACAAGGTCTACGGGGACAAGCCCAGCAACTTCCAGGTAATGAGCAGCGCGTCCCTGGGGGTGGAGGCGGGCAGCCATGCCAGTCTCGCCATTGCGGGGGAGACGCTGTACTATCTGAGCCGGGTGGGGGTGGTGGCCTACTCCGGCGGTATCCCGCAGAGCGTCGCCGCCCCCTTCGGGACAGACCGCTACCGCAACGGCGTGGCGGGCAGCGACGGGGTGAAGTATTACGTCTCCCTGGAGGACGGCACAGGCGCGCACACCCTCTTTGTCTACGACACCCAAAAGGGCGTGTGGCACAAGGAGGACAGCCTGGAGGCCGTGGGCTTCGGGTGGGACACGGAGCTGTACTTCCTGGGGGCGGACGGCAGGCTGTGGCTCAACGGAAACACCCGCACCGTACCGGAGGACGCCGCGCCGGAGGGCGCGGTGGAGAGCATGGCGGAGTTTGCTGACTTTACCGAGGGCGACGCCAACAAGAAGGGCACCGCCAAGCTCCAGGTACGCATGGAGCTGGACGCCGGGGCGTCGGTCAAAATCGAAATGCAGTTTGACAGCGACGGGGAGTGGCGGGAGGTGACCACCCTCTCCGCCACGGTGAAGCGGAGCTTCTACCTGCCCATCATCCCCCGCAGAAGCGACCACTTCCGCATCCGCTTTTCCGGCACCGGCGGGTGGCGGCTCTATTCCCTGGTGCGGGAGAGCTATTCCGGCAGCGAGCTCAAGAGCAGGCCGGGGCGGCAATAAGAAAGGAGAACCCTATGGCAAAAAGCAGATATACCTATGACCAGTTCCGGAAGTCGGCGCAGGACAGCGGGCTTTGGGGCCAGTTCTCCCAGGCCGACCTCTCGATGGCCCAGCAGAACCCGGATTTCGGCATGTCCATCCTGAAAACCAAGCAGGACTACCGGAACGCCACCACCGACGAAGCGAGGGCTGCGGCCCACCGGCAGGCGGACGCCCTGCGCAGCTCCTGGGGTGGATACACCGGGGGCGGGAATGGCGGCAGCTTTGTCCTTGACCCCATGTCGCCCCGGAACTTCGAGTATGAGGCGGCCCCCACCTATGAAAGCCGCTATGACGACACCATACAGGATTTGATCGCGGGGCTTCTGGATCGGCCGGACTTCTCCTACGACCCGGCCACCGACCCCCTCTACCAGAACTACCGCAAGCAGTATACCAGGGAGGGCCAGCGGGCCACGGCGGACGCCCTGGGCGCGGCGGCGGCCGCCTCCGGCGGAATCCCCTCCTCCTATGCCAACGCCGCCGCCAACCAGGCGTCCAACTACTACGCGGCACAGTTGACCGACAAGATTCCCGACCTCTACCAACTGGCCTACAACCAGTATCTGAACGACTACAACATGGATTTGAGCAACCTTGGGGTTGTCCAGGGGGCGGAACAAAGCGACTACGACAAATACCTTAACCAGCTCAACCAGTACAACACCGACCGCAATTTCAGCTACGGGCAGTTCCTGGATGAGCTGTCGTCTCAGAACCAGCGGCGTACCGATGCGCTGAACGAGGCGGTTCTGCGGGCGGAAATGGGCGACTACGGTGGATATGAAAGTCTGGGCTGGGACACTAGCAACATTCCGGCAGAGATAGAGCGGCAACTTACTCTTGCGCAGCTCGGCGCGCAATATGGGGATTACAGCGGCCTGAATGGGCTTGGGATCGACACCTCCAATAATCCGACGGATTATGATCGCCGGTATAATCTGGCCCTCCTGCAAGCGCAGTACGGCGATTTCTCCGGCCTGCGTGAGCTGGGCGTGAACGTCAACCCCGGCGCGCTGGCACAGTTTGAACTTGCGGCCAATCCGCCCAGGAGCAGCGGCGGGAGCGGTTCTTCCCGGAGCGGGCGATCCAGCGGCACCAGCGGCACTGAAAAGCCTGTTCTGACTTACACTCAGATGATGGATGCTATTGAAAAGAAGCAGATTACGCCGACGGTCAAAGCCGCATGGCAGTATTATATGGGAGAAGCATGGCCGGAGGACAACACTAGCGGAGACTCTGGTGGGACACAGCTTAACCCCTATGCACAGCAACTTCAAAATAGTCTGCTCCAAGGTGGGGCTGGCATAATCAATATGTGGCCGGGCACGACACAACAGGTTAACAAGAGCAGCAGCGGTCTTTCTCCGGCGGCACAGAACATCCTCAATAGTTACCAGCATGTGAATCCTGGCACATCTTCCAATGTTGCCGAGGTATTTGCAGACCGGATTGAAACAGCCCTGAGAAATGGAAGCATCACGGAACAGGATGCGAGCTATCTCCTTGGGGTGCTCGGAGTATAAGGAGGCTGGAATATGGCGAGTATCCAGGAGCGTTTGAACCGCCTGCGTGGGGAAAGCAGCGAAGCGTCGGTATATGAAAGGCTGAATCATCTGCGCCAGATTGGGCAAAGTCAGGAGACGGAGAGTGCCGCAGGCGGCGCGGGGCCCGCTCCGGCGCAGCGGACGGTAAAATCCGCCCCGCCCGCCGCGCTGCCTGAGAGCAAGGGGAAAGCCCTGACCCTGCCCAAAGCGGGAGAGAGGGGCTTCCTGGCGGGCGGGGTGAGCGTGGAGGGCTCCCCATTCCTGTATGGCAGCGAGCGGGCGGCAGCCGCTCTGCTCGGCGCGGGAGAGGGCGTTACGGACTTTATCGGCAGCGGCTTCTACAAGGGGGTGCAGGGCATCAGCTCCCTGGGCGGGCTGGCCCCCAATCCGGTATCGGAGTGGGCCGGGCGGAACGCCGACGCCTTCCTGGAGAACAGCGTCACGCGGGACTATGAGGAGAGCATCCGTGAGCGATACCGCCCCAGTCAGGGGGCGGAGAATGTAACCGGCATCGGACAGACCATCGTGCAGATGCTCCCCGGCATTGGCGCGTCCAAGATCGTTTCCGCCGCGGGGAAGGGGCTCAACGCCGCCCAGGCGATTTCCCGCGGGGAGAACGTGGGCCGGGCGCTGTTCGGCCTCCAGGCGGCGGGCAACTCGGCCAGCCAGGCGAAAGCGGAGGGGTCGACATCCGGGCAGGCCCTGGCCTTCGGCGCGGCCTCCGGGGCCCTGGAGACAGCCATTGAGGGCATCGCGGGCGGTATTCCCGGACTGGGCGGCGGCAAGGTGGGGCAGATTGCCGAGGCGGTCAAGGCAAGCCCCCTGGTCAGCCGGGCCTTGGATATCGCAGGCGAGGGCGGCGAGGAGGCGCTTTCCACCGTCCTCACCCCCTATTTGCAGCGGGCCATTTATGACCCGGACGCCCCCAATGCCACGCCGGAGGAGATTGCACAGAGCGCGCTCATGGGCGCCGTGGCCGCCGGAGTGCTCCAGGGCGGCCTGGAGCTTCCGGGGACAATCTCGGATATCTATTCCACCCGGCGCAGCATTGGTTCCAACGCGGAGATCGCGGCCAGGGCCGGGGAACGGTTGAGTACGCCCGCTTACCGAGATGTGGCGGACAACCCGATCGCCACAATGCTCCCCACCGGGGAAGAGGCGCTGGCCGGAAAGCGGGTCTATTTGCCCGGCTCCCCCGCCTACCAGCGCAGCGCCGTTGACAATCCGTCCGGGGCGGTCTATGATGGAGGCACACAAAATATTCGAACAGGAGGCGTGAATGATGGCGGAAGAGAAACGGCAGCTCCCGAACTTCAAGGAGTTTATGCAGCAGATGTACGGGGCGGAGATCAGAGAACTTACACCGGAGGAGAAGGAGCATCTTCACAAACTGATGGAGGAAAGAGCCAAGAAACATCTGAATGGGCAAAGGGACACCTGATTGAAACTCCAACACCGGCGGCCAGACGAGTGCTATCCTCTGCGAAGCAGTATGCTCCGGATGTGTTTGTTGTAGATGACGCTACAATAAAATCCAAAAACCCGAGTGCATGGGCGCTTACAAGCGGCGGAAAAATCTATATTTCAGATGCGGTTCCCGAAAATCTGGCAGATGTGATTGGATATCACGAATCGGTTCACGCCTTGAAGCAGCGCGGTAGTCAGCAGTACAACAGCTTTATGAATCAAATTGGAGAGCGGCTGAATTACGGGGAAGATGCGGATCAAGTCCTTGGAATTATCCTCCAAAGCAGACTCAAAGGAAAGAGTATTCTGGATTTGACGATGGATGAACTGGACACCGCATACGATGAACTGAACGCGGTTATTTGGGGCTACCATAAGGCAGACCCGGAGAACGCCCGTGCGCAGTTTTCCGGGGCGTTCCAGGATTACGATGCGTACATCCAAGAGCTGGATACCATCATGGAAGGTGCGAGGCAGCCAGTGGAGAACCAGACTGGCGTCGGGCCGGCCCAGGCGCATGGCCCGGAGAGCTCGGTGGGCGCGGCGCGGAAGGGTTTCGACCCCTGGTCGGAGTTCCAGGGCACCAAGAGCGAGTTCTTCCCCGAAGGGGCCAACGCGGCCCGTCCGGTGGACGTGCCGACCACAGACCCCCAGGGCCGCCGCATCCGCAAGACCGCCTCCACCGCCATGGGGGCAAAAGCCATCCCTGACGAGGTGGTGGGGGACATCCAGAACATGGTGCTGCGCGGGGAGTTGTCCTATGACAGAGTGAGCGATAAGTCGTCGATAAACCGGGCAATCAGAACTATAAAGGAAAAGGAATTTTGGGGTGCACTTGAGGAGTTTCGAAACTCGGTGAGCAAGGGCGTCGTGTCCAAAGACATCGCTACCCTGGGCCAGCAGCTTCTCATCAACGCCGCCAACGCGGGAGACGGGAAGGCCACGGCGGAGCTGCTTTCCCTCTACGCGCAGATGGAGACCACCGCCGGTCAGGCGGTACAGGCGGCCTCCATCCTGCGCAAGCTGGCTCCCAGTGACCAGCTTTACGCCGCCAAGCGCGTGGTGAGCGAGCTGGAAAAGACCATCCAGAAAAACTACAAGGATTTGGAGATCACCATTGACCCGTCGTTGATTGAGGAGTTCAACCAGCAGACCGACCAGGCGGGCCGGGACGCGGTGCTGGACAAAATCTATCAGAACGTGGCTGACCAGGTGCCCGCCAAATGGAAGGATAAGTGGAACGCCTGGCGGTATATGGCGATGCTCTTTAACCCAAGGACGCACATCCGAAACATCGTGGGCAACGTCGGATTCCAGCCGCTGCGCTGGACAAAGGACCGGGTGGCGGCAACCATCGAGGCGGGGGTCTCCAAGGTCAGCGGCGGAAGGCTGGGACGCACCAAGTCGTTCGCGGCCAATCCCGCGCTCTATAAGGCGGCGTGGGCCGATTGGTCAAACGTGCGGGACGTGCTTTCCGGGAACAAGTATGACGACATTCGAACGGAAATCAACAGCCGCCGCCGTATTTTCCGCACCGCCCCTCTGGAGGCGGGCCGCAAGATAAACTCCTGGGCCCTGGAGGCGGAGGACGCCATTTTCAAGCGTATCACCTACGCCGACGCTTTGGCCGGCTATCTCCAGTCCAACGGCGTGACGGCGGAGCAGATGCGGAACAACACGGTGGACACGCAGCTTCTCAGCCGGGCGCGGGACTACGCGGGGCGGGAGGCACTGAAGGCCACCTATCAGGATCGGAACAAGGTGTCGGACAAGGTGGTGCAGATCGCCCGCGCCCTGGGGCCCGCCGGTGAGGCCGTCCTGCCCTTCAAGCGCACCCCGGCCAATATCCTGGTGCGGGGCATGGAGTACAGCCCGGCTGGGCTGGCAAAGACCCTGACCTACGATCTGATACAGGTAAAGCGCGGCAAGCTGACGGGAGCAGAGGCCATCGACCACATCGCCTCCGGACTCACCGGCTCGGGTCTCATGGCGCTGGGCGCGTACCTGTTCGCCCAGGGGATTGTCACCAGCGGCGGTGGGGACGACGAGGGGCAGGACACCCTCAACGATCTGACAGGTGTTCAGAATTACGCGCTGAACCTGCCCGGCGGCGGAAACGTCACGCTGGACTGGCTGGCCCCGGAGGCCCTGCCCTTCTTCATGGGCGTGGAGCTGATGGATTCCGCGGGGCAGGGAGGAAGCACGGCGGAGAGTATTTCCACCGCCCTGAAATCCATCTCCGACCCCATGCTGGAACTGTCCATGCTCCAGTCCCTCAACGATGTAATTGACAGTGTTTCCTTCTCGGAGAACAAGCTGGGGGCGCTGGTTTCTTCCGCGCTGGTCAGCTACTTCACGCAGCCAATCCCCACCTTTGGCGGACAGATTGAGCGCTCCGCCGAGGACGTGCGCATGACCACCTACACCGACAAGAACCTGCGGTTGCCAACCGATCTCCAGTATGCCATTGGCCGGGCCAGCGCCAGGATACCCGGATGGGACTACCAGCAGATGCCCTACATCGACGCATGGGGCAGGGAGGACAGCAGCGGGCCCCTCTGGTTGCGCATGGCAAACAATTTCCTCAATCCGGCCTATACCTCCAACAAGCAGGTGACGCCGGTGGACGAGGAGATACAGAGGATTTATGACCAGACAGGAGACGCCTCAGTGGTTCCCCAGCGGCCGGAACGCTACATCACCGTGGACGGGGAACGGATTGACCTGAGCAAGGAGAAATACGAGCAGTACGCCACCAAGCGGGGTCAGATGCAGTTTGAAATGCTGGGGAACATCATAGACAACCCGACGTACCGGAGCATGAGCGATACCGACAAGGCGTTTGTCATTGACAGCGTCTATGAGTATGCGGACAAGACCACAAAGTCTGAGATCAGCAGCTACAGGCTGGACGGATGGGTAAAGACAGCGGCGCACAGCGACCTATCCCCGGAGGACTATATCCTGTTCCGGGCCGCCATCACAGACATTGAGGGAGAAGACCGAAAAGACCGGATTATGTCCGTCATAGACCGCATGAACGTGAGCGATGAAGTGAAGGACGACTATTACTACGCAGCAGGTTACAAGGAGTCGACCATCGACGACGCGCCGTGGCATAGCCGGTGGTAAATATGGCAAAGGCTTTGATTCGGTTCCCCGGAAGGCTGGAGGAGCTGACCACCACCGAAATGAAGCACTCCATCCGCGAGGCCAACCTGGGGAAAGACGACACACGGATCGCGGAGCTCTATCTGCTGGAGCGAAAGCCTCAGATTGATGTTGCCGACTGCTGCGAAATCGACCGGAAAACGATTCACCGCCACATGCCTTTTATCTGTGAAAAGGTGGAGTTCACGGCCTCAAAGCTGGGCTTCCTTCAAAAAGGTACATAACGCCCCATAACTTCCGCTGGGATGTCCCCCGGCGGAAGTTTTTTTGTGCGACAATATAGACATGGAGGACGTGAGGATACAGGGTTGGTACACGTCGCCGCCCTCCTCACGGACTCCTTATTTTTATGGACAAGGACGTGTTGGATATGACTTTAATCGAGAGGATGGTAGCCGCCGGGATGTCCCGCGAGTGCGCCGCCGAAACGGCGATGTGGTACATGGCGCAGGGGGATGACGAGGGCCTGGAGGCATATGTGACAGCATTGGAGGGAAAACATGGGATTCATTCAGCATAACGAAAACCCAGACGGACGCAACGTAGGGGACTGCACCATCCGGGCCATTGCAAAGGCTCTCGGACAGAGCTGGGAGGAGACCTATGTGGGCGTCGCCCTCCAGGGCTACATGATGCGGGATATGCCGTCGGCCAACCATGTGTGGGGGGCCTACCTGCGCAGCCGTGGCTTTGACCGGGACATGATACCCAACTCCTGCCCGGACTGCTACACGGTGGCCGATTTTGCCGCGGAGCATCCCGAAGGCACCTATATCCTGGCCCTGTCCGGCCATGTGGTGTGCGTGCAAAACGGAGATTGGATCGACACCTGGGACAGCGGCGGGGAGATACCGCTCTACTACTGGCACAAGGAGGCGTGACCCATGAGCTACCCTTACTATGGATACCAGCAGCCGCAATTCTACCAGCCGCCCATGCCGGATCAGCTTGCACAGCTCCGTGGGGCACAGTTTCAGCCCATGCCCCAGCAGATGCCGCAGGCACAGCCCCAGCAGGCGCAGGCCAGCGGCCAGAGCATGGTATGGGTGAGCGGTGAGGCGGAGGCAATGGCCTATCTGGTGGCCCCTAACAGCGCCGTGGCGCTTTGGGACAGCAACTCACCCACCATCTATCTCAAGCAGGCGGATGCCAGCGGGAAACCGTCCATCAAGGTATATGACCTCGTAGAGCGCACCAGCGGGGCCAGAACGGCGCAAGCCCCACAGGGCGTGGAGTTTGCCACAAAGGCCGATCTGGAGGCCCTGGCGGCCCGTGTGGACGCGCTGGCGGCCCCGAAAACAACTGCGAAGAAGAACGCGAAGGAGGATGCAGAATGAATCCCTTTTTCGGAGTCATGGGTGGCGGTGGCCGCCCCAACATGATGCAGCAGTTTCAACAGTTTATGCAGCAGATGAAGGGCAAAGACCCCAATGCTATCATCAATGAAATGGTCTCAAGCGGAAAAATCTCGCAGGAACAATTAAACCACGTCCAACAGCAGGCCCAGCAGATGTCGGGCATGTTTGACGGGATGCGGGGAATGTTCGGCAAGTGATCAAAATCCCGGCCGGGTTTTGAAAATAAAAACAAAGGAGAATTTACATGAGTCTTTCTTCTGACGGCGGCACCGTTATGACGATGCCGGTTCAGCCTGCCTATCAGGGCGGCAACGGCGGTTTTGGATGGGGCGGGGACTGGTCCAGTTGGATCATCCTGTTCCTCATCTTCGGCCTGTTCGGCGGTTGGGGCGGCTATGGCGGCTTCGGCGGTGGAAACGGCGTGAACGGCCCCGGCTTCCAGGGGTACGCTACCCGCGCTGATATCAACGAGGGCTTTGCCCTGAACGGCCTCCAGAACGGCCAGACCTCCATCCGGGACGCCGTGACCAGCGGATTCCACGGCGTGGACACCGCCATGTGTAACCTGGGCTATCAGACCCAGGCGGGCTTCAATGCCCTGGGTGCTCAGTTGGCTTCCTGCTGCTGCGACACCCGGGAGGCGATTCAGGGGGTGCGGTACGACCTCGCCACCACCGCCTGCGCTACGCAGAACACCATCCAGAACACCACTCGAGACATCATCGACAACGCCAACGCCAACAGCCGGGCGATTTTGGATTTCCTGACCCAGGACAAGATCGCCACGCTCCAGGCGGAGAACCAGTCCCTCAAATTGGCTGCCTCTCAGGCCAACCAGAACAGCTATCTGACCGCCACGCTGGATGCGCAGACCAATGAGCTGATCCGCCGGATCAGCCCGTCCCCGGTGCCTGCCTACCAGGTGCCCAACCCCTATACCGGCTGCTGCGGCTACAATAACTGCGGCTGCTAAAACCCAATACATCAACTTCCGAGGATTCCTTGGATGTTCGGCCCCGTGCCGATATTGAGACAAATGCGGCGGGGCAATCGTCCCGCCGCTATTTTTTCAGAAAGGATTGAGATTATGGCTGAATTTACTAGCGTATTTGTTCAGCAGGTGGCCGCCGGGCAGAATGTGGCTTTTACTGAGACGCCTGTCAGTGGCTCTAACTGCATTGTCCACCGGGATGGCGCTGGGATTGTCACCCTCCGGGGGCAGACCAACCAGTGCCGCGCCCGCTACAAGGTCGTGTTTGGCGGAAACATTGCGATTCCCACTGGCGGGGCAGTTGGCCCGATTTCCCTGGCGATCGCCGTTGAAGGAGAGCCCCTGGGCAGCGCCACCGCCACGGTGACCCCCGCCGCAGTAGGCGATTTCTTTAATGTATTCGCTGCGGTATTTGTTGAGGTTCCGCGCGGCTGCTGCGTGACGGTGGCAGTACGCAACATCAGCACAGAAACGATTGAGGTCAGCAACGCGAACCTCATTGTTGAACGCGTAGCCTGAAAGGAGAGGATAGCATGAAAGCGCTATACGAGCTGAAAGAAAAATTCGAGATGGAGCTGGAAGAGCTGGCCCGGAAGGGTGAACTGGGTGCGGGCGACCTGGAGCTGGCCCACAAGCTCACTGACACCATTAAGAATATCGACAAAATCTGTGCACTGGAGGAGGACGGCGGCTACTCTGGCGACTCCTATAGCCGCGGCTCCAGCTACCGCCGCCGCCACTACGTCCGCGGACACTATAGCCGTGATGGCTACAGCAATGACCGGGGTGGCTATAGCCGTGACGGCGGGTATTCCCGGCATGACGCCGTCGAGGCCATGATGGAGCAGGCCCGCGATATGATGGAGAGCGCGACCAACGAGAGGGAACGCGAAGCCATCCGTCGTTTTATGACTGAGCTGGAACGAGATTGATAAAGGCGACAATAAGAACACCGCCCGTTAATAGGGCGGTGTTCTCTTACCTATGGCATTTGAAAATCCGTTAGCATTTTTGTTAGCATTTTCTTTTTCAAAATGGTATTTTTAAGTATCCGACTTGTTATCGTAGCTCTCATTTATGAAACTTCAAAAACGCCCGCAAACCATTGAAAAATAAAGAAAAACTCCGAAACCCTTATCGCTAAAGGCTTCGGAGCTTTGGCAGCGGGTGAAGGATTCGAACCCCCGTACAAATCGTTAAAACCATTGTGCCACAATGGTGCTTATTCTTCATTAGCATTTTTGTTAGCATTTTCTCCACTGCGATAGAATGCACTCAGGGCCGTCTCATACCGAGCTATGTCCGACTTGGCAATGTGGGTATAGATTTTATGCATGGTTGTGGCATCAGCCCAGCCTCCGATTTCCATTGCGATTTTATCCGGAATCTGGAGGTGGTAAGCCAGGGAGGCGAAGCTGTGCCGGAGGCCATGGACTCCGACATTCGGAAGCCCATTCGCGCTGCAAATCTTTTTGATGGCGCACCGGAGGCTGTTTTGGTGTATCTCCAGCACCGGGCCGGATGGTTTCCGGTCACGCTCCAGCGCCACTGCCAGCTCTGGAATCATGATGGGGACCTTGCGGGCTGAGGTAACATTTTTGTTCTGGCGTTTTTCAATATACTTGTTGTCCTCATTCAAAACTACCGCGCCGGATACGCGGATGAATTTCGGGTTCTGAGGTATGTTCTGCCACTTTAAGGCTTGAATTTCTGATACACGGAGAGAGCATAAAGCCAACAGGCAGGGAACCGCATATTTCGTATCCTTGACAGCGGAGACAAATTTTTTTATTTCATCAGGTGAAAGAAATGGCTTTTCGGCTGGGATCTGAACCGGAAGGGTAATCGCCGGCAGCTTTTTCCCGGTGGCGTCCTCTACGACGCTTCGAATAAATCCCCAGGCGTTTTTCAGTGTTTTAGGAGAGCATAGGGCGGCCTCCTGATTTACAATGACCTGCCACTCGGACTCTGGTATTTCGTCCAGCCTGCGGGACAGTGTGCTCTTGAACCGGTGCTTTTGAATGGTTCGGTATCCCCGCACAGTCAGAGGGGACAGGGTATTGTCCCGAGCCGATATGTAGCTGTCTATGGCCTCGTTCAATGTCGGGGAGTCTGTTTCCTCCGGTTTCTTCGGGGCTCTCTTACCAACCAGATACTCTGCTTTTACCGCCTGAGCCTGCCGGGTACATTCCTTTTCTGTGCCGGCCGTTACCGGGATGCTTTCTCCGCCGAGGCGGAGCTGTATAAACCATTTCCCGGACGAGAGTTTCCTGGCCTTTGGAACTTTCATTGACAAATTCCCTCCATTCCGATAAAATGAAGGAGCAGACAGCCCACAAGCATCTGCCCTTCTATGGCCGCCTCCGGTATTGCGAGTACCGGGGGCGGTTTCTCTTGCTTTCTGTCGATTGCTGTGCTATTCTGTCTACAGGCGCTGCACAACGGCAGGCGGTTAGCCACACCTCCCGAAAGGGGGTGAGGCCCATGCGGATCACACTACATATCGGACGGTTCACCGTTACGATTATTGTGAAAAGCAGAAACCGCCACCCTGTCCGGTGACGGTTTCTTAATGGAACTATTCACTTAACACAGGGCTAACCGCTTGTTGCAACGCCTTCCTGTGTCTATTATAAACCGTCCTGTATTCTCTTGTCAAGGCCGCCTCTCCTGGGGCGGCTCTTTTTATGGCCTCGGCGGGTTGCAGACGGAGCAGGGGGTGTAGCCCATACCGATTGCAGCTTCAACATTATAGATCCAAAAATCGCGTCCTTTTATGTATTGACATCCATATGTATGATACTTTTCGCCATATTCAGTTACAATAACAGCGTGATCTTGCCAGAAATTCAATTCTGACTGCATTTCATTTTTTTGAGACCTTATATCGTTATACTGTTCTTTGAGCCGTTCATAATTTTCTTCAATTACATCTAATTCCGTTTGCATAGAATCAATTTTATTTAATAGATTTCCCCTGCTATAAATAAACACCCCAGTTATAATCAATATAACAACAACAGAGCACGCAAAAAGTATTCTCGCCCTTTTAAGGCGCTTTAGCAGACCTTTTTCATCCAAAGGAATATCTCCACCCTTTCGATCAGACCCTATGATCGCTTCAAATACCCCATTTATGAGCAAAAACGCTAGTGTGGAAAATACAATAAACGTAAAAGGATTATAAAACGAATATAATGGCCAGAGTAAGAAACCAAAGAAAAAGAAAAGACCTAGCCCAGCAAGAAAATTAGCAAACGTACAATCAAGTTCCTGCATAAAGGGAAAATAGAAAGCTCCAATAAAAGCGGAAATTAGATAGGCAATAGAGAACAGAAATATATAATTTGGCAGATAACCTTCTTTACCTTTTTCGATTTTATTCTCCATAAACTGTATTTTAACCCTCTTTGTTCCCGGCAATTAGAACAAACTGATCGTGCCCATACGATATTTAGCGAGACGTTGCGGAACTCCCATATAGGCCGCGGCATCTGAAATTGTGCGCTCTAAAAATGGAAGAAGTTCATTGTCATCATACAGAAAATCAAGTGCGAAACGATCGGCTTCATTCTCGAATTTCTCAACCGAAAATCTTGTATGTGCTCTCAAAAACGGCGTACTTAGATTCGGATGCAGAATAGCATGAGCCACCTCATGGGCACAGGTGAATGTAGCGAGATACCCATCCAGCTCCTCATTGATATGTATGAACTTCTGCTTGTAACAGCGGTTATAATACCCCAAAATTTCGCCCAAAGGCTCATGGAGCACAATAATACCTAGTGATGCCGCCAAATCGAACGGGTTGCGCGTTTCGTATTTACGGCACATCGCTTCGGCAATCACTTTGGTATCCACCGCTAATCCTCCTTACGGTATTTTTTCGGCGTATACTTTTGCTTGGCAAGTTTCTTACCCATTTCCATACTGTTACGGAGAGAATCTGCTAGGAGCTCGCGGGTTGTCGGATCAATGGATTCGCCTGAAAACATAAGCCCGTCCTGCCCGCTCTCCAGATCTGCTAAAATGTCCGCTAACTTTTTTTCAATATCGCGCTCATCCTCCTTGGTAAGGGTGGGCGCTTTTGTTTTTGCGTCAAGGAGTTCGTCCACAGTAACTTCTAATACGAGCGCAATCCTTTTGATGGTTTCAAGGTCTGGCTCTCTATTACCTGTTTCGTACTGGCTCAATGTATTAGCCGCAATCCCAAGCTTGGCGGCCAATTCCTTCTGCTTTATTCCTTTACTTTTTCGTATCTCTTGGATTCTCACTTTGACCACCTCGCTTACACTATATATCACAAAATGTGAATAATCAAGCACAATCACAAAAAGAGATTTTTAGTAAATTTGCCAGCTTGATAAAATCACGATATGAGAATATAATAGTTCACATAACGAGAATTTGGAGGTGAGAATTTGGGTACCTGTTTCCGAATCAAAGAGCTACGGCAGTCCGCCGGATTAACCCAGGCCCAGCTTGCGTTTCGGCTGGATTTGAAAAGCCCGAGCACCGTAACTATGTGGGAGACCGGAGATCGAAAACCTCCGAGCACAGTTCTTCCGCGCCTTGCTCATGTACTTGGTGTTTCTGTTGATGCTCTTTACGAGAATACCACAAGCGAAGTCCGATAAAACGGACTGATAGGAGGGGGGTGAAAGGAATCGGTAATTTAGTAGGAATCGCACTTCTAACTATGTCCCTTCTGCCAAAAGCGGCCTTGGAAATATGGTATTTCCACGACCGCGAATCAGCAATATTCACTCTATTTTGTTGGGGCTTTGGCACACTCTTACTCTTAAGTGCTTTTGCGCTTTCGCTTCTCTTCTATTACTTGGGATAGGCAGTCGTCTGCCTGTTTGAGGCGTTCTTGGAAATCAGAGCTGTAAAAGTCGACTATGCCAGAGTTCGGGCTTATGTCAAAAAGAATGCGATAAAGGTTGTCCAAACTATCGGCAAGTGGCCCCTGTTCTTTCGACCGAACGGAGGCAACTCGGCAAATTGCGTTATCAAAGCTGGAAGGAAGCTTCTCTTGGATACATAGTGCCACGGAAGAAACCATCTCGGCAAATTCGTCATCTGAGGTAACAATGGTTTCGTGTTCCCAAGTCAATCTGAGCTTTTCTACCTCTTTTACGGCAGAAGACCTCGATACAAACCAGGATAAGAGTCCAGATATGGCAGTTCCGACCAGCGCAATAATCGCGCAAACGATTTCCGTTTTCATGATCTTCCATCCTCCTTTTTCATCTATGATACCACGGGGCGAAAAGGGGGACAACAAAAAACGCCCCAGCCGGTGGGGGAACACCGACCAGGGCTGCAAACCTAATCGACCTACCCGACTAGGCTTGATGGAACAAGTGTACTACTTTCCTTCGAGCCTGTCAACTGGCAAGGAGGAAAAATTATGCCGAACAAGAAAGATGAAATTGAGAACCGCTTTACCGCCGCGCGGCACGTCATGGACGATCTGTGCCGGGCCTACTACGGGATGACCTGGGACGAGCACGAACGCCTCCATGGAGGCCGGGGCGGCTCAGGCGGCTATCTTCCGCTTTTTACCGCCTGCCTCCAGATGGCGGCGGAGCTGGCCGGGAAGGAATTTGCCCCGGCTGACTACACGGAGCTGGAGCTGTGGCAGCTCTGTGAGCTGTACGCCGCCTCCGGACTGTCCGTACAAGCGTTTGCGGAACGGTATCTTTAAAAAAGGAGGAATCTCAATGCCAAAATTGAGAATGACAGACCAGCAGCGCAGAGAAAAGGCGCTGATGCGGGCACTCGAAAAAGCCAAATTTGAGAACGACCTGAAATATGACATAGATGTTGCCAACCGTTTGGGCGTCGTTCCTGTTACATATCTGCGCAGAAAGAAAAAGTCGTTTCAGACGACGCCCCTACAGGATTTCGCCTTGATGGCACGGGTGCTTCATTTTACAGGCCGGGAGGTCTGCGAGATCGTCGGCGTCCCATACAAGGAGGTGACGACAGAATGAATCATCAGGCCGAGCGCGACAGACGTGCAAAGGCGTACAGCTACCGGGCCTACCGCCGCCGGGTACAGCAGGCGCAGGCGGTGGCCCAGCGGGTACAACTGGCGGTGGTTGCCGGAGCGGCGCTGGTGCTGGCTATTCTGGTGGCAGCGAGCCTATGAAAAAGCAACTGATCGTGACTACCGTATACCTGTTCTTTTTGTTGGCGCTGGTTGCACTGATCGAAATTGTCTGGAACCAGGAACCGGAACAGCCAGCCATTGAGACCCCGGCAGCAACCACCACTCCGGCCCCCACGCCCACCGGCCCGCTCACCATCCAGATCACCGGACTGGAGGGCGCGGAGAGCATCGACGACGTGTGGGCGGTCATTGAAATCCCACATTGAGGAGGGAGCAAAATGGACTTAAAAAAGATTTTGGACGAGCATCTCCTTTGGCTGAATGGAGAGGGCGGCAGCCGTGCCAACCTGCGCGATGCCGACCTGTTCGGTGCCAACCTGCGCTGTGCCAACCTGAGCAATGCCGACCT
>OFLZ01000853.1_pt1 | contig 20473 bp, 19 predicted proteins | sample 1541321 | NCBI WGS metagenome assembly OFLZ01 (sample SAMN04209223, study PRJEB22552) | human gut metagenome | biome: gut; material: feces | host: Homo sapiens | place: USA: Oklahoma | reverse complement strand
CGATAGCTGCCTGAAAAACCAGCAATATTATCCGTATGATCTGGCTCACTTCAAAAAATAATTTTGTGTCTAAATCAAAAATAGCAACATCACACCAAGGCGCGGCAGACAGGCCGCGCCTTTCCCATACCCAAAACTGAACCCCGCCAATTTCCCGTTGTGGAGCTGGCCGTGGCGCCGGGACGCAGTACGCAGACCTGCAAGCGGGCCTTGCGGGAGCTGGAGGACGCCGGACTGATCCTGCAGGTGCGTCAGGGAATTGGAGCGCCGAACAGGATTTATGTGCTGGTGCCGAAGAAGCGGGATTGAAGAAAATCCTGCGGCACGGTATAATGAAAAGTAAGAAATCCTCGCCGCCATACAGCGAGGAACGCCGGGAGGCGGCGAGAAAGTTTGTGAGGAAACGCAATAGCGCCGAGAGGTTGAAATAGTAAATATGACAGATATAGAGCGGATCATAGCCACAATTAAAGACTATCAAGACAAAAATCTTTCTCTGGAAGATCTTCAGTCATATTTTCAAACACTACCCTTATGCTTATATTTTTCAGCACAGCAAATAGAAGAATTAGAGGAGCAACTTGAAACTATCCGTTTTCTTATTTCAGATGAAATGCAGCATGAAACGGTTATACATTATCTGAAGCCTATGAAAAATTACTTAGAAAGTTTGCGAAGTAGTAAAATAGTACCTTTAATTGAAAATTTAATTACTGGAAAAGACATTTCAATCGAAAATGCACAGCACATAGAAGTTTTGCTTGATGATTACTATGAAAATGATGAAGTCATTCAAGATTTTATTACTGATCTTGCTCTCTATAATCCTGGTGGTGGAGAATACTTATATAGTCATTCAGAGATAACACCTAAAGCTAAACATATATTGGCTTATATTCAAAAAAATTATTGTAGTGATGGTTAGACTATATTTCCCTTCTTCAAGTGAAATTTGAAATGGAGAGATAAGTTTGCTTGTGAATGACCGCGCCATACAGCGAGGAACGCCGGGAGGCGGCGAGAAAGTTTGCGTGGGAACACAACAGCGTTGAAAAATTATACAAAAGATAAGGAGCGAAACGCATGGATTTAATCAAACAGATTTATATTCTTTTTGACAATTTCAGTGATGAGAACTGCCGGATGTGGAATGGATATAATCCAGACTGGAGGCCCAACTGGAATGAGGAAATTGAAGATGAACTGAAACGAATTCAAGAACATTCCCCCATCCCTCTGCCAGATGATTACTGCGAAATATTCCGTGCTTTTGGCGGGGGTGGGATTGAGGACAAGCGGCCAAACTGGGCGATACCCGATATGAGTTTCTGGGCATGGGCGGAAATAGAGGATTTTAATGATTGTTTTGATTTCTTTGAGGAATGTCCCAATGCTCTTCCCATTGGCGATGACATTGGGGACAGGATGTATATGCTCATCCAGAGCAAGGAAGAAAACGGGATCTATATGTCTGGAAAATCTCTCTTTTGGGATAAAGAGTATAGAACAAAAATCGCAAGCTCGTTTACGGAACTTTTTACCGATGCCGATGTACAGCGAAAATTCCGCAATTATTATTGCTATGGTTATGACAAAGGAACTGATGGGAGGTAACGGCGCAAAAATCCCTTTAGGAACTAGTCCAGCTAATAAAAATCAAGAGGGATCGCAGAAAAGTTTTCCTTTCTACAAGCGATACCCATATGGGAGGGAGGGGCGTAAATCAGATGGGCGAATTAGCGTGGTGGATTTATCCCATAGAGTCGATAGCCATTGGAGCCGCTGTTTTTATAGGGGGGCATAACCTTACCTGCTATTATCCATTTCTCTTGTCACACAAATTTTATATCACCGTGAAGAATCCTAAATTGCAAAAAATCTTGGTTTCTGATCAATTTAATCGTAATAAATCATCTCAAACAAAACATGAAGATCGGAACAAAATGGCTGTACTCGGATTTATTCACTATGTCATTCAATTTCTGCTGTTGAGCGCAATTTATACCTTGGATCTCTATCTTATTGTTTCCAAGGTGGCAGATATTGCATTCAATATGGTTTTCTTTCAAGCGATTTGGCTCAAGTTGGCTTTAGTTTCTCTCACTGCTTGTGGAATTTCAATAATATCCTATCATCTTGACCATGGATTAGGAACATTGGTAAATAGGCACTCTCGTTAGTAATGGACTTAGTCTTGATAGTCTTAGTTTGGGACTGACAAAAAGGGCCGCTTCTGTTTCCGGCTGACCGCGCCATACAGCGAAGAACGTCGGGAGGCTGCGAGGGAACACAATCTCATAGAAAGGATGAAGAAATAATGGAGAGTTGTTCTTGCGGTAAATATCAATATGGAGATGAAGTAAAACTTCCAAACTCTGCTTGGCAATATGTGAAAGAGGGATTTATGGGTACAGTTTACAAATGTTGCAAATGTGGGTGTTTATGGTTTAAGACTATAAGTAGCGGTATAATTGGAATGCCCATATATATTAAATCAAAACCTGATGCAGACTTTGGAAAGCCAAGTCCAGCTTCAGATGTCAGACTAGAAGATTTACTTGTAAAAAAGTAACGGGATATATAAGAGTGGCAAATATAAGATTCCTTTAGGAACTAAGCCCAGTTAATAAATCAAGAGAACGGCAGAAATAGGCTGGTGGCCTATGCCCGCCGCTGGCCGGAGTGCTGCCGGGAGGCAGCGAGGGAGTTTTCGAGGGAACATAGTAGCGCTGAGAGGTTATCCGTGATTAAGAGAGGATAAGTTATAGGAGAAGGTATTTATGTGTAGCGTTGATTTAATCTATCAATACCTAAAAGAGTACTCCAAAGAAACTGTGGAGCAGTTTGATGATTTAATGGACCAGGTAATGGATCAGGCAAAACAGGGAAACGTTTTTGCAGAAGAAGATATAGACGATTTGTGCAATCTATTGTTTACGGTTGAAAGAGATTTGGAGGATGAGTCGTCATATAATATTGACTGGACGATCAAAGACCGTATTATGGAAACAATCATTATCCTCATATGGAACAGCGGACAGCCTACTTGCTTTGAAATAATAGCAAAAGCGATAGGCAAATATTCTACTCTTTCGCGCCCCTATCTGAAATATGTCATTGAAACATTTTTGACCGTTTTCTTATTAGGAGCTCCGAGCCAGAGTGAGGATGAAATTGTACGAAATCGAGCCATTTTTTTGGGTGCAATGAAAGGATATACTCAAAAGGAAATTGTAAAAAAATTTTGTGAATCGAATTTGAAGCAAATAAAGGAGAAAGAAAAAAATGAAGAACTTCCACTCAAAACCCAAGAATTGAAATCGTCTTTATTAGACATATATAAGTTTGCTTGTGAATGACCGCGCCATACAGCGAGGAACGCTGGGAGGCCGCGAGGAAGTTTGCGAGGGAACATAATAGCGTTGTGAAGTTATTTAAAAGAATAGGGAGCAATGTATGAAAAGAAAAATCTTATGGGGAGTTATGGCCTCTTTTATGATCATAGCGATAGCCTTGATGACGATCATGCTTATCCGAATGGCCCAAATGACCGTTCCTGGAGCATCGTGTGTGTCCCCGTCGGGGCCATATTACGATGGCCTGTATATTGATCTGGTACAGGAAGCGGATTATCAGAGCTATTTAGACAATAGAGACAGCGCAGCGGACAGCCACATTATAAAGATTTCCAATGATACAGGATATCTGGCCTGTGCCTTGGCTTCCTCCGGCGATTTAGAGATTGTGTATCCGAAGTTTGTTCATGAGGGGTCTCCTGTCGAACTGCGTTTTGAGAACCGTGTGCTGACCGGCTACCGACTGACTTATGAGGGAGAAACACAGAGTATGCTCGGAGCCCGTGAGCAGGCAGCACTCACAGAAGATGATCAGACTACCATTGAAGATGTGGCGTTTGAGCTGGCTTGGAGTGACGAAACTTGGGTGACTGATCAGCCGTCACTGGAAGCAGTTCTGGCGGACTATATGGAACAGGTGGATGCTTTTGTAGCTGAAAATGGGCCGCACACTGATGTCACCCTATAAATCCCGCAGGATGAAAGCCATTAGTAGAGTGGAAGGAGCGATTGCTGCCAGTAGTGTCCATGGCCCCACCAGACAGAGGAGCGTTTTTGATGGATGTTTTGTGCAGAGGGAATTATAGACTTATGTGATTTAGGATGCCTTTTCATTGATGAGCACGGAGACATTTGTTGACAGAACATAATAGGACCAGATAATTTTAGGCCGGCTTTCATGCAGAAAGTCGGCTTTTATATCTCCGATATTGCGGGTGCACCGTCTCATTATGTGCTAGGATATATTGAATGACCGTACCTCACCTCGTCATGTGACTTTTATGTAGACAAAGAAAACCTACACCACATAGTTGAGTGGTGTAGGTGTATGTTCGTTTGAATCAAGGCAACAGTCTGGTAATATTTTGAACACACAGTATGTTCGTCAGTTAAGTAAAGTTCCCCACGATAGATTCTCGAATTATATAGAAAATGCTTAGGTAAGCGAAGAACGTAAATGTCCCGGCAGACTGCCAATCACTACATGAGAAGTTTTGTCATCCCAAAAGAAATAAATTCGCAGACAGTAGAGCGCATTGTGGCTGACGCCCTTTTTCAAGTGCCGCTCCAGCAGCCGCCGTTTTCCCCCATAGGTGATGTAATATTCATCTCCCTGCTCCAGGATATCGCTGCCCTCCCCAAAGCCGCACTCGCTTAGGCCAGGGTCAACCGCGTTGCAACGCTGTAAAAAGGCGTCCCGGTTGATCCGGCCCTTCCGGTAATCATAGTAGTCCTCCGCCAGCAGGATCAGGCAACGATAGACCATGGATGGGTTTTGATAGACGGCAGATTTCAGGGCACGGACTGCCCTCGGATGCAAATAGAGACGGTCCGGATAATACTGCTCCACCCATTTTGCCATTTGCTCATAGGTCAAATCGACCGGAGGCCGTTCTGTTTTCCCGTGCTTTAACCGGGCGATTTCCCGTCTCTGACGGTCCATCATTTCCGCCATAGCCGTCATCTGCTTTTGAAGCGCCTGACTGTCCTCCCGACAAGCTGCCATATCGGCGTAGTATGTCTCGGCCAACGCCTTATATTCTTCCTTGGATTCATATACCCGGCGCAACTGCTCCCGACACTGTGCCAGCAATTCCTCCGTGCTTTCCTCCGTACTGGCGGAGAGCATACGGATCTGCTCCGCTTCTATGTAAAACCGAACGCCAAACCCGTTCCAATCAATGACCTGCGCGACGCTTTGCAGGTGAATCGCTTTTTCCAGCTCCTTTTCAAATTCGCCGGGGTAAAAATTCCTTTTAATGGTTTGAGCTGTGTAGAGCGGATGTTTGTAGGGGTCATCTGATTCAAAATCAATCGAACTGGGCCAGTAGATACGGACGGCGCCACCAAAGCAGGACCACTCGTCCTCAACGATCCGGCTAAGCTCATAGGTTGCATCCCAGTCTATAACCATTACATGGGCGCTGTCAACCAGAGCTGCGGCCAGTTTCCATCCGTCCACTAAATATCCGTTCTGACCAAGCGCAGGATTTTTGGCTTGAGAAATCAGGACAACGGGCAGCCGTCGGTCCTCGGCACACAAGAGGCCAATCAGTTTACTGACTTTGTGCGTTGAAATATGCTGGGGCTCTGTCGAGAGCCGGAGGCCATCATTCAGGCCAACCTCGTCTATCAGCTGGCGCACAAATACCGGCGACCTGGGCACAGGCTTTACCTTGGAGCCAGGCTCGCGGAGAAAAGCGGTTTCCCGGACCGCAAGGAGCAGACTGTGACGATATGGCTTGATCTCAGCCTCAACAGTGTCCCGGATGCCGCTTTCAAATACAGAGGAACGAAGGGTGAAAAAGTGTTCCTCCGGCTGGTAAATCACCGCAACAGACCGTCCTTTTTTCGTTGACCCGCTCACAGTCGCCGGAAACTCCGGGAGCGGAATGCAGTCGATGACTTCCCTGCGCATCCAAGCATAGAGGATCCACGCCGCAGCCATAAATTTTTCGTCATTGATTCCGTCTATTTCGGAGCCAATCCATGCCGCAAACTGATAGATGTTTTTCATTGTCGTTTTCTCCCTAATGGTAACAACCGACCTGTACGTCATTCCCCTCGCTTGCTATTATTTTACTACACATGGTCTCAAAATCATAGGTATTTGTTAAAAAATCCCGGCTACTCAACGCAAAACCTCGACAAGACGCTCCAATCTGGCTGCGAAATAGGTTGCTGCCTTATTCCCGATTCTCATTCAAGAAATCCCGGAATATTTTGTTATAATGCTCCCTGTCTTGCAGCTTGTTAATCAGTGGGATAACACGACGGCACAGTTCCGCCTCCTCTGCTGGGCACATGGCGGTTGTCATGTGTTCCTCCACGATTTTTAGGTCCCGCACATCATGATATATTTCATCAATCAGGCAGTAAAAGAGACTATCAGCGTCCGCAAAGTATTCATAGTTTCCATCTATGTCTGGCCGAACTACTCCAAATTTTGAGGACACCAGAATATCAAAATAATAATGCCCATGAATATACGAACCAAATGCCCGTAAAACATCATCGATTTTTTCCATCTCTGCCGCCTCAACAAAGACTTTTCTCGGCTTCATTTCATCTTCACGGGCTGTTGATGCAAGCAATCCCAAAATCAGTTCTTCTCTCGACAAATTTTTATATAGGTCTATCCCCAACAGTGTCTCTTTCGTATTTTTGTCCATTGTGTTACACCTTTCTAAATCGGAGATTTTATTCAGATGTGCCCAGTGAGTTTGGAAGAAAACTCATTACGGCATTTTAGACTTTGCTAGAAAGTTGTAGAAGTCAATCCCTGCACCCGGCGTTGACTGTATCTGATCTCCTGCATCAAATTGAGGGCTGTGTTCTCCGTCTCCTGAACCATAATTGGGGAAGAACTTCAGGACTGCATTTTCCAGTGCGGCACGGTTGATCCTCGGCCCCCATGAATTTCCATCATAATCAATCATCTCATAAATAGGGAGACAACTCACTTTATAAGTAAAAAAACGGTAGCCGCAGGTGTTGTCGATACCATTTTCTTGGTCATACTTGTTTAGTGATGCAAGTTCCAATGTTTCAGGCCAAATCCCGCTACAGAGGGGATAGGCGATTGCCAGTATCCATCCGACCTCCGCAGTTTCCAGCCAATATAGGCCATTGAAAAGGCGGTCGTGCCGCAGAACTGGTCCCCATGGAGTTTCTTCCGGAATGGGAAACTCGCCAAAATATTCCGGACAAACTTCCATTCCAAATGACTTGTCACTTTCCAAAGAGTAGCCTTTCGGCAAAGGCAGCCCATGTTCAGCAAGGTATTTATGGGCCTCATATTCTACAACATGCCGCCCCTTACAGTCATAATCGTTATCATATAAATATACCCTCGGGATGATTGGTAGTTGTACGCCATAGGCCCGCGCTTCCGAAGAGATTGCAGGGGAGTCCTCTGTTACCGCAATATATTCCGTTAAAAAATGAGGACTGATTTTATTGCCTTTAGTTCCAATATAGTACACGCCCGGACAAATGGTTTCCGCAAAATGGATTGTGCCGTACTGATTTTCAACGGTATGAAAATCAAACGGAAGTTCTGATACCGGTATCTGCTTTTCGCTGGAATCCCCTTTTACGACCACTGGCACAGGAATGTGCCTTTGAGATTCGGGCGGAACCAGTGCGGCGATTTCTGGCGGTAGTTCCCGCAGCCTTGTCCCGCACTCAGAACAAAAGAATGCTGTATCACACATTTGTTTCTTGCAGTTTGGGCATCGTAACATTGTAAATTTCCTCCATTAAGCCTGACACTTTGACTTATTTAGATTGGAAGTATGGGTTACTTGATGGAGCGTATCCACCAACAGGCGTTTGATATGATCACATGATAACTGAACCGTCTTTCTTTATGGGATTCGACTCCCTATATCTCTGATCTCTGTATCTCCATGTATGTCGATAGTGTTTTTCTGCGAATAAATTATACTTCCTAGAACACTATAAGTCAACGATATAACGAAGTATAATGTTCGTATCAACGAAGGAGTGCGGACGGCAGAATTATGAAAAATGTACTTGCGGAAATTACAAGATTACGATTAGAACGTGGTTGGAATGAATATAAACTGGTTCCAATGTCAAGGACAATTTTTTGACAGTAACAGATACAAAATAACCACCGTTACTGGTGAAAAAAGCGTAAGCACAGCATGGCCGCCATATTAATGCCGGCCATGCTGTGCTTATAATAGGGGGTGTTTTTTTTTGCAGATTTACTAAGTCTGTTGCGGCAACGGGGTTACTGGGTTCACTCTATCGCATTGATAAGTATCACAAAGGCGAATAGAGAAAGTACCTTAAAAAAGTTCACGCATTTTGTAAATATAAGCGAGTTCTGGATGGGCTCCCCAGTTTTCTCCATTGTATAGCTGCAAAATCAGGTCAGCTGATGCGGTCATCAAATAGGCCCTTGCTTTTTGGGATAGTTCAAGAATTTCTCTCAGATGGGATATCTGTTGAAGCGCAAGTTCTTTGGAGCGGGTCCACTTCGCTATTTCGCGGCGCAAGATGCGTTGATCCCTTGCTATGACGAATTCTGGGTCCTTTTTCTTTCCTTGAGCCATAGCGCGTTTCTTTGCGCTGGCCTCTCTGTACTTTTTGGCCTTCTCCTCTGCCGCGCGGCGACGGGCGGCTATCAACGCCTGGATTGGCATAAGTTCTGTCGCCTTGATGCCGTAGTAGTTGTCCACCGGGTAGATACCAGTGGTAACATAGGTGTAGTATTCAGATGGAGTTAGCCCCGCCAGCGCATATTGGTAATGTCGATGGTTATAGGCATCAATATAGCCGCTGATCATCCGGCTTACAGTTGACGCGTCTGGACATAGCGCCACGAGGTCAAGCAATTCACATTTCAGCCGTCCGAAAAATGATTCCATGGGGGCATTGTCCTGAGAATTGCCCCTATCGGAAACAGACTGGAGAAAACCGTCATCTGACAGCAGCCTCTGGAATGTGGTCGAGAGGTACTGAGAACCTTGGTCGCTATGGATCACACATGCAGCACCTCGCAGTTCGTGTCCATGGTTCTCCATCATAACGTCATAGGCGGACTTGACAAGCGAGACTGTCATGCGGGAGGACACGCAATGCCCCAAGATCTCTTTTGTATAAGCATCCTTAAAAGCGCAAAGATAAATCGGTGTACGCACAGGGCCATAATACAAATAAGTGATATCTGTCAAAATAACTCTGCGGGGACCAACGGAGAAATTCTGTTTCACCGCGTTTTTCGGGGAGGAATATTCGTGATTGTGTGTGGCCTGATTCTTATAAGCGTCCTTCCTGGGTCTGTTGGCCACGAGATTCATTTCTTTCATAACCTTTCGACAGCGTTTTATACTGATACTGATATTGAACTCGCGCCATAGATGGGTCTGAAAGGTCCTTTTTCCCGGAACATATCCAAGTTTTCTCACGATTTTCCTAAACTTTTCTTTCAATTGCTCCTGTTGTTCTTTCTTTGCGGCACAGGAGCTGTCTATATCTTTTTTACGCCTGACCCACGAATAGTAGCCGGATCTGGACACTCCAAATATGTGAAGGCATTGCACGATAGACAGACCGTCCGCTCTATCCGCTTGTCTACGGATAAAGGAATCTACCATATAGAAACGGTCGGCGCTTACACCTTCGGATTCAATGATATAGTTGTGTCCTCCAATGCGGAACGGAGTTTTTTTTGAGCTGCAACCAGCTCCTCCAAATAGGCATTTCTGGCTTTCAGATAGGCCAGTTCTTCCAGAGGGGACATGGCCCCCATAGCCTCTCTGGGTACAGAGCCATCATAGCTGGAGGGATCTGCGGTGAACAAACGACCCTCCCGGCCCAACTGCATCGCCCGCTTTCCTGCGGAATTCGCGCGGTCCTCTCCGAGTACAGCGGTGGAAAACCCAAGGCTGTTATACGCTGCCACATAGGTCATATGCTCCTCGGAGATCTTCTTATACATGGCAACATAAAAGTCCTTCGTGTAAATAATATCCCGCCCACGAAAATCCTTTAGGAACGGATTATCCAGAAACGGCTGAATCTCCTCTGGCGGCTGCCTGGTCATTCTGTTTTGTTTCATATTCCCTCATCCGCCCACCTTTCTCATACTCCTAAATTTTTTGCCCGTTCAATGGCTCGTTGGGCAGCTTTTTCTTTCATCTGCTGATACTTTTCTTCTTCCTTTGCGATGTAGAGCGAGAATTCAGCTTCGTTCATGGCCAGAAGATACTGCTCGTACTCGACTGGCGTCATGCGGCCCTTATCCCACATGCGGCGTTCATAATTGTAATACTCTGCATATCGCGCGACAAGTTCCCTCAACTCCTCGATATCTTTGCATTCCGAATACGGACACTCATCTTTAAAATGTCCAAAGAAAGACTCTTGTGGGGCGTTGTCCTGGCAATTTCCTCGTTTGGACATCGATTGTGTGTAACCTCTTTTGCTTACTTCCTGCTGGAATGCGCCAGACAGATAAACTGTCCCCTGGTCAGAATGATAAAGTCCACCGCTGACACATGGGTGAAGATCTGATTGACGCAGTGTGGCAAGCGCCAGTTCCAAGTCATTGTGTTCGCTGACTAAAAACGCAACTAACTTGCTGGTGACGGGATCGAGCAGTGCTGAGCCATATGCCTTGCATCCGTCGCCATAGAGAAGATGTGTAACGTCTGTCAGCCGTACTTCATTGGGCCGGTAAAGGCGGAATCTGCGCTGCAGCAAATTAGGTCTCACATTCTTTTTCAGTGCCGCTCCACCCATGCGCTTGGAAGGCGCTGCCTTCCGAATCGACGATGTGAGGTTGTACGTTTTCATAATACGGCGTATCTTTTTCAGCCCCATACGCTTTCCCGTCAGAGCTGGCATCATCATATAGATCTGCCTTGAGCCTTTGGCAAACCCCTTGTATTCCATAACGGTTCGAATCAGTTCGGCATCCTGCTCGTCTTGTGCGTTTCTCTGTACTACCGACTGTCCATAGGTGCCATTCTTCAGTATGGCATAATATGACGCACGAGAAATCTTCATGAGAGAGAGTATTTTTCTAACGCTATACTTTCTTCCTGGGTCTGGCGGAAGATCCCGGAGCCACAGGCAGAGCGATTTCTTCTGCAGAACATTCAGAGAAGAAACAATATCTCCAATTTGAAGAAACCCTTTTTCTACAATACTGTCCAATGCCCGCATCCTATTTCTAAGGATTTTCCGTGTGGGAGAGGCGTTTATTGTCTCTCCGTCAGCCGGTGTAGCCCATGCAGCCAAAACTCGGCTCATGCGATATCGCTCCGTTACTGAAAATATCTCCGGGTCAATATCAAACACACGGAGGATGTCGTCGAATGCCAGTACTGCAATAGGTGCGGCAGCCTCAAGGAATGCCTTATTCAACTCTATTTTTTCACGGGTGGCTGTTTGGACATAAGGATGTTTACGATACTGCTCTACCGTGGCGGCAGTATAATAAGCTGTACGGCCCCTTGTAGCACTGCGGTTTGTGTCCTGCCCAGATGAATGTTCAAATTTTTCTTGCAGCCAGTATATTTTGTGGTAGCCCATGTCTGCTGGCGAAATCCCAGCGGACAGCAAACCATCTTCTATGGACTGTTGGGGATAGTTTCGGTATAGCTCCGCCTCAAAATCCGGATGTAAAATCAGTCTGTTGACATCCCAAACAAATTTTCCGCTTTCAACCAATTCCTCCGCAGTCATGGTTGGCATATATATTGTTTTGGCCCAGTTTGCCTGGGTTTCCGGCGATGCCTTTGAAAACTTCGGACGCCCACCCCGTTTAAAAACAGATTCCACTGACTTTGTGAAGTTTAGGCCAAGGCGCTGGGTATCAAATCCGTTTGCCTCCAGCATCCTTCTGACAGTTGACCGCTCTGGCCTCCGTATCCACGCCTCATAGACCTGCTGTCTGAACTCTATTGTCAGCAGCAAACGGTTTTCCCGCACCTCCAGCACATTTGGATTCTTTTTCAGGGCTTCTATTTCTTCAGGCGAATACCGTTTGGGAACAAATTTAACAGCCATTTTCCACCCATAGCCTCTGTCCTATTTTGCACGATGATCTTGACCTCTGTCAAGGCAGTGTCTACAGCGTTTACTCTTTTGTCAAACTACTGTCTATTTTCTGTGTACCACTGTCAATCTCTGGTCTGTCTTTCGTGCTTTTTTGTCAGAGTACTGTCCTTTCTATAGGTACCATTTTACTTTCTTTCTCTGTTCTAAACGCTTCTTAGAGTGGGTCATTCTGGTTGGTTCACCACGAACCTACCCTCGGTCCACCGTCAGGGCAAAATCTCCCCCTGGCGGTGGACCTTTCTATTTTGAATTCAAACCAGCCGGTATAGATTGGAGCTGAGGCTTCCGTTCTCCCGCCAGCGCGGCTCACTTGTGACCAGCCCCGCACGATATAGGTCCTCCAGGGCCCGCTTGACTGTGGAACGGGAGAGGCCCAGTTCGGCGGCTATGGTTCGGATTCCCGGCCAGCATCGCCCTTCACTGTCGGCGTGATCTTTGAGATACATATAGACAGCTCTGGCCCTGTGGCTCAGGCTGGAGCGGTAGATGTTTTGAAAATAAGCCATGCACAATCTCCTCATGGACGCAGGCTTTTCTGCCCATCTGGTGGCTCCTGGTCGGAATGATTGTCTGGGCGTGCGTCTTGTTTCCCCTTCCCGGCAGCCGCCTTGTCAGATGCCGGGGGCGGTGCGCTCCCAACTATTTTCCGCGTGTGGTGGCGGCGCAGGATCTCCAGTTCCAGCTCCTGCTTGCTGGCATAGGCAACAGGACGGGCCGCTTTTTCCGGGATGCTGTACGGTTCCCTGAAGGTAATCCCCCATTCCAGAAACAGACGCAGACGGGTCCGCATGGGGTGGGTGCCGGTCTTCATGACGATGAAGTGACCTTTTGGGATGGACTTGAGTTCATCAGGAGTCATGAGAGGCCGCTCCATCATCTGGATTGTCTGGCTCGGGTCGCTTTTCCCTTTGCTGATGTACCCGCTCATGACGGTGCGGCTGCCCAGCGCCTTGGACAGCACCTCGGCGGTCTGGGAGTTAGGGGCGAAGCCGCCGAAAATCGTATCCTGCACATTGTCCTGAATAATCTCCGCTCCTTCACGGCCATAGTTTTTTTCCAGCTGCGCGAGGGACTGGATGATTGGGACCAGGGTCAGTTTTCGGGATCGTCCCGCAGAGAACAGGGGCAGAATATCAAAAGCGGGCATGGTGCCCAGCTCATCACAGAAGAGGACCACCCGGTTTTTCAGCTTCCCACCGTTCTCGTCCGCCACAGCGAACAGCTCACGGGAGAGCGTTTGAATCATGAGGCCGGCCATAAAGTTCTTGCTGGGATCCTCCTCCGGGAGTATGAGAAAGATGGCGGACTTCTTCGAGGCAAAATCCTCGGCGTTGATGGCGCTGTCGAAGCAGAGGACCTGCTCGAGCTCTGAATCCAGAAAGGCATTGAGGCGGGAGAGAACCGTAGACATGACAGAGTTCATGGACTGCTCTGCCGTATTCAGAGCCGCTCCGGCAAACCACCGGGCCTTATGGGTGTCCGGCAGTTTATCCATGAGAATATGAAAGCTTGTTTTCCCCTTAGTCTTGCTGGGGGCCAGCAGATCCTGCACCAGTTTGAACACGCTGACGATGTGCCGTCGTTCCCGCGGGTCCTTTTCTGTTGGCGGCAGGTACTCCGCCAGCAGAAGGATGACAGCGGTAAGCAGGCCCTCCGCCGCGTCATAAAAAAATGCGTTCTGCCCGTAGTTGGATGCGTCCCCCTCCGGGTTGACAATGGTCTTGGCCAGGATCTTGGCGTACTTCTCCGCCTTGGCGCGGGCGGCCAGGTTCTTCTCATCCTCACGGCAGACATCCATGTAGTGGTTGATGAGGGTCAGCAGGTTGTAGCCGTCCGAGCGGGTGGGGTTGCGCAGGTCGATGACCGCCACCTGATAGCCGTAGCATTGGGAGGCAATGGTCCCGTAGTTGCGGGCCAAATCCCCTTTGGTGTCAAGGGCTAAATAGCTCATCCCACTGGCACAGGCATATTCGAGATTGGGGTAGAGAAAGAAGGCCGTCTTGCCCACACCGGAGGCGCCGATCATCAGGCAATGGATGTCACCGACATCCACGATAGCCCAGAGCGGTTTTGCTGTCGGTTTCTGCTTTGGACGCTTCCTTCTCGGAGCTCCTTTCCCTCTCCAGAGAGAGCGAACCTTTTCCGCCAGTTTTCCAGGCTTTTTCAGACCTCGGCCTCCCACGCAGCCCAGAACCAGTCCCTGGGCAGTAGGCAGATCCTCGCCCCTGCGCCACAGATCCGGCCGAAAAGGGATATGCTGGTAAGTCTTCTGGATCTCTTGCTTCGTTGCCCAGCGGGCGGTGCCGTGCTGGCCGTCGCCCACGGTCTTGGACTTGATATTGTTCAGAGAGCCCATTCCTGTGAAGTGTACTGCCACGCCGATGAGCAGGAACGCTCCGCCGCCCAGCAGGATCAGAGGGAGCAGTTCTGTCATCGTCATAGAGTCACCCCCAGTTCCATGTTCAGGGTTGACTGTGCTTCCCGTTGCTTCATCTGCTCCGCCTCATATTGGATAGGGACGCCCGCAAATGCGGCGGCCAGATCCAGCCATCTGCCCGCCAGAGTTTTCTTCTCCTCTTGGGTTCGGAGCCCTGCGGCATCTTCCAAGGCGAGGACACTTTGGAACTGTGGTGCGAGCACTCTGTAGCGGTTTTTCAAACTCCCCCGGTTCCGATGGGGGCGGATCCGTTCGCACAGCGCCCCGGCCACTTCCTCCTCTGTGGCCGCCATCCCCAGCTGCCGCAGCTCACGGCGGCAGGCCGCAGCGGCCAGCGCCGACGCCTGTTCCATGCAGTCCATGGCCTGGTCGAACCGGCCCCAGTGCAGATGGGAACGGTACTGTTCGATCAGCTGCGGGACTTCATTGTTCAGCCGGTCCAGCTTCACCGTTGTGCTCATGGCACAGACCCGTTTACAGACCTCCGGCGCCGCCATAAGTTGGGGGTGCTCCTCCGCACTCTGCGCCTCCAGTCCGCATCGGGCTTTCACATCCTCATTCCAATCCTTATGGATGGACTGGAGGACCGCCGTTTCAGAATAGCCCCGTTCCCTCAGGATCTCCTTCAGGCGGCCCGTGGCCTCGATGCCCGCCGCGTCATGGTCCAGGCAGAGGATGGGACGCCGGATCCCCGGCGCCTGCTCCAGCATCCACAGCATCGCCTGTTCTCCCACGCCGCACAAAGCCACATAGCTGTGCCGCTGCCAGTTCTTTGGGTACAGTGTCAAAAAGGAGAGCAGGTCGATGGGCGCCTCGAATACATAGAGCCGGTCGCTGGTCCCGTTCCAGTGGAAACTGTACCGGGGATCGCTGCCCTCCACATTGATGCGGAAGGTCTTGCCCATGCCGCTGGTGCTCCGCTTGTGGGCATGACGGACAACGCCGTGCTCATCTTTCCCAATGAACACGGCGTTGTGATATTTCTCGTCCTCATAGACCAGTCCGGCCCGGACAAAGGTGCTCAGCACCTCCCGGTCGATGAGGCGCCTTTTCAGGAGGTAGGCGTACAGCCTCCGCATCTCCCGGCCCACTGGCGGCTGAATGAATTCCTTTTTCGGTTCCTCCTTCTTCCTGGACGCCGGTTCATAGATCCGGCCCTGCTCACCGTCCAACAAGCGGGTGACCGCCTCCGGGTAGCTGAGTCCAAAATAATTCTGCACAAAGGAGATGGGACCGCCGCCCTCCTTGGAGGCGTGGTCGTACCATTCGTTACTCCGGACGGTGACGCTGCGGTCGCTGGCCATGCGGTACTCCGGCCCGGATCGGATGAGCTTCTCGCCCTGCCGCCGCAGGAACTCCACCAGGTCTACACAGCTGGCACGATATTTTTGTTCCTCGGTGAAATGGATATAGGTCATATAGTTGGTCATCTCCCAATATTTTCAAGGTTTGGATAAGGAGGCATCACCTCATACTGATCTCGGCATCCTCATGGTCATCGGGCTTGTGCCCCATGGCCATTTTCTTTTCCCGGATCCGCTGTCTGAGCTTGCGGTCCGTGAGCGTGACTGTCCTGACAGGGCCTCTTGAAGCCTGTTCCTGAAATATCCCGCTCAGGTGGTGCAGGAGCCGGGTGGCGCAGGAGAGTATGGATGGCCCCTCGTCCATGTAGGCCAAAACATATTGGGCGTATTCATTCCCCTGTGCCGCTGAGAGCGTGAACCAGCGAACAGCAGCCTTCGGGTCCCGCGGCACTTCCTTTCCTATTAGATAGAGTTTACCGAGAGCGTACTGTGCGTACTGGTTTCCCTGCTCCGCGGAGACGGTCAGCCAACGGACCGCTTCTTCGATCTCTCTGGGGACTTCCTCACCCTGAAGCAGAAGCCTGCCCAGCCGGTACTGGGCATACTGGTTCCCGCCCTCCGCCGAGCGCCTCAGCCAACTCACAGTTGCGGAGACATCCTTCGCCAGCCCTTCGCCGCCAGTCAGAAGCAGGACACCCAGCGCATAGGCGGCTGCGTCGCTGTCCTGTTCCGCCGCCCTGGTGAGCCATGCCGCCGCCAGCAGCGCGTCTTTCTCCACGCTCCGGCCATCCCGATAGATTTTTCCCAGTTCATATTGAGCATGGACCTGCCCCGCCTCCGCCGCCTCCGTCAGCCACTCCAGCGCGGTCCTGAACTGCTCTGGCTCCGCGGCAGGATCCGCGAGTATGATTTTCGCCAACTGATACCGGGCGTATGGGTTGCTTGGCCTGCCTCTGTGATTCCGTGTCCCTTCCGGCCCTATGTGTTCCATATCCACAAACAGCTCAGGCTCTTTGGGTGCTTCTCCGTCAGCTTCCGGTATGTCCCGTTCAAGCGGCGCTTCCTCTGGCGCTGTTGGATCAAACACAGTGGACGCATATCCCAGCCGCAGCGCCTCCTCGATCACCATGTTCCGGATCCGCTTGAACTCCTTCTGGCGGGAAAGGGGGAGCCGGAGAGGGAGGTCCTCCTTATAGGTCCTGAGCACTTCTTCCCGGAGCTCGTACCACAATTCGTATGCCCGCGCCACGCGCTCATCCTTTGCCAGCTCCTCCACAATCTCATCCACCACCGATTTCAGCGGCGCTTTCAGGTAGCCGTACTGCTTTTTACCGGATAGGTTCTTCAGCTTTCTGGCCAGATGCTCCATGAGCTGTTCGATCCTTGGGTTATCCAGCGCGCCCTCCCGCATCTGCTGGACCAGTTCAGCCATGACTGCCCCGGCCTCCTGGGTGAGCTCATCCCGCCGCTGAGTCTGCCGCTCATAGAGTTCGTGGAGCTCCTGATGGAAGATCCGCTTGGCCAGATCAGATTTGATTTGGGCGATCCCTTCTCTGGTAAGAAAGCCGGACCTGCCGTCCGCGCTGTAACAGACCATGTGGACGTGAGGGTGATGGCCCTGGTCGTGAAACGCCGCGTACCACCTGAACTGCTCCCACGGTATCTTCGTGGCCTCCGCCATCTCCATGGCATAGCTGGTGAGAAGCCCCTTCCATTGTCCCGCGTCATCGTAGCCGAGCCTCGCCGCGTCCTCCCGTCGCAGGGAGATGATGGGGAGCCACACATTGCCGGGGTGATGGGCCACCTCGTCCGCAACATTGGACAGCACCAGCGGATCATCCGACCCGGTGAACAGGGCGTGCGCTCCGGCGCGCTGTGCGCGGGGGCGGCTGGCAATGTAGCTGACGTAGTTGTCCCGCTTGGCGATCTGGTCGTAGTTGTCCTCCAGTGCGCGGGTGATGAACTCGGAGGCATTGCCGCGGGTAGGAGCGGTCTGGTAGTCCTCATACTCAAACATTCCACGGCTCAGCGGGAAATCCCGAAGGAGCCGCGCCACCATCTCCCGCTGTTTCTCCGTGGCGGGGAGCTGTTCATGCCCTATCGCCATGCGCTGGGCGCCCTCTCGGGTGTCCATGTAGCGGACGTAGTTTTGCAGATGGGAGGCGGCGCGCTTCGATCCGCCCTTGAGATAGGGGCACTTGAATATGACGCGGGGCATGGAGCGTCACCTTCTTCCTCTCAGCCCATGGTGGGTCCGCTCATTCCTATCGACATCTCGGACTCCTCGGGGTTCCCATAGCTGCGGATTGCTCTGTCGAACGACTCTCTGGGGTCATACTTCAGCTCACTCATCCAGCGCCGGCACACCGCTTCCAGCGGCTTTTTCTCCCGCAGAAGCGGCTCCAGCTCCTCCGCGGAATACGAGCTGAGGTTACCCACCAACTGGTTATAGCACAGATGCATGGCGGCGATCTCATTCGCCCGGTCATAGACCTCGTTGCCAGATCGTCTCCACATGCTCTGAGCGTAGGCATCCATCTCCCGGTTGATCTTTTTGAAGAGATCCTCATGGGTCACAGTCCAGGCCATTTCAGTCCCCGCCGTTCTGATACTCCACGGCGTCATCCAGAGAGATCATGCCGTGGGTCTTCTTCACCTCCTGGACGCACCGGCCCCGCAGTTCTCTCAGCTGCTCCTCCGGGATCTCCATAGCCGCAGCCAGGACGTTCATCATCATGTCCATCTCCACCGCCAGTTTGAACAGCAGGCGGCAGATGTGGCTCTCGCTGTTCTGTACGGTCGCACGGATCGCCGCAACGAGCATGGGCGGCAGAACGGAGAAGCAGTCCTGGGAGGCTGCGTAGTCACAGTAGAACTGCAGCGCCTTTTCTACGAACTCGTTCTGACTCCGGCAGTTGGCCAGCGGCATGGCCGCCTTGATCTTCCGGTCTGTATCCGGATCGATCCGCATCAGGAATTTTATTTTTTCATCTGTCATTCAAAAAACCTCCATTTCGCAAAATTGGGCGTGATAACACATTTGAAACCGTGGAAACCGCTGGGACTGCGGCATTTCCCACCCGGCTGATATCAGATTTGATAACACTGCCATAAAAGTGATAGCATCGCTCCCTCCAAAAAGATACGGAAAAGCGGTTGAAATCCTTTCAAAACCGCATCCCCGGCCCGCGTTGCGGGACGGTGTGGAACAGGGTGATTACACCCTTTTATCCCGCACACTTTTCGTCCCCTCGGTCCACCCGCCCATTTGGGCCTCCAGCCGTTGCGGGCACTTGCGGCACACAGCCTCAACGCTGGCTCTTCCTTCGCATGTGTGGCAGGGGGCCACCCCGCCCGTTGAAGCGGCACACGGAGCCGTACAGAGCGCACGGCGCTGGTATTCCTGTTCTCCGCGCGAATGAGAAAGGCCGGAGCCTCCGCTCCGGCCTCCGTGAGTGTGAGATCAGCGGGGGACAGCGTCCTGCTCTGACGCCTCCAGTGCTCCGGCCACACCCTCCAGCTCAGAGCGCAGTTCCTCCCAGGTCAGAAGCTGCTTGCCGTCCTCCACCTCTGCCTCCGGGTCCAGGCATCCGCACAGCTCATCCATCTGGATGTCCGCCTCCTCCAGCAGAGTTTGGCGGCGCTCCGCGTGTTCCGCCGACACCGCTCCCCGGAAGAGCTCCCATACCTGCTCCATCCTGTGGACCGCCTCGTCACCGTTGGCCGTCAGGGCATCCTCCATGCCGCACAGATCTGTGACGGTCCTGGCCAGCTCCAGCAGGGCGGTGCGGCTCTCCACAGACTCCAGCTGCGCGGTGGTGTGGAGCAGTTCCCGCACCGCTTCGATCTGCATGGGGAGTCCGGCTGTGCGGACAAGCTGTTCATCCCCAATCAGCAGGATGAGCTCCTGCCCAGCGGCTGTCTGCCTGATACGCTGGATCTCGTCATCGATCCAGTTCAGATGGCGCGCGGTCTCCTCCTCCAGCTGATGGGCGGCGACATACAGCGCGAGGCCGTCGCGCATCCACTGGGCCGGTGGGACCGCATCCTCATCGAGAACCGAGAGGAGCGAGACGGTTTCGTGGGCGATGAGGTCGCACACATGGATGGGGGTGATCGTTTTCGTATTCATATTTTCTTCCTTTCCATTCCGTGTTTGGTGGTGTGTGCTGCTGTCAAACACGATGCTCCTTTGCGGTCGGAAAAGCTATTCAGCAAACCCACCGAACTTTTCGCTGTGGTTTCGGTCATGATCAACAGTTTCCAATGTGCAGAGGTCGGCTGTGTTCAGCCGACCCCTGCTCAAATTATCTTGGCATATCACTTTGTGGTTTTCGCTTTTCGCCTCAGCCCACTCCCGTGGCGGGATGGTGCCGCGCGGCTTTGCGGATGACTGCCAGAACAGAAAAGAGGACCGCGCCTCAGCGCGGCCCCCTCACGACTCTGCGGTCAATACAGGTATTTTGCTCTCAGGTAGTCCGCCTGCTCCAGTGTGATGGCATTGCTCCACTGGTTGGAGTTGATGGCTCCGTACAGCTCTCCCCACAGGCAGTCCA
>OFLZ01000836.1_pt1 | contig 20680 bp, 13 predicted proteins | sample 1541321 | NCBI WGS metagenome assembly OFLZ01 (sample SAMN04209223, study PRJEB22552) | human gut metagenome | biome: gut; material: feces | host: Homo sapiens | place: USA: Oklahoma | reverse complement strand
CAACGCCGGTGGAAGCTTCGATCAGGTTGATGGACCAGTTCTTGTCGATGTTGCCAGTGTAGTGACCGTATGCAACTTCTTCTTCAACTACTGGTTTGCCAACGGACTCATCTTTGCCCTCTACTTTGGTGAGGTCAACGGTGATGTAAGCATCCTCTGCTGTGCCAGCTTTAGCCAGAGCTTTTTTGAATGCTTCTTCAGTTTTGTAGCGGGTGGTATCAATGTAGTATCTTTCGCTATCTTTCTTGATGTCTCTGTCAGAATAAGAATCTGGCAGTGTTTTTTCACCGATGGTTACTTTTGCCAGATAGTAGAGCTGTTCGCCAGCAGTAGATTTGCCAGCCTTCTTGGTGGAGAGGTAGCAATCAGCTGGGAGATCATACTCAGCGTCCTGACCGGTATAGAATTTGCCGTTTTTCTCGTAAGCATACAGTTTTTTGTCACCATTCTGCAGTACAACATCAATGTCAGCTGTAACTTTTACTGCGGAAACAGCATCAACATCATCTTCACCTTTGTTGTACTCTGCATCATATTTTTTCTGATCATCAGCGTACAGAGGCATCCAGATAACGTCGCCTGGTTCGAAGTTAACGGATTCGTTATCGTTCAGCTCGGTGGAAGCTTCTTCAACGATGTCGCCGTCTTTGTTGGTTACAAACAGTTCACCATCAAATTTGAAGTTGTCCGGCCAATCAGCCTTGTCATTGGATCCGCTGTTGTAGGAAATAGCAAAAGCGTTAGCGCCCATGCCAAGTACCATAGCAGAAGCCAGTGCTACGGAAAGTACTTTTTTCATAGTCTTTCTTCCTCCTAAAATAAAATTAGGTTGAATATTTATTCAAATTCAACCCTTGTGTTTTTCGACGTCCGCGGGTGCTCCACACACCCGCTTTCGTCTGCTATTATTCTATCTCAAATCGGTAAAGGCTGCAATACAGTTTAGTCAACACATCACCGGATTTTTGTCGCACTTCTCAATATTTTTTACATTTTGATTAAAAAAACGGCTCTTTTTCCCCTATCACTCGGGATTTTTGCAGGTAAATATTGCATTTCGGTTACAAGTCGCTCTTTTTGTATTTTCTTGCGTGCGTTTTTATATTTCCCGTTTTACTAATATACATTTTCTTCCTTTTTTGTCTTTTATTGTTCTTTTTCCGCTATCTCTATATGAATAAAATACACTCTAAAAAGAATAATTATACATTTTAGAGTAAAAATAAACGCAGACCGTTTTTTTTCGTCTGCTTCCCCACTGCTGTCACTCTATTGTATGAAATCTTATCGGCTCATCGCGGTCGGGCTTTGGCTGCCCATCATCCGCTCCATGATGCGTGCCATCTCGCCGGGCGCCATCCTCATTCCGTCCTCAATCCAGCTGACCAGCATCTCCCGCAGTCCCGCTGCACAAAACCGGCTGCCGTACTTAAGCTGCTCTCCAAACAGCTGCGCTCCCAAACACCGCTCGCTGATGCCTGCACACAACTCTTCCATCAGCCACGGTGCACCGTGCTCGCTTGCCAGCATCTTGGCAATCTCGCGGTTGTCCTCCAGATATTCCAGCACCCGCACCAGCAGCGGATAAGGTCCCTGCTCCAGTCTGCTTTGCGGCACGCTGCTCAAGATTTCGGTCAGCTGCTCGGCAATCTCCCGCTCGGTCTGCACCTTCAAATCCATCGCGTCCGAATAGTGGTGGTAAAAGGTGCCGCGGTGTACGTCCGCCTCGTCGGTCAGCTCTTTGATGGTGATTTCCCCGATGCTCTTTTTGCTCAACAGTCGAATCAGCGCCTCCTGCAACGCTTTTTTGCTTTTGCGGATGCGTCTGTCCTCGCCTCGTTCTTCATATAAATTTCCGTTCATAAACATTTATCCTCCGTTTTGTCTAATATTGTTCAGTTTAACGGGATTATGTTCAATATCACTAAAAACGCACGCATAAAATGTACAATTTTATTATAAATGACTGGAGAATGTTTGTCAACCGCTTTTCACTTTCTTTCGATTTTTCGGCGGATTTCCTGTATATTCCGCTGTATTTCTGTTCACACTGATGAGGAAACGTTACTTTGAAAGGCAGGAAAGCTCCCATGAATCAAAAAGATACCCCGGTCAGCCCACTTTACTACAAAATTCTCGTCACGCTGATGCTTGCCCTTTCCATCATCCTTGGCGTCTGGGCAGCATACAGCCACCTGAGTGCGCGCGCCTATCGCACCGCTTTGCAGAACACCTACTGCCGCGCCGCCGATTCTGCCGCCGACAATCTGGCAAACCTCTCCGACGACCTGGTCAAAGGGATGTACACCGGCAGCAGCCCGCAGCTTTCGCAGATTTGCGCCCGCCTGTGGAAGGAGTCCGCCGCTGCCAAATCCTCCCTGTCCGCCCTGCCGCTGGAATCCACCCTGTCTGCCACCAACAAATTTTTATCCCAGGCGGGCGACTATGCCATGTACCTTTCCCGCAAGACTGCCAACGGCTCGCCGCTCACCGAGGAGGAGCGCAGCAGCTTTGCCTCCCTGCGTGAATATGCCGACCGCCTGAGCGTCCAGCTGGACGACCTTGCCTGCTCGCTGCAAAACGGCAGCCTGACCATCGAGCAGCTGCAAGCGTCCGACAAAGACGCTTCTGCCTTTGCCGTCCACGCCGACGGCGACGACCGCCTGCGCCAGCTGGAGGACAGCTTCACCGGCTATCCCACCCTCATCTACGACGGACCCTTCTCCGACCACCTGCTGGAAAAAACGCCGCAGATGACCCGGGACAAACCCGCCATCACACCCGAGCAGGCAAAAGCCATCGCCGCCCGTGTGACCGACCGCCCTCTGCCGCAGCTGCGCCGGGAGGATTCTGTCCTACCCTGCTATGTGCTGCACGACGGCAAAAACAACTCGGTTGCCATCACCCGTCAGGGCGGCTTTCTGTGCTATCTGGTCACAGCCAAGCCCGAGGCGCTGACCGCCCGCCTTTCCTACCAGCAGGCGGTGGACAAAGCCCAGCAGTTTTTGCAGGCGCAGGGCTACTCCTCGATGAAGGACACCTACTATGAAACCACCGACGGGGTGATGACCCTCAACTTTGCCTACCTCGACCCTGCCACCCAGACCATCTGCTACACCGACCTCATCAAGGTGGAGATTTCTTTGCAGGACGGCAGCATCCTCGGTCTGGATGCCCGCGGCTATCTGGTCAACCACCACCAGCGGCAGCTGCCTTCCCCACAGCTTTCGCCCGAGCAGGCGCAGCAAATGCTCAGTCCTCTGCTGACGGTGGACAGCGTGCGCCCTGCCCTCATCCCCACCTCCGGCAAAAACGAAGCGGCGGTGTACGAATTTTTCTGCACCTCCTCCACCGGCGACCGGGTGCTGTGCTATATCAACACCGCCACCGGCGCCGAGGAACAGCTGTTGCTGCTGGTGCAAACTCCCAACGGCACCCTGACCAAATAAACAAAACGCCCTCTGCCAATTTGGCAGAGGGCGTTTTGTTCTTTGCAGAAAAATTCCCTTTCTGCAAAGATATTTTGGAAGGATTATGTTGATTGTAGAAGATGTCTTAGATAAAAAGAGCGGTTCCGCTTTTTGCAGGAATGAAAGTTTTTTCTGCACAAGGTGCAGATTCCGTTTCCTGTAAATTTCTTGTTTCTATTATACACCTGCGTTTTCCCTTTGTCAATGCGACTTATTTTTCCGGTGTCGGGGCATTTTTTCTGTTTTCTTTGCCTAAAATGCAGGAAATACTTTACAAATTTTCATTTCTTTGCAAATCCTCATTCTTTTATCGCCTTCCTGCCCATTTTGTGGTATAATGTTGTATCGTAACCGATAACTTCATCTGAAACTTTATCAAATTTGTGCTAAGACAAAATTTTTTCACCTGCCCCTTTTGAAAGGAGGATTTCCATGGCATTGGATGGTACCCTGCTGCGCCAGATCCGCCACGAGCTGGAAGGTGTGCTGATCGGCGCGCGCATTGATAAAATACACCAAATCTCCCGCGAGGAGATGATCTTCATCCTGCGCCTGCCGCAGCCCACCGCAGACGGCGCGCGCAGCGTCAAGCTGTATCTTTCTGCCGGAGCGGACAGCCCGCGGCTGCACCTGACCGGCGCATCCTTTGAAAACCCGAAGGCTCCGCCGATGTTCTGTATGCTGATGCGCAAATATCTGGGCAGCGCCAAGCTGCTGCGCTTAGAGCAGATTGGGCTGGACCGCATCCTGCACCTGATTTTTGAAACCCGCAACGAGATGGGTGACCTGATTGAACTGACCGTCGCAGTCGAAATCATGGGCAGACATTCCAACATCATCCTCATCGGCGAGGACGGCAGGGTCATCGACTCAATCAAACGCATCGACGATACCATGTCCTCGGTGCGCCCGATTTTACCCGGTGTCCGCTACACCCTGCCGCCTGCGCAGGACAAGCTGGATTTGATCGACTGCACCCCACAGCAGGTCGAAGAGCGGCTGCGCCAGGGTAAGGACACCCCGCTTTCCAAAGCGCTGCTGGCTGCGGTGCAGGGCGTGTCCCCCATCGTCTGCCGCGAGATTGCAAACTACGTCTTTACCGGCGACGACCGGGTCATCTCCGAGATGACCTCCGACCACTTCGACCGCCTGCGCTTCTTTCTGGCGCGGGTGATTGAGATGGCAAAAAATTATACCGGCACCCCCACCAGCGTCATCGACTCCCGCAAAAAGCCGGTGGATTTTTCCTTCATGGACATCCACCAGTACGGCGGCATGATGTTCACCCGAAACTACCCGACCTACAGCCAGCTGCTCGACGACTTCTACACCCAGCGGGACAGCATCCAGCGGATGCGCCACCGCAGCGCCGACCTGCTCAAAATTCTGGCGAACACCTCCGACCGCATCGCCCGCAAGCTTGCGTTGCAGCACAAGGAGCTGGAGGACTGCGCCGACCGTGAACGCTGGAAGATGTACGGCGACCTCATCAGCGCCAACCTCTACTCCATCCAAAAGGGCGACCGCGCAGCGACGGTGGTCAACTTCTATGACGAGCAGCAAGCCGAAATCACCATCCCGCTGGACCCGCGCAAAACGCCGTCCCAAAATGCGCAGAAATACTACGGCGAATACCGCAAGGCAGACACCGCTGAGAAAAAGCTGCGCCAGCTGATTGAGGAAGGTCAGCAGGAAGCCGAATACATCGACTCGGTGTTTGATGCGCTCACCCGCGCCCAGACCAACGACGAGCTTTCCGCCATCCGCAGCGAGCTGGTGGAACAGGGTTACCTGCGCCGCAAGGGACCTTCTGCCAAAAAAGGCAAGGAAGCCCGCCTTGCACCCAAGCGCTACCTATCCGACGACGGCTTCACCATTCTGGTCGGACGCAACAACCTGCAAAACGACCAGCTCACCCTCAAGGAAGCCCATGGTCGGGATATGTGGTTCCACACCAAAAACATACCCGGCTCCCATACGGTGGTGCTCAGCGAAGGCAGGGAGATTCCCGACAGCACCCTGCATCAGGCAGCCATTCTGGCAGCAGCCAACTCCAAAGCCGCCGACTCCGCGCAGGTGCCGGTCGACTACACCCTTATTAAAAATGTCAAAAAGCCGCGCGGTGCAAAGCCCGGCATGGTCATCTATGTCAGCTACCAGACCGCCTATGTCACACCCGACCTGGAGCTGGAAAAGCGCCTGCTGGTGGAATAGCAAATCAAACCAAAAAGGGAACCGATTGCTCGGTTCCCTTTTTTTATTTACTTATGCGTTGTACAAATCCATCAGTTTGGTCTTGGTCCAGTAGACGCGCAGAGCCTGTTTTGGCTGTGCTTTGCCGACCGGAATCTCGATGGTCACGCCATCCCAGTACAGGGTGATACCCACCTTGCACTCGTACAGAGTCTGCATCACGCTTGCCGGCATATACTCGATGCCTTCCTTAACGGTGATGCGCAGGGTCTTGCCCTCTTCGGTAGCGCGGATTTTAGACTTCACCTGCATCCAGAAGTTGTACTCTTCCATTGCCTTCTTGTCTGCCGGGTCCGGTTTTTCGCGCTCTTCCATCTGCTGAACGGTCGAGCTGCTGCCGGTGCTGCCGGAGTTGCTGTTTGGTTTTTCTGGAACGACCGGAGGAGCAACCGGTGTGCTTGGTGCTGGAACAATAATCATTCCGCCATTTCCAACCTGCATATCCTTGATATTGTTGCCGGTCAGATTATCCTTCTTGAGGTATTCCAGAACCTGCTGTGCATTAGCGCTATCGTCCAAATCTGTATTCGTTTTGATTCTGTCGATGGTATCCTTGTCCATATAAACCAGCGGTTCCTTGGTGTTCGGGGTGGTTACGTTGTTCATCGTAAGCTTTGGAACTGTAGATACATTTTTACCCATTGCATACTCGACCACTGCATAGCCGTTTGTGGAGAGGTTGCCGCCATTGATGGACACTTCTGCACCGTTGACGATGACCGCAGTATATTTGCCGCCCATCACATTGACATTTTCCAGCTTGCCGCCCTTTACGCAGTAGAACTGGATACCGTGTTTTGCCTTGCCATCTACATTGACAGTTGCATTTTTGATGGTGACATTATCTCCTGTCGCAGTGATGAAAGCGCCGTTTGCAATCTCGGTGTTGCAGGTAATCACATGATTGCCGCCATCGAGGGTAACACCTGCTGGAAGGGTGACTGCACCAGTGGAAACATCCTTCTGCAGAACGATGGTGTCTCCCGATTTTGCAGCTTTCAGTGCTTCTTCAAAGGTTCTGTATACCTCATTACCAATCTTGGCTGCTCCATTGGTCTGCAAATCTCCAACCGAGCCATCTTCTCCAACAGCTTGGTCGTCTCCCAAATACTGGTCTACTCCCTTACTCGGAACAAAAGTTGCACCATTTTCAATCGTAACAGCGGTTTTCTCAACTTTTGCGTCCAGTTCGAGTGTTCCTTTTGCATCGCTTCCCTTCAGGGATGCGCCGCTACCGATTGTCAAATCGGTCAGATAGTTATCTACTTTAGTAGCATCGTTTGTTTCCCATTTACCGTTTACTTTTTCCAGTCTGTAGGAAGTAACTGCCGCATTGTTATCACTAATCAAGTTACCACCTGTAATAGAAACTTCTATTGTAGATCCTTCACTCTGGTAACCATTGCCACGGGAAATAATAGAAACAGCTGCACCGTCATCAGCACTACCATCTCCCTGCTCTACCGGTTTACTTGGGAACTGTGTATATGGAGCGGTTCCGCGAATAGTACCACCGGAAATTGTCAGTTGACCTGCACCACAATACTGTACACCTGTCAAACCGGTCAGATTTCCACCTTCAATGGTAAGATTGCCTTCCTGTGGATGATAGATTGCACAACTGTTCTGTCCCTCTATTGTACCACCAGAAATGTTAATAGTAGTACCATCATGTGTACCATTTCCAGCAATTCCATACCAATAGCCATTCATCGTACCGCCATTGACTGTCAGGCTCTCTCCTCCCATCAACGCGATTCCAGAAAATCCTCCTGTCATCGAACCACTGTTAATAGTAGCAGAACCACCTGTCATCAAAATGGCATGATTGCGCGTTGCAGAAATCTTTGTTCCGTTTACCTTCAAATCTCCATTCTCAGTCACTTCTACCCCATTAGTGTCAGCAGAAATTGTTCCATTTTCCAAAACAGCCTCAGCCATTATCTTGAGAACAGGAGTGTTTTTCTCTGTTGTAGAAATAGAGTGGTTTCCCATGAGTAAAGTTGTTTTCTGTGCAATTTCAAAGGCTTCTTGCGTTGTAATATCTGCATCCAGCTTAATCCAGCCGCCTGCTTTAACAGCTTCTTTCAGTCCTTCTGCATCATTTACAACTGTTGGCTTTTCCTGTGTTCCTGCTTCTGCCGTTTCAGCTGTATCGAGTGCTTCCACCACTTCGCTTACCGGAGCATCCACAGGGGTGTTGGACGGACGGTTTTCAAAGAAGAATTCCAAATCCAGCAGGTTGTTCAGCTTACCTTCCTCTACCAGCAGCTTTTCCTCTTCGGTCAGTGCGTCGTATGCTTTTCTGGCTGCCTGCACCTGTGCCAGCAGAGCGTCTGCATCGGTGTCCTCGGTCAGGCTGTCAAACAGCGGCAGACTGTTTAGCGCGCCGATTGCTGCCAAAAGCGCCTCGGACTGCTGTTTATCCTCATCTTTGTTTTCTTCTTTATTTTCGTCGACGTTTTCGCCTTCGTTGCCCTCGTTGCCGCCTTCTTCGCCGCCAACGTTTTCACCGGCATTTTCGCCTTCAACAACGGTAACATTCTGCGGATTGCTTTCCCCTTCCGCAAATGCCATGAAGCTGCCGCTTGCAATCATTGCCACACACAGCATGATGGACAGTGTTTTCTTTAATCCATTCATCGTTGGGATTCCTCCTTTTAAATTCGGAAAGCTGGCGGAACCCTTCCTATTCCATTTGGAATAGGAAAAAGCCCGGGCTTTTTCCTGTTTTCTCATTTAGTATAGCATCCGCTTTTGGCAATTACAATACGTTGTGACATATTTTGTGACAATTTTGTGTGGAAAATTTTATTGTGGTATCTCCTTATTTTCGTCACTTTGTTCACTATACCGAAAATACGTCCAAATCCTGCCCGTTGACCACCTTTCCGTCATAGCCTGCCTGCCGGATTTCCTCCAGAATTGCCGCGCACCGCACATCCATCTGCGCCTGAAGGTCCTGGGTGTTGTCCTGGATATTCATGTGGTAGATGCGATGGGTGGTGACCAGCAGCTTGGGCTGCGCCTGTGCAGCAATGGCGGCAAGGTCGGTGCTGAGGGTGTGGACCTCGCGGTGGTACTTCTGCCATTTTTCCTCGCGGCATCGGATACCTGCGGCATATTCGACCTCGTGCAGCAAAATGTCGCAGCCCTTGGCTTTTTCGGCAACCACCGGCAGGGGTGTGGTGTCCCCGCTGACCACGATGACCCCATCCTGTGTGACAAAACGATAGCCATAACTTTCCAGTGTGCCGTGGCTGACAGCAAACGCTTCCACCTGCACCCGCTCATCCCGGTAGATGATGCCTTCCTGTATCTCCTGCACCTGCACCTGATAACCCACCTCGTTGGCTCGCTCAAAGCCATGCAGACGAAAGTCGATGTCCACCGCATACGCCTGCAACAGGTGGTCGGTCATCCGCTGCAAGCCCTTGGGACCAAACACCTTGAGCGGACTGCTGCGCTCCAGCACCCACGGCGTGAAGATGAGGTCGGCATAGCCCACCGTGTGGTCGGTGTGCAGGTGGGTGCAGAAGGCGGTGGTCAGCAGGTCCGGTCGCAGCGGGTCGATGCCCTTATAGTACGCCTTGGATGCCTGCCGCACCACGCCCGGTCCAAAATCCACCAGATAAGCCCGGTCGTCCACCACCACAGCGCAGGCAGGTCCGCTGGCGTTCGGGCAGGCGTTTGGGGTCCCTGTTCCAAGTAAAACCAATTTTGTTGACATAACGTTCATTCTCCTCTTTTAAATCAAAAGGAGGCTCTGCGAACTGCTCACAGAACCTCCTGTCCTTTTTTGTGTTATTCGTCGCTGTCCGGGAACTGCTGGCATTTTTTTCGATAATAGAAGATGAACAGCAGCGCTGTCAGCGTCCACGAGATTGGATAGCTGTAAAGGATGGTGTCGATGACCGGCTTGAGCGGAACGATGAACCAAACCCACAGCACTCTGAGTACGCACACACCGCCGCAGGTCATCAGCATCGGCACCAGCACGTCGCCGGTACCGCGCAGCGCACCCGAGTAGACTTCGATAAAGACATACACTGCATACGCCGGCGCCATCAGGGTCATCATGTGCATTCCGATTTCGATGACGGTGGCATCGGTGGTGAACATCTGGTAGACATACTTTCCAAAAATCAGGAAGACTGCGCTGATGACGACCGAAGCGCCCATTGCCATCCCGATACAGATGCGCACGCTTTTGCGCATCCGCCCAAACTTGCGCGCGCCATAGTTCTGTCCTACAAACGTGGTGATGGAGATACCAAAGGCGCTGATGACCATCCAGAAGAAGGAGTCGATCTTTCCATAGGCAGTCCATGCCGCCATCGTGTTGGTTCCGAAGGAGTTGAGCGAGGTCTGGATGATGATATTGGATGCACTGTACATCACCGACTGCAAGCCTGCCGGCAGACCAATTTTCAGCAGCAGCTCCAACGCATCACGGTGAAAGCGAACCTGTTTGAGTTCCAGCCGGAAAATATCCTTGGAGCGGCACAGCGCCAGCACCACCAGCACCGCACTGACTCCCTGGGCAAACACCGTTGCAATGGCAGCACCCGCTACGCCCATATGGAAAAAGACAACCAGGACTACGTCCAGCAGAATATTGATAAAGCAGCAGACAATCAGATAGTACAGCGGACGGCGGGAATCTCCGACCGCACGCAGGATACTGGAACCTACATTATAAATGAAGACAAAGATGATTCCGGCAAAATAGATGCGCAGATAGGTGGTGGACGGTGCGATGACCTCCTCGGTGGTGTTCATCCAACGAAGCATCATCGGAGACAGCCAAATTCCAATCACAGAGATGACCACGCTGCCCACCACCGAAAAGGCAAACGCAGTATGCAGCGCATTTTGCAATCCCTGCTTCTCCCTTGCGCCGTAATACTGGGAAATGACCACCGTTGCACCGGAAGAAAGTCCGACAAAAAAGCCGACAATCAGGTTGATGATCTGGCTGGTGGAGCCGCCCACCGCCGCCAATGCTTCGGTACCGACAAATCTTCCTACGACAACTGCGTCTGCCGTGTTGTAGATCTGCTGAAAAAAGGTGCCCAGCACAATCGGAAAAAAGAAAATCAGCAGCTGTTTCCAAATCACACCGTTGATGATCCGGTTCTCTTTGTTCTGCACATTTTCCATCTCGATTCCTCCTCCAAAAAGCTTTTTGCAAGACCCTGATCAGTCCTGCCTATAAATATATAGCATAATCGACCCTTGCTTGTCGAGAGAAAAACTTAAAATTTTTCTGATTAAAAAATCACAAAGCCCCTTTTTTCAAATTTAGAAAAAAGGGGCTTTGTCAACCTCAATAATTTCTGCGGTCATCCTCGGCTTTTGCCGCAGCGACCATCTTCATTTCGATCCACCGCTCTTTGGTAATCAGTACCTGTCTGGGCTTGCTGCCCTCAAACGGACCGATGATACCTTTTTCCTCCATCGCATCCATCAGGCGGGCTGCACGCGCATAGCCCAGCTTCAGCCTTCTTTGCAGCATGGAGGTGGATGCCTGCCCGGTTTCCACCACAATCTCAATCGCGCTGGGCAGCATCTCGTCCTCGTCCGAGAATCCGCCGCCCTCGTCCTTGCCACCCTTCTTCTTGTTGTCGGAAACGGCATGGCGGTCGATCTCCTGCAAAATCTGCTCGTCATAGGTCATCTTCTGACCGGACTGCTTGATAAATTCGATGATGCGCTCGACCTCCCCGTCGGTCACAAAGCAACCCTGAACGCGGGTCGGTTTGGAGGAACCGATGGGAGAAAAGAGCATATCGCCTCTGCCCAGCAGTTTTTCTGCACCGCTGGAATCGAGGATGGTGCGCGAGTCAATCTGAGAGGAAACTGCAAAGGCGATACGGGAAGGGATGTTCGCCTTGATAACACCGGTGATGACGTCCACCGACGGACGCTGGGTGGCAATGACCAGGTGCATTCCCGCCGCACGCGCCATCTGTGCCAGGCGGCAGATGGAATCCTCCACCTCGCCCGGCGCTGCCATCATCAGGTCGGCAAGCTCGTCGATGATAATGACAATCTGCGGCATCGGTTTGAGCCCGTTCTTCTCTGCCGCGCGGTTAAAGCCGGTCATATCCCGCACACTGTAATCCTTAAACAACTGATAGCGATTGAGCATCTCGTTGACCGCCCACGACAGTGCGCCTGCTGCCTTTTTCGGGTCGGTGACCACCGGGATGAGCAGGTGTGGGATGCCGTTGTAGATACCCAGCTCCACCATCTTCGGGTCGATGAGCACCAGCTTTACCTCCTGCGGAGTGGAGTGGTAGAGCATACTGACAATCAGCGAATTGATGCAGACCGATTTACCGGAGCCGGTCGAGCCTGCAATCAGGGTGTGCGGCATCTTGGCAAGATCCGCTACGGTGACCTTTCCGGCAATATCTCTGCCAAGCGCCACCGCCAGCGGACTTTTTGCCTGCTGAAATTCCGGCGAGTCGATGATCTCCCGGATGGAAACGGTGCTGACCACCTTGTTGGGCACCTCGATGCCCACCGCAGGCTTGTTCGGGATGGGCGCCTCAATGCGGACTCCCGATGCGGCAAGGTTGAGGGCAATATCATCGGCAAGGTTGGTAATCTTGCTGATTTTTACCCCTGCCGACGGCTGCAATTCATAGCGGGTGACCGCCGGTCCGCGTGCGATGTCGATGATGCGGGTCTGCACGCCGAAGCTTTGCAGGGTGGACACCAGCTTTTCAGCATTGGTGCGCAGCTCTTCCTGCAAATTGCTCTCGTTGGGTTTTTCAATCTCATTTAAAATCTCAATCGGCGGTTTGATGTACTCCGGCTCTTCCTCTTCCGGCTGCGGCGCATCGACCGAATGGGATGCGCCCTGCAAATCCATGCCCTGAGCCGCTATCCGGTCGGCAGATACCTGGATAATTTCATGCGGCTGCTCCCTGCGGCTGCCGGTCGGCGGCTCAGGCTCCAGATGGATGTTATCCGGGTGAAACGGTACCGGCTCCTCCTCTTCGACCATCGGCATTTCCTGCGGCTGGAAAAATACCGGCTCTTCCTCTTCGGCGATTGGCGTTTCCTGCGGTGCGGCTGGCTGGAAAATCTCATCCATCTCCGATTCCGTCGGTTCTTCCTGCACATGCTGTCCAAAGTGGAAGTTTTGCATCGAGATAAATCCATCAGCGATGTCCTCTTCCTCCAAAAGCGGCTGTTGCTCTGTCTGCTCCCAGGAAAATCCGGTCTGACAAGGGTCGCCCATCCTTTCTTCATGCAGGTGAGACGGGTGGTCCCAATCGGCAGAATCCACCACCGGTCGCACCCCTGCGTTTGGCATATTGGATTTCAGGGTGTGCAGCACTGCCTGGTCCTCCCGCGCATAACCGCTGCCGGCAGCAGGTGCGACCCGATTGATCAGGTCGTCCAAATACGGAGAGGAAAGCTGTGATTCCTGCTCGTCCACCGGTTCTTCCGGCGGATTCCAGAAGCTGTCGCTTTCCACCGACTGCTCCAGCTCCCGTCGCTCGGCAGCAATCTGCTCGGCGCGCTGCTGTTCCTGCCGCTTTTGTTCGGCGCGTTCCAACTCCAGCTTTTCCCGCATGGCAACTCTGCCTTTTTCGGTGTCCTCCTGTGCCTGGCGCAGCCGCTCCAGCTCCTCCTCTTTTTTGCGCTTGGCATTAAAAAAGCTGTCGGTTTGCAACCCGTCCTCCTGCTCGGCGCGCTTGCCTGAGCCTAACGGGATATTGATGTTAAAGCGAGGCTTGGTCGGCGCCTGCCCTTCCTCCATCATCTGCTCCTGGCGAAGCTGCCGCTGCTGATTGCGGATCTCCGAATGGGCGACATAGACCTCCTCCATCTTCTGCATCGGTTTTTTTGCCGACTGATACAGCCCGATCAGTGTCCCGCCGGTCAGTACCATCAGCACCACAAAAATCAGCAGGACCATCGTCACCTTGGCTCCGGTGGGACCAAACCAGTAGAGCAGCGGCAGACCGAACAGCCCCGAAACCGCTCCTCCTCCGTGTCCGTCCACGCCGTTTTGAAAGAGCGAGAGGAACTTTTCAATCAGGTTGCCGTTTGGGATGCCCGAGCCGAACACCTGGGTCGCTCCGCTGAGCAGGCAAATCAGCAGCATCGACTGCCATACCTTGTGCCCGACCAGACCGATAGGCTTGTCCAGCGCAGTCATAATGGAAACATAGAACAGCAGGGGAGCAATCAGATAGGCGCTCCATCCAAACATTCCCAGAAAGAAATTGTGAATCCAGTTCCAGACGTTCTGTCCCTCCACCAGTGTGGTCGCCATAATAAAGACTGCCACTGCAAAAACGACGATTGCCCAAAACTGCTGTCTGGAGTGCAGCTCGCGTTTTTTGCGCTCCCGTTCGGTCGCAGCCGCGCTCTTGCTTTTGGTGCGCGAGGATGTTTTTTTGGTTGCCATAGTCTGCCAAGCCTCCCTGTTGTCCATGTTTCTATCATAAAAAGTAATCTAAAAAAATCTGTTTTTTTGCGGCAGCTTCACCTGTTTTCCCGGGGAAAGCTCCTGCCGCAGAAAATCGTGCGGGTCGGTGGAAAGGATGCGTTCCACCAAAAGCTGTCCGTTTTGTATCCTGCCTTGCAGCGCTGCCGTTTCCGAAAGCAAAACAGTGGTCGGCTGCTCTGACTGCTCTGCCATCATCTGCTGCATCGCCCAAATTGGTGTCACCGAATGAAGGATCATCGTCTGCGCCCTCCTTTTTTGGGTCGGACCGCAGATTTTGCTCCCTTTTCTTTTTTCTCAATCATCCGGTACAGGCAGGAGATGGCTTCGCTCAGTCCTCCTAAATGGTCGATCAGTCCCGCCTGCACCGCCTTTTCTCCATCCAAAACGGTGCCGACGTCCATCACCAGCTCCCCGGTGTTCATCATCAGCCGACGAAAATCCTTCGAGGAGATGCCGGAGTTGTCGGTGACAAAGCGCACGATGCGTTCCTGCATCCGGTCAAAATAGGAAAGGGTCTGCGGAACGCCCAGCACCAGACCGTTCATCCGCACCGGATGCACCGTCATGGTGGCGGAAGGCGCGATGAAGGACTGCTTTGCGCTGCACGCCAGCGGCACACCGATGGAATGTCCGCCGCCCAGCACCAGCGACACGGTCGGCTTTTTCATGCCGGAAATCAGCTCGGCAATGGCAAGCCCCGCCTCGACATCTCCACCGACGGTGTTGAGAATAATCATCAGCCCTTCGATGGAAGGGTCCTGTTCGATGGCGACCAGCTGCGGAATGACGTGCTCATACTTGGTGGTCTTGTTCTGCGGCGGCAGGATATAGTGACCCTCGATCTGACCGACGATGGTCAGACAGTGGATGACGTGCTTGGCTGCGGTCATGGTGACCGAGCCGGACTGGATGATTTGGCTGGTTTGTTCCTCCAAATCCTCCGGCTGCTCCTGCGGCTGGTCGACCGGCAGTTCTTCACAGACCGGTTTCCTGCGATTGTTTTTCTTGTGATTGTGGCTCATGCGCACACCTCCATAGATTCGATTTCCTTCTCTAGTGTGCGCTGCTGTCGACCGGCTTATCCGTCCGGTTTTTCAGGATGCTCTCTTTATTATAAACGGATTTTTCAAACGAATCAACCAAAGCCGCTCGGATATTGTCGTCATTTTGTAAAAGAAAATCAAAAAGGTTTTGTCTGCCACAATCAATCCAGACAAAACCTTTTTGCGTCAGCTTATAAAACCTTGACCATCATCAGCTCTTTTAAGGAGCTTCCATCCTCCAGCCGGATGGCGTTGGGCTTTTCGCCTATGCACACAAAACCCATCTTGTGGTAGAGCCCAATCGCCCGCTGGTTCCCTTCGATGACCTCCAGCTCCAGCTGTTCGAGCTTCTCCTGCCTTGCTTTTTCAATCATCTCTTTAAACATCGCCGTTCCGATGCCCAGTCCCCAATAATCCTTCAGCAAGGCGATGGCGACCTGCCCGCGATGTCGGGTCTTGCGCCAGCGGTTCAAGTCAAGCTGACAGTTCCCCGCCAACTTTCCCTCCACCTCGCAGACGAGCATCAGCACATCGGGAGAAACAAGCTGCCTTTCCAGATAGGTCGCCTCCTGCTCTGCTGTGACGGCAAATTCGTCCGGGTAGCGCATCAGGTAAGGCGTCTGCTCATAGCAGGCTTTCATGTATGCAATCATCGGTATAGCATCCTCTTTGCAAACGGCACGCAGCAACGCTGTTCTGCCGTCCTTTAAGGTGATGGTTTTGTTTTGATATTCCACAGTTCCTTTCCTCCCTTGTGCTGTGATAGAAAAGAGCGGGGAAAATCTCCCCGCTCTTAGGTGGTATGTTTTGCCGCTTATGCTTTGTTGATCGAGCCAAACAGCTCCATCTTCTCTTTTACCTTTTCTTTGATTGCTTCAAAGCCCGGTTTGAGGACCTTTCTTGGGTCGAAGCCCTTCTTCTGCTGGTCCATGTTTTCCTCAAAGTATTTGCGGACTGCTGCGGTGAATACGATCTGGCATTCGGTGTTTACATTGATCTTGGAAACGCCCTTGGAGATTGCATCCTTGACCATCTCGTCAGGAATGCCGGTGCCGCCGTGCAGAACCAGAGGCATGGTGCCGGTCTTTTCCTGGATCTGAGCCAGGACGTCCAGACGCAGACCTGCCCAGTTTTCTGGATATACGCCGTGGATATTGCCGATGCCTGCTGCCAGCATATCAACGCCCAGCTCGCAGATGCTTGCGCACTCATCCGGGTCTGCAATCTCGCCGCCGCCCAGCACGCCGTCTTCCTCGCCGCCGATTGCGCCTACCTCAGCCTCAACCGAGATGCCTTTGGAGTGAGCCAGTGCAACGATCTCCTTTGTCTTTTCTACGTTCTCTTCGATGCTGTATTTGGAGCCGTCGAACATAACCGAGGAGAAGCCCTTCTCGATACATTCTTTTGCTGCCTCATAGCTGCCGTGGTCCAGATGCAGAGCAACCGGAACGGTGATGCCCAGCTCTTTGATCATGCCGTTTACCATGCCGACGATGGTGGTGTAGCCACCCATGTACTTGCCTGCACCCTCGGAAACGCCCAGAATAACAGGGGAATTATTTTCCTGAGCGGTCAGCAGGATGGCTTTGGTCCACTCCAGGTTGTTGATGTTGAAGTGACCCACTGCGTAGTGACCCGCTTTTGCTTTGTCCAGCATTTCTTTTGCAGAAACTAACATAATAAAGATCCTCCTTATTTTAAAAAACGATTCCTCCTCCGGGATATGGGAAAAGCTTTTTTTCATTGCTTTTATTATAAACAATAACGGTAGGAAAATCAATCGCTTTTCTTTTTTGCCGTTTCGCTCTTGACAAAATCTTTTCTTTTGTTAGTTCCGTTTGACCGTATCTTAACAGAAAAAGAGTCTTTTTCGACTGCATTTTGTTGACTTCTGAACAAAAAAGGCATAGAATAAAAGTAGAGTCTATTGATTTTGTATAGTTTTACGGCGGTTGTTCCAACTGCGTCAATCGCCGCCAGAAAGGATGATTTTGCATGAACTATCTTGATACATACAACCTCTGGAAATCAAAGCAGCTGGAGGACCCGGACCTGATTGCAGAAATGGTCGACATCGAAGGAAACGACTATGAGATTAAAGAACGCTTTGTAAAAATGCTGGAATTCGGCACCGCCGGTCTGCGCGGCATCCTTGGCGTAGGCACCAACCGCATGAACATCTACACCGTCGCTCTGGCTACCCAGGGCATGGCGGATTATATCAATGAGAAATATAAAAATCCATCGGTTGCCATCGCTTATGACAGCCGCATCAAGAGCGACCTGTTTGCCCGTGTGACCGCCCGCGTCTTTGCTGCAAACGGGGTCAAGGCTTATCTCTTCAAGGAATTGATGCCGACCCCTACCTTGTCCTTTGCCGTTCGTCAGCTGCATTGCAGCGCCGGCATCGTTATCACCGCCAGCCATAACCCAGCCCAGTACAACGGCTACAAGGCATACGGCGACGACGGCTGCCAGCTGAACCCGCAGGCTGCTGCCAAGGTGCTGGAGCTTGCCAGCAAGACCGACATCTTTGATGGGGTCAAAAAGATTTCTCTGGAGCAGGGTCTGCGCAGCGGCATGATCGAGTATATCTCCGACGAACTGGTCGACCAGTATCTCGACCGCGTCTTTGCACTGCGTGTCAGCAAGGCACCGGTACAGCCAAGTCACCTGAAGGTGGTCTACACCCCACTCAACGGCACCGGCAACAAGCTGGTCCGCCGCATCCTGGGAAGAATCGGCATCGAGGACATCGAGATCGTACGCGAGCAGGAGCGACCGGACGGCAACTTCCCGACCTGCCCATACCCGAACCCGGAGGAAAAATCCACCTTGCAGCTGGGCATCCAGCTGTGCAAGAGCATCGACGGCGACCTGGTGCTTGCCACCGACCCGGACGCTGACCGCGTTGGCATCGCCGTCAACCACCACGGCGAATACATCCTGCCGACCGGCAACGAAGTCGGCGTGCTGATGCTCGACTATATTGCAAAGCAGCGCATCGCACAGGGAACCATGCCTAAAAATCCAATCGCTGTCAAATCCATCGTGTCCACCCCGTTGGCAGATGTGGTTGCCAAAAGCTACGGCATCCAGATGATCAACGTCCTCACCGGTTTTAAATACATCGGCGAGCAGATTACCCTGCTGGAGCAGAAGGGCGAAGAAAACCGCTTCCTGCTGGGCTTTGAGGAAAGCTACGGCTATATGACCGGCGGTCATGTCCGCGACAAGGACGCTGTCAACGGCGCTATGATCATCTGCGAAATGGCAGAGTACTACAAAAAGCAGGGCAAGACACTGATCGACGCGCTCAACGACATCTTCTCCCGCTTTGGTGTCTATGCTGCCAAGGTCAAGGGATACACCTTTGAAGGCACCGAAGGAATGGACAAGATGACCGGCATCATGAAAAAGCTGCGCGAAAATCCACCGAAGGATTTTGGCGGCTACAAGATTCTGTGCTGCTCCGACTATCTGATTTCCAAACGAAGAGATTTCCGCAGCGGTGGACAGACCGACATTCTGCTGCCGACCTCCAACGTGCTGGAATATGACCTGGAGAACAACCTGAAACTGATTGTTCGTCCGTCCGGCACCGAGCCGAAAATCAAGGTTTATCTGACCATCGTGACCAACGACAAGGAACAGGTTGAAACCATCGAGCAGCGCCTGATTTCCAGCGCCGACCTTCTGATGAAATAAGTTTGCCTTTTCCTTTTATGGATGGAGCTGTATGCAGCTCCATCCATTTTTGTTTTTTCTGCCCTTTGGTTTATTTTGCGCAAAAAGCACAGTGATTTTATGTGATTTTTATTCATGTGAATGTTCAGATTTCTCTTGCATTTTACATTCAGCTTGCTATAATAAAAGTTGTCTTGAAGCGTATGATAGCAAACGCTTTATTTTTTTAGAAAAGGATGGGAGCAATGAAGAAATCGTATGAACTGGATATGTGCAATGGACCAATCCTCGGAAAGATTCTGGTCTTTGCCATCCCGCTGATGATCTCCGGCATTTTGCAGCTGCTTTTCAACGCTGCGGATATCATCGTTGTCGGTCGTTTCACCGGAAGCCAGGCGCTGGCTGCTGTCGGTTCAACCAGTGCGCTGATCAACCTGATCATCAATCTTTTTATCGGCGTTTCGGTCGGAGCCAATGTCGTTGTTGCGCGCAATTACGGCGCCAAGGACTATGACGGCATCCACGGCGCGGTACACACCTCGGTATTGACCGCCATCTGGGGCGGCATCATCTTGATTTTTGTCGGCATCCTGCTGGCTCGTCCGATGCTGGAAATGATGGGCACCCCGGAAGATGTCATCGACCTGTCGGTTCTGTATATGCGCATCTACTTTGTAGGAATGCCCGCTTTTATGATGTACAACTTCGGCGCTGCCATCCTGCGTGCCATCGGTGACACCAAGCGCCCGCTCTACTTTTTGACCCTATCGGGCGTGGTCAACGTCGTCCTCAACCTGTTCTTTGTCATCGTCTTTCACATGGGTGTGGCAGGTGTTGCACTGGCGACCATTATTTCCCAGGCAATTTCCGCATTTTTGATTATCCTGTGTCTGATGAAGATGGACGGTCCCTGCCATCTGGACTTTAAGCATCTGAAGTTCCACCCCGAGCAGCTCAAATCGATGCTGCGCATCGGTCTGCCTGCCGGTTTACAGGGAGCCATCTTCAGCATTTCCAACGTCCTGATTCAGTCCTCCGTCAACTCCTTCGGCTCTCAGGTCATGGCGGGCAACACCGCTGCGGGCAACATCGAAGGCTTTGTCTACAACTCGATGAACGCTGTTTACCAGACCTCCCTGAGCTTTACCAGCCAGAACATGGGCGCCAAAAAGTTTGACCGTATCAACAAGATTCTCTTCCAGTGTCTGCTGGTGGTCACTGCCATCGGTCTGGTGATGGGTGGCGGCGCTTACCTGCTGGGCGAGCCGCTGCTGGGCATTTACACCTCCAGCCCGGAGGTCGTTTCCTACGGCTTGATTCGACTCAAATACGTCTGTGCAACCTACTTCCTCTGCGGCTTGATGGACGTCATGGTCGGCACCATCCGCGGCATGGGATATTCCATTATGCCGATGCTGGTTTCTCTGACCGGTGCGTGCGCATTCCGTGTCATCTGGATTTTCACCATCTTCCAGATGGACCGCACTCTGGACTGTCTGTACATCTCCTACCCTATCTCCTGGGTATTGACCGCAGGTGTTCATCTCATCTGCTACTTTGCCGTCCGCAAGAAAGCCTTTGCCCGCGCTGCTGCCCAATAACCTACTTTTTCTTTGCTAAAAAGAAAAAGTAGGCAAAAAGAAAAGCGTTCGCTCTGCGGTGTTCTTTCGGAGGCTTGCTAAAACGCAGGCATCCTACTTTTTCTTTACTAAAAAGGAAAAGTGGGCAAAAAGAAAAGTTTTCCGCTTCGC
>OFLZ01000823.1_pt1 | contig 20890 bp, 17 predicted proteins | sample 1541321 | NCBI WGS metagenome assembly OFLZ01 (sample SAMN04209223, study PRJEB22552) | human gut metagenome | biome: gut; material: feces | host: Homo sapiens | place: USA: Oklahoma | reverse complement strand
CGGGGAGAAATACTTTAAGTATCCTCTTTGAATGAAATTTAAGTCCTCGCTCGCGCCTCAAATACAATTTGCAGATTGACTTCCAACCGCCCTTCGTAAAAGCATCGATATACAATCCTCTGTCGTTGGGAAGATCACTAGGATGGCGGAGCTGGTCGTTGCCCTTGGCGATATCGTCGAACTCAACAGGGTACAAGTCCAAAGCATTGCTGGACTCAATGAATTCCCTGCCGCGGTCGTTATTAACCAACAGGCAGGAGACGCCCTTCACCTGATTAAACTTCTCAGAATCCTTCAGAACGTCAGGCCTATTAACGTCGACACCCCAAAAATCGCCGATGGTAAGATCACCAGCGCGAAATCCCCCTGCATAGGGACACCTATAGCAGCTGTCGCGAAGCGTCTTAAGATTCAGGAACATGTCGTAGTAGGGAGATTTTGCCGCAGGAATGGTAACCTCTCTTCCGTCCTCAAGAAGAAGAAGAAGAAGGGAGTGCCCCCACCCCTCGCGCTTGCACCTAAACCGGAAATCAACCACGGGAGATCCAAACTGCTTGCCATAGCCCTCCACGCAATCCGCGAACATACGAGCGGAAGGGACACCGTGGCAAATCAAGTCAATAGTTGTCAGGCCCTCATAATCGCGCCTGAGGAAACCCCTAAGGCCAGCAACCTGGCAAGGCGTTCCGCAAAATAAGACTCGCCTTCCCTCGCATAGATCCTCCTTGATGTCGGCAAAGCAAGATCCGGCGTCACTCTGGACATATTTTGAGTTGAGAAGCGGGCGGAGCTCATCAACGCTCGCCGCACGACGATGTCGCACACGAAGCGTATTCCCCTCACGCTCATAGGCAGCACCGTATGCGACCCCACCAGAGGAAATGTGTTCACGTGCAACGGCGCCGAAAACTCCCCCGGAAGCGGACTCCGAGACATCGTCCCTACCAGCAGCGGCAAAGAACGGTCCGACAGAATTAGAGCCTATCCCCCGGTTGAGGCCGCACACCCTCGTGCACGCGCCACAACCGATACAGAGTTCGCCGTTGATCACAGGAAGAACAAACCCGTTTTTACTCTCAGACATGGTGATGGCGCCTTTCGGGCAAGCGGCGGCACACGCCCCGCATCCGCAGCAATGCGACGGCGACTCAAACAGTGTGGGAACTTCGCCCCTTTTCGCGGTAGACATACAGTTATCTCCCTATTTGCGAGCCAAAATAAACTTGTGCAGAATATCGGCATTCATATAAACGGAAAAAGCCAGCGCAATTGCCAAACAGACGATCGCACTCAAGATGCCCGCACCATAGGCGGACAGATAATAGAAAACGAACACGCCGACAATTGAAACCAAAGTCAAAACCTGCTCAACCCGGTCTTCAATAAGCTTTGTAAACTTGGCAACTTTGATCCTGCGGTACTCGTTGACCACAATCATCGCCAAAAGCGTTGCGACAGACGCTCCATATAGTCCAAAATGCGGGATAAAAATAATGCACAGCACGGCGCAAAGGGCAGCAGACACCGCGGTGGTGGTACCCATAATTCCGGTCTCCTTATGCGCAGTGAAAATACCGCCGTAGAAGCCGGAGATATTACTAAAGTACGTCGCCAGAAGCAAGATTGGGACATAGAGCAGACCCTCACCGAATGAGCCCTTGATCAGGATGCCGTACACGAGGGGCATAAGCGCAGACATTAGCAGAACTACGCTCATCATGAAACGCCTTAGCGCGCGGTACACAGAATTATAGAAAGCAGACTCATCCTCATCGGAATTGAGGGCGCGCGCCGAGCTCTCCTTCCAGGACTGATAGAAGAAGCCATACACCTGATCCATGACACCAGGGAACTTGTAAGAGACGGCGTACACGCCGGCAGCGGAAGCCCCGAGCGTGTTCATGATAATAAGCCTGTCCAACAAGTTGTTGATCGTCCAGGAGACCTTGTTGGGGATGAGTGGAAACGAATACAGCAGGAGGTCTCGAGCATAGGAAATGGAGAAAGCCGACGGATCGATATAGCGCCAGAGCTTACGCATGACCATGAACGTGAGGGCAACGCCGCCCTGGGCCATGACCGTAGCGGAAAGCATGCCCACAACGCCCCAGCGCAAAACGGCGATAAACAGAACGTTGAGCACGATGGTAAGAGCGCTCGCGGTGAAGTTCATGACGGAATATCCCACGGTATCACCGAAACCGCGAAGAACCGCAGAAGCCATCTGCAGAAGCGCGCCAGCAATAACAAGTCCCACGACCCAGCCAAGATTTTCTGGCCTAAATAGCAACCAGGCCAGAATCGCCAAGACCGCAAAGCACGCGCACCCGGCAAGAAGAACAGCGCATGACGCCGTCACGGCTTTAGCCCGATCCCTATCGGTACGACAGTCAATAAGGAACCGAAACAGCGCTTCGTCCATAAGCAAAGAAACGGCAGGAACGCAAAACAGGGCGATAGTGTTGATATAGTCGACGGTGCCATAGTCGGCTGTGGACAGAACAGAGGTATAGAGCGGAAGCAGCAAGAACTGGACAATCTTTGTAGCCATTCCACCCACTGCAATAATGCCAGTGTTCTTAATAAGTCGACGCGTCTCCCCCATTACGAAAGCGCCCTTCTAAGATAGGCCCAAGAATGCTCCCGTAGAGAATCCAGGCGAGAATCCACATCGTCCCAATCGCAGGGGACAATATCCTCGGCGCAGATAGTATCATTACAACGTGAAGACAGCCCAATATTTCCCAACAGGTCACGCATGCGTGCACCAGATTTATCCGTAGCAAATACGCGGAAAGGCTTATGAAAGAGCACTGAGAATACGGTTGCATGAAAGGAATTAGTAAGAATTAAGCTTGCGTGTGCAATTAGGGAAACAAACTCTTCCGGGCCAACACCAAACAGATTAACTGAATTTGGAATATCCAGGTTTTTCTCAGATATATATACGACCTTCATTCCCGTTGCGCCTGCCATCGTGACGGTACTCTCAATAAGTTCAGGGCACTTACGCAGCAGGTACATAAAAATATAGTCACCTTCCAGGACCTTATTCGAGGTCATCTTGGCGTAATTCTCCGAATTAAGAAGCAGAGTGGGATCAAGCACCGTCTTAATCGGTTTATCGACAAGCGATTGAAAGAGCGGAACCGTTTCCTCCTCACGAACAGAGAGATAATCGAATTGTGCGAGCAACCCAGCAACGTATTCCTTATTAAAGTTCTCTGGTTTAAAAGTAGTATGAGCAAGGCTGGGCGCATAGGCGATCCGGCGTTTATCGCCAGCAAACGAAAGGAAAAATGGCCCGACAACGCCGCCAGTGCAATCGAGGTTCCAAATCTGATCGCTGCCACAAATGAAACAATCGAACAGTGAGGGCAACTCGTCTAATGCGGCCTCATCCCTATAGCTGTATTGATTTGTCAAATTGAAATAACGATCCCAAAATGAACGAAAAGAGGCTTTCCTTCTTAAATACACTCGAGGGTGCACGCAAAACCGCGCTGTAGCCCTAGGATGCCCAAGAGAAAGCAGAGCATACTGATTAAAATCCTTGCTTCTATAATCGATCAACGCCGGTGAATGGCCCAAATGCTTAACCGCCTCTTGCATTGCAAAAGACTGCAAAGCCGACCCAAAATTATAAGAACAATGAAAAGTAATAATTCCAACATTCATTCTGATACGCACCAATCAACCAATCGGACTCATGACATTACGGGGGAAATTTAATCCCTTATGCGGCCCAACAGGGGCACCAATCAAAATTCGAAAGCTTATAGTGACAAAACGCAAATTAAGCAAACGACAATCCCGGTCAATCGCATAAAACAGTCGGTCAAATAAATGTCCCATTTACTGCTAGATAGACGAGAAATGAAAAGACATGCTTTGACGATGGCATAGTTCTGCAGACGGTTTCCATAATTGAATTGCCCAGGGAGCGTGACTACTCCGACTTTGCCTTTTATTCTCATCGAGCCTCCAATCAAAGACGATGCTGAAATCGCCTCTCTTAGAATCATTTAACAGAGCGCAACCTAAACTTAAACCGACGCGTCAGAGCCGACCCCCAGGCACTTCACCAAAACCTTCAGGAACTGCGAAAGGAGGAGGTGCTTAGGAGCTAGGACACCGACCCGGTCAAATAAAGACCCGAAGGAAGCTACGAGAGATCTGGAAGAATCGCTCTTCAAAAATCCTATGATCTCAGCACTATCTTCCGAATAGCACGTTCTCCTCCGGTCGAGCACGGTAAGCAAAATGTAATATGCGAACCTCGGCTTGAGGAGCCCGCTGAGCTCCTCATCATCCTCAACAGCCGACAGCAATAGACCGAGAGAGTTTAGCAACGATTTTTCCTGCTTCGAAGACCATGAATGCGTTGCCGAAGCGTCATTGACGACATACTCATAGGTAATATCGGGAAGGACAATAACCTGCTTGCAGCCGGCGAAGTACTTCAGCTGGAATTGCATGTCTTCCATAAAATGGAGGCCGGGGTCCATCTCTAGCTTATTAGCAAGAATCAGCTCTCTTTTGAAAAAACCACCCCACACACACCCAAGGTACTCGTTAAACGAGAAAGTGCTATCAGGACAGCCCGAAACAGCTTTCCTTAACCCTCTGATGTCCGCACCCCCAACCAGCCGCTCGGTCTCGACAAACCGTCTATCGTATGCAGCTTCATTCTCACGCATGCGAAAAGACGTTTTTACACAATCCGCATCGGAGAGATCGGTCCTCAATCGCTCGGCAACAGCACCAAACCTTTCAAAATCAATGGCGTCGTCGGCATCAAGGAAATAGACCCAATCGCCGGTCGCTATGGACATCCCAAGGTTTCTTGCAGCAGAGACACCCCTGTTAGGCGTATTTCTATATGTAACGGAATGTTGAGCCCCAACGGAAAAACGGTTGATTATCTCTTGGGTGCCATCGGTTGATCCGTCATTGACGCAAATGATCTCTAGATCATCACACGCAATTTGATCTGCAGAAACTAATGTTCGTAGAATGGATTCCTGCGAGTTATAGGCTGGGACAATCACGCTAATGAGCATTTGGCCTCCTTGCGGTCATGGTCAAACCCCAGGCAAAGTCCTAGAGCGGTAATCAGAAGGAGCCCGGACGGCGCGAAAAGGACACTCTCGGCCATACTCGAAATCCAAAGGTATGTGACACCTATCAGAACCGGAGCCAGGGAAGAACGCCCCTTCGAACGAACAACGACGGCAAAGCTCATCCCGAGCATTATCCCAAAGAACAATAGCAATCCGATCCAACCGAACTCTCCCAACATCGCGGGCCACAATGAATCGCAAACAAAATAGGGGTATGTTGGTGAAAGACCGTATACGCTGCTCAAGCCATACTGATAGTAGAGGGGCGAATAATACGCAGGCGTAGCTGTGACTGCTGTGCCGAACGTTGCAAAGCCGGCCCCGAAGGGAAAGAAAACCGTTGCGATAGTGACAGCGGCCTTCAGTAAGGCGTTTCTGGCTTGCTCGCTAGCCTCAGGGGAAAATACAGCAGCAAACTGGTTCCAAGCGACAGCAACCGCCACAAAGAAGCACAGGACTATATAGCGCTTTTTTAACTTGCCGCTCCTCGTGGTCAGGAAGAGGATGAGCAAGCTGACGGCAATCCAGCACCACGCCTTAGTCCTCAACGTGAGCGCCGCGACAACGAAGGCCGCAATCCACGCCTTTGAGCGCGGAGCGCTGGTCATGCGCATGATCAAGAGGGAAACGGCGGCAAAGTTCACACTCTCCGGATGCTCATACAAAAAATGGAACGCATGCATGCCGTAACGAACTTCATCATCGCTCATACCGAACTCGACGAAGGTGCTGGCGAGTGCGAGCAACGCCATGATCCAAAGCAAGACAACTGATTCCAAGCTTAGCAAACGCTCTATTGAACGGCAACCGGTCTCTCCTCCGACAATCCTCAAGAGCGCCAAGAAAGCAAGAGGGACCTTAAAGCATGCAAAGACGTCAGTAAGAATCGGCGATAAACCGAGCTGCACCCCAGCGGCATAGTTGCCCATAATTCCAAGAAGCGCGACTACGACCATAAGCACAAGGATGACCTTATCGACCCGCCTAAACTGTCCGTACTTTCTGCTTCGTGCGCTAATAGCAGTCAAAAGCAGCAGCGAGAGGAACGCGATTTCATCTATGTAGCCCGCAAAGTCAGAAAATCTTTCAAGAAACGGCTGAAACAAAAGAAGGTTAAAGACGACGAATAAAAACAGATCGTCGATACGGATACTGGAAAGTGCATTTTCCTTTATCTTATGCATTCCTCACCAATGACCCTTTAATCAATTTCCCGTAAAACGTCTTCTTCCCGCCGGCCTCAACGACGGCCGGGGTTTTCCACGAGAGCTTGAACAAGCTGGTCTGCGAAGTGATCTCCTTCCACAGCTTCACATCATAAGGATCGTTTAAATGCACCAGAAGATCGGCCATCCTTGGATTTGAGGGCTTGATAGCCGCGAACGCACGTCCGATATACTCGGGATCAAGCTTCTGCATGAGCACAATCATGTAGTCGTTTGTAAGATAATCAACGAGGGTGTCGTTTGTTTCCCAGTAACGATAGCATGCGTCTCGAATCGTGGCAAAAATACGCCTGGACTCATAATTGCATCCAAAACAGAAGTCACTGAATCGACCAGCTGCAACAGACATATGATCACAATCGGGACGCGAAATGGTAAACAGATCGCGCTCGAAAGCGTCTGAGGGAAGAGGAGCAGAGCAATACATCGTTGCATCAAGCCATATTCCACCATGCTGAGATAGCAGGGTAAAACGCAGAACATCAGAGAACTGTGTCCGTGAAATAATGCCCTTGTTGTATTTGTCTACAATCCAATCGGGCATGTCAGCATACTCTCGATAGTTATTGTCATTGAGAACGATAACCTCATGTTCGCCAGCGGCGGAACGAACGCTTTGCAGACACCTTTTGACGATCGCGGGGGCATTATCCTCCCCCTGCCACCAGCATGCCCATACCTTTCCGCGCATAGCGGGGTCATCATCAGGCACTGTTGCCGTAAAACTATATGAGCTAAAAAACTCACCGTAACGCTTCTCAAAATAGTCAAGCATTATCTCGTGTTTGCGAAGAAGCGCAGCCTTTCTAGATGGTCCCTCCTGGTAGCCATCACGACACATACGCTGAATTTCAATTTTGCCCTTAAGAGTAGCGAGAGCCTCGGGCCAGCCAACAACGCCAGCAATATCAGATGTTGCCCGAAGCTCTTCAAAACCCCTATGCACGTATTTCTTTAAATTCAAGATGAACCCTAACTACTTCAAAGAATAAAACCGTCGGAATGAGCCAGCTCGGCACGCATTTGATTCATACGCGTTTCGTCAATCTGATCACGAAGATATTCCTGTCCATAAGCATGAGAAGAACTCATGAGGCACTCGGCTTTTGCCTTAAGCTCGCTAACATCGCCCACAATCTTTGCAGGAACGCCGGCAGCGATTTTTCCGACAGGAACATCTTTTGTCACGACCGCGCCTGCACCCACAACAGCATCGTTTCCGACAGATACGCCCGGCAGAATAATCGAACCATATCCAACAAAAACGTTATTGCCTACAGAAACGCGACCAACTCGTGTATATCCAGTTAATTTTTTAGTACTTGCATCGTGGGCCAGAACGCAAACATTAGATGCAAAAGTAACGTTGTCACCAATTTTGATAAGCCAAGGACAGACCGCATCAATGTTGCAACCCTTTTCCATCTGAAAGCAATCCCCTACCGTCAAGCCATTCTTGACAAGCCTTTTCAAATATATGGAGCGCACAAATGCGCGCACTTTTCCTAACATAACGTCCGGTACAGCTCCTTCAACCTGCTGATGTTCTGATCGAACGAATACTTATCACTGACGGTATTGAATGCCTTATCGCTCATGCATAAACGCGCCTCGTCAAAATTGCAGAGATAAACGATCGCAGAAGTCAAGGAGCCAATATCGCCGGGATCAATGAGAATTCCGTTATTGCCCGAATTAATGACCTCAGGAATTGCAGCGATACGAGTACTGATTGTCGGTACGCCAAAAGACATGGCCTCCAAGATGCTCATCGGTAAACCCTCGTTATACGAAGGCAAAACATTCACCCCCGCTTTTCGAAGGATGTCGTCTTTGGCTTGTCCAGAAATCCAACCAAGACATTCTGCTCGTCCATTAAGACCATGACGCGAAATCTCATCCTCGGCTCGCTCAATCTCTCCATCGCCACAAAACAGCAAATGCCACTCTTTACCAATAGAAGGAAGGGCGTTATCGAATGCCTTAATAAGATCGAATGCGCCCTTTCTGTCTCCGACTCTCCCCATGAATACAATGTTGCGAGAGGAATCAGAATATGGGTTCTCAGAAAACGTTGAGACGGCGTTTTCAATTACCTCAAACCGAGCTTTTGGAAAAAGCGAAGACAACTGCTTTTTGATGGCATTGCTAAGAACAATGTTTAAATCGACGAGTTCAAAAGACTCCCGAACATAATCTTTACCGCGATTATCCAGGCCGTCATAGAACTGCATAAACTCCGCCGCATGATGATGGAAGATAACTGGAATACCATGGCGCTTTGCAGATTTAGCAATAAGAGCCTTGCGAAAGAAACTTCCCCTTTCGGCAACATGAAGGTGCACAAGATCAACCTCATGCTTTTTAAACATCCTAGAAAGCTTTGGATAAGTCGCTGCAAAGTGAAGGGCAACCTTCAACTTGCCACCCTGAACATGAGTAGGAACGAAACGTATATCAAATTCGTCCCAGTCCTTAGATGAGAGGTAATTCCTGACAACTGTTACCATGCCGCCCCTATAGCTAAGATCAGAGCAGCACATCAAAACAGTTTTATGATTACATTCGTTACGCACGGGAATCACTCCTGCGAGCATGCAAATAAATCGTAAGAAAATGCCAACTGTCGACAAAATAGCGCTTGAAAAGCCGCTTGGGTTCTTTCACAAAACGGTAGAACCATTCAAGGCTATGGTCCTGCATCCATTTCGGAGCCCTGTCAACGTTTCCTGCCGCAAAATCAACCGCAGCGCCAACGTTAAACACAAACGGGACTCCAAACTCCCCGAGATGGCGATTTACAAGTAGCCCACTCTTAGGCTCGCCAAGGCAGAGGAAGAGAATATCGGCATGTAGGCCAGCGATCTTCGATAAGAGCATTTGTAGCTTTTCAGCGTCTTTCTCAAATCCATATTCGGGAGAAATGGAACCCTTAAAAATCAATCCTGGGTATTGAGCCGACAACGCGGCAGCGGCTTTCTCCGGGACTCCAGGCATCCCGCCAACGATGGCGCAGCTATACCCCTTGTTGGCAGCAAACTCGCAAATGCGGGGCATAAGATCCGATCCCGACAGCTTTTCGACGCAGTCAACGCCCCTCTTACGTGCGATTTTCATAAGAGGGGCGCTATCCATAAGAATAAGATCCGCGCCTTCCAGGGCATCACGGAACACTGGATCTTTGTCCGCCCTGATAAGGATGTCGAGGTTCAACGACATCATGTAGCCTGGGGTACGATTTGAGACATGCTCAACGAGGACTTCGCATACCTGGTCAAACGTCACGTTGTCGAAGAAGCTCGAGAGGAGCCTTTCTCTGTTATATCCGGGCATCGCTGTGCTCCCTATTCCTTCCAAAACAAGCCAATTCGATCGATGTCCTCTTTAACGAGTATTTCGCCGTGCTGGACCTCGATCACATGAAGATCGCCGCCGACCGCCCGCGCCGAATGCGGCGTTCCTGAAGGGATCTGCACGACGGAGCCGGCGCGAACCTGCTGGACCAGTCCATCCAGCACGACCTCGCCGGTCCCGGAGATAACCGTCCAGACCTCCCCGCGATGCGTGTGGCGCTGGTAGTCGAGCTGGCAACCCTCTCGGATGATGAGCTCCTTCGTGAGCGCCTTCGCCCCGTCGGGGAAGACGCAGCTGTCGATGACGCGGTACTCGCCCCAGGAGCGCTGCTCGTACATTGGGCGGCTCTCGGCGACGGCGTTAACCTCGGCCTTGATGTTCGCAGACGCCTCCTTGCCGGACACGAGGATGCCGTCGGGCGTCGCCACGACAACTGAATCAGAGATGCCCGCGACGACCATCGGGAAACCGGTCTCATTGATCACGTGGACGTTCTCGCACGTTTTTGAATCGACAACGACGCGACCGGAGGTGAACTCGGCCATCTCGTCGGTCAGCGTGTTCCAGGTGCCCAGGTCCTTCCACTCGCCCGCGTAGGAGACCGCGCCGATGGAAGACGCCCTCTCCACGACCTCATAGTCGAAGGAGTTCTTGGGCAGCTCGGAATAGCGCGAGCGGAACTCCTCGAAAGTCCCGCACTCCAGGTACTTGGCGGTGAGGCCGGTGAGCCAGCCGAGCCTGAATGCGAACACGCCGCAGTTCCAGAGGGCCCCCTGGGAGATGAGTTCCCGTGCGGTCCCCTCGTCGGGCTTCTCGGTGAAGCGCTCGACCCTGCGGGGCCAGGCCTCCCCCGCCGCGGGCACGATGTAGCCGTACTTGCCGCTGGGGTAGGTGGGCTCCACGCCCATGAGGACCAGCTCGGCGAAATCGGACTGGACGGCCTCGTCGAGCCTCACGACGCTGTCGTAGTAGGCCTGGTCGGCATAGCTGTCGATGGGCATGACGATGACGGTGTCGCCCTCGCCGGCGCCCCGCTCGAGCGCGAGGTTCGCGCAGGCGAGCATGATCGCCGGGGCGGTGTCGCGGCGCTCGGGCTCGAGCACCAGCGCGTAGTCGCCCTCAACCTGGCGGCGTATGGACTCCTCCTGGCTCGCGCAGGTGGCGATGGTGATGTCGATGTCCGCGTCGACGGATCCGATCTGGCCGAAGACGCGCTGGACCATGGAGACGTGGTTGCCGTCAGCGTCGCGCAGGACCTTGAGGAACTGCTTGGAGCGGGTGCTGTTGGAGAGCGGCCACAGGCGTGTGCCAGAGCCGCCGGAGAGCAGGACGAGGTGGATCATTATCGGGTCCCTCCCAGGATCGACTCGGCATCCGCGACCAGCGCGGCGAGCTTGGCCTCGGACTCGGCATGGTCGGCGCCCTTGGCGAACACATAGGCCTTGGCCTTGGGCTCCGTGCCGCTGGGACGGAACAGGACTCGGGAGCCGTCGGCGAGCCTGAACTCGAGGACGTCCGCCTCGGGAAGGCGCTGGGGCTCATCGGTCGCGTTGACGACGGGCATCGGCGCGCCCTGGGCGTAATCGATGCGCTGCGCGACGGCGGTGCCGCCGATATTCTGCGGAGCGTGCTCTCGGAGGCCTGACATCATCGCGGCCATGTCGGACGCGCCCTCGGGGCCCTCGTATGCCTGGCCGAGAAGGGCGCTCGACCAGAAGCCATATGTCTCGTAGAGGCGCTCCATGGCCTCGTAGAGGTCCAGCCCCAGCTTCTTCCAATGGGCGGCGAGCTCGCAGATGAGCATGGAGGCGACCACGGCGTCCTTGTCGCGCACGGAAGTGCCGGCTAGGTAGCCGTAGGACTCCTCGAAGCCCATGAGGAAATCACCCTCGCGGCCCTCCGACTCCAGAACGCCGACCTGCTCGCCGATGAACTTGAAGCCGGTGAGCGTGCGGCGCAGCTCGAATCCGCGTGCGCGCGCGATGTCGTCGGCCATGGGCGCGGAGACGATGGTGGTGCAGGCGACCTCGCGGGACATTTCACGCCCGCCCTTGGCGGCCTTATCGGCAAGGAAGTCGAGCAGCAGCAGGCCGACCTCGTTGCCGGTGAGCAGCCTGTATTCCCCGGCATGCGGGACGGCGATGCCCACGCGGTCGGTATCCGGGTCGGTCGCCAGGAGCAGGTCGGGCTTCACCCTGTCGCAGTACTCGAGCCCGAGCTTCAGCGCCTCGCGTACCTCGGGGTTGGGGTACGGACAGGTCGGGAAGTCGCCGTCGTGCACGCACTGCTCCTCGACGATCACGACCTCGGCGACGCCGATGCCCTCGAGGACGCGGGACACGCACTCCAGGCCGACGCCGTGGAGCGGGGTGTAGACGATGCGGAGCCCCGAGCAGTCCTCTCCCATTGATACCTTGAGTGTCTCATCGAGATAGCGGTCGAGAACCTTCTCAGGAATCCACTGAACAAGCCCCTTTTCCAAAGCATTCTCGAACGGAATCGCCTTGACGCCGTCGAAGCAGTCGACGGGGTCGATAGCCGCCTGGATGGCCTCCGCCGCCTCGACGGTGATCTGGCAGCCGTCGGCGCCGTAGACCTTGTATCCGTTGTACGCGGCGGGGTTGTGCGACGCGGTGATGTTGACGCCGGCCGAGCAGCCCAGTTCGCGGACGGCGAAGCTGAGCGCGGGCGTGGGCTCGACGCGGTCGAACAGATAGGATTTGATGCCGTTGCCGGCGAGCACCTCGGCTACGCAGCGCACGAACTCATCGGACCCGTGGCGGGTGTCACGGCAGAGCGCGACCGTCGGGTTCTCAAAGGTGCCGTTAAGGTAATCCGCAAGACCCTGCGTAGCCTTGCCGACGGTATAGACGTTCAGCCGGTTGGGGCCGAGACCGAGCTTGCCACGCAAGCCGCCGGTGCCAAACTCAAGATTGCGAAAAAACGAATCTGCCTTTCCAGACTCATCCAGTGCAAGGAGCTCAGCCTTATCGGTGCCTGTCATACAAGACAACCATTTATTAAAAGCAAACTCTACCTGATTAGCTATCAATTCAATTCTTCCTGCATCTTTGGAGTACATAATTAGCAAGCACCGCCACCGGTAAAGACCTCAATGACCGTGAGGAGAACAATCTTCAGGTCCGTGATGGGGCCGCGTTTGGCGATGTACTCGAGATCACGTCGGACCATGCCGTCGAAGTCGGTGTCGTTGCGGTCCGTCACCTGCCACCAGCCGGTGATGCCGGGCTTCACTGCCAAGCGTTGCAGGTCGTACTCCGTATACTCCGCAACCTCATTCGGCAGCGGCGGCCTGGGGCCAACCACGGACATCTGACCCAGAAACACATTCAGGAACTGCGGGAACTCGTCGATGGAGTGCTTTCGGATGAACTTACCGATCTTGGTGACGCGGGGGTCCTCCTTCATCTTGAACATGGCGCCGGCGATCTCGTTCTGCTCCTTGAGCTCGGCGAGGCGCTCGTCGGCGTCCTTGTACATGGATCGGAACTTCCACATGCGGAAAGTAGTCAGGCTGCCGTCGGGGCGGGTCTGGCCCACGCGGATCTGGCTGTAGAAGGGGTTGCCCTCGCTCTCCAGGCGGATAGCGGCGGCAAGAATCAGACCGGGGATGGCGATGGCAGCAAGTACGGCACCGCTGAACACGATGTCGAACGTGCGCTTAATGGCCCGATAGGCCAGGCGCGAGCGGTCCCAGTCCATGATGGATTGCATAGCCTTGTACCGACCGGCGCCCTCACGCCGGCCCATGGCCTGAGCAATGAGCGCCGCCCCCGCGGGCGCATTGCTCTCTGTTACTTCTTTAGCAGCCACAGTCAAACTAACGTCCCCGTTCCCCAAGGATCCCCCAATCGGTAAATTCAAAAATGCGAACAAACAGCCGGTACAACGTCTCCCTTACGTTTTGCTGGGAACGTCCAGCGCAAGCAGCTCCCTAAAAGCGGAGTCGCCTTCACCCACGTCTACCAGGCACCAGCGCTTATGACGGTCGATTTTCTTTACACGAGCCTCTTGCCCCACCAAGGGACCCTGCTCTATGTGCAACACGCCGTCTTCTATGCGCGCAACGCTGTTGCGCACCACGCCGTCGTCGTCCAGCACGCTGCGGTACCAATCTTGCGCATCGTCCGGCATGGGCATGTACGCCCGCTCCCTACTGCCGGCGATGCGACAGCCAAAGCTCAACTGGGCCAAAGCCCTATCGAGCGCGGCGGCATCGTGCGTGGCGACGAAGAAATATTCCTTGTACATAGGTTTGGTTTGGAGCGACCAGGCGCCATCCCGCTTAAACCAGAACTCCTTTTGCATCACAAAAGCGTCCTGCATCAGATTGTGCGGGATAATGCGGCGAACCTTTTCGCAGGTCTCGCGCTCTTTTCCATGGGGGGTGTGGACCAGATACCAGCGGACGCGGCCGTGCTGGCTGGTGGTGGCGCTGCTAAAAGCGCCCGGCAGCTGCTCTTGGCGCCGTGCCGTCTGTCCCATGTTCTCGCCCCCTCTCTGGGCTTTACGATGTACGCAAATGCAGGGGCGTTTAGAACAGGCTTCTCGCTCGGAGCTAGGCGCAGTCGCAAAAGTACAGGTTTTTGTATCTTTCGATAGATGACATTATACGAGCAATTATTCAGCGTTTGCCCAGATTACGCAAAATGTACTGCTAGTAGGTACATCTCCATACCCCTCTACAAAAACCTGTACCTTTTTGTGCAACAAAAAAAGCCGCTCAACCTGCGGCTTTTCTTATTTCGGCATGAAAAAAGGCGACCGCCCTTTGTGGACGGTCGCCTTTGTTAATTGTTGTGAAGTTTGCCTTAGGCGCGAGTCTTGATCTCCTCGGTCACCTTGGCAACAAACTCGTCAACGCTCATCTGAACGGTCTCGTTGGAGCGATCGCGGACGGAGATGTTGCCGGCCTCGACCTCCTTCTCGCCCAGGATGAGCATATAGGGCACGCGGTCGATGCTGCGGGCCTCGCGGATCTTGTAGCCAATCTTCTCGTCGCGGTCGTCACAGACCACGCGGATGCCGGCCTCCTCCAGCTTGGCGCACACCTCGTGAGCGTAGTCGCGGCTCTTCTCGGAAACCGGAAGTGCCTTAACCTGCACGGGGGCCAGCCAGGTGGGGAACTTGCCGGCAAAGTGCTCAATCAGAATACCGATGAAGCGCTCGATAGAGCCAAAGCATACGCGGTGCAGCATGATGGGGCGCTTCTTGGTGCCGTCGGCGTCCACGTACTCCAGGTCAAAGTTGAGCGGCATCTGGAAGTCGAGCTGCACGGTGCCGCACTGCCAGGTACGGCCGAGCGAGTCCTCCAGGTGGAAGTCGATCTTGGGGCCGTAGAAGGCGCCGTCGCCCTCGTTGACCTCGTAGTCCATACCCAGCTTCTCCAGAGCGGTACGCAGGCCCTCCTCGGCGCGTGCCCAATCCTCGTCGGAACCCATGGAGTCCTCGGGGCGGGTGGAAAGCTCAACGTGATACTTAAAGCCAAACTTCTGGTAAACGGAGTCGATCAGGTTGACCACGCCCACGATCTCATCGGTCAGCTGGTCGGGACGCACAAACAGGTGGGCGTCGTCCTGGTTAAAGCAGCGCACGCGGAACAGGCCGTGCAGGGCGCCGCGCAGCTCATGGCGGTGCACCAGGCCAATCTCGCCGGCGCGGATGGGCAGCTCGCGGTAGGAGTGCGGCTTGGAGGCGTACACCAGCACGCCGCCCGGGCAGTTCATGGGCTTAATGCAGTACTCTTCGTCGTCGATGACGGTGGAGTACATGTTGTCCTTGTAGTGGTCCCAGTGGCCCGAGGTCTTCCACAGCTGCTTGTTCATGATGAGCGGCGTGGAGATCTCCACGTAGCCGGCCTTGTGGTGGATCTCGCGCCAGTAGTCCAGCAGCGTGTTCTTAAGGATCATGCCGTTGGGCAGGAAGAACGGGAAGCCGGGGGCCTCGTCGCGCATCATAAAGAGGTCCATCTCGCGGCCGATCTTGCGGTGGTCGCGCTTCTTGGCCTCCTCCAGCATGTGCATGTGCTCGTCGAGCTCTTCCTTGGTGGCAAAGGCGACGCCGTTGATGCGGGTGAGCATCTTGTTGTCCTTGTCGCCCTTCCAGTAAGCGCCCGAGACGCCGGTGAGCTTAAAGGCCTTCAGCGCCTTGGTGTAGCAGATGTGAGGGCCGACGCACATGTCGATGTAGTCGCCCTGCTGGTAGAAGGTGATGCGGGCGTCGTCGTCCAGGTCGCCGATGTGCTCGACCTTGTACTTCTCGCCGCGCTCCTCCATAAGGGCGATGGCCTCGGCGCGGGGCTTCTCGTACACGGTGAACTTGAGGTTCTCCTTGACGATCTTCTTCATCTCGGCCTCGATCGCGGGGAAGTCGTCCTCGCTGATCTTGACGCCCTCGGGCAGGTCGACGTCGTAGTAGAAGCCGTTGTCGGTCGCGGGGCCGTAGGCAAAGTCGGCCTCGGGGTACAGGCGCTTGATGGCCTGAGCCATGATGTGCGCGGCGGAGTGACGGATGACGTGCGTGACCTCGTCCTGCGGGAGCTCGGCCACCGAACCGTCATTGTAGAGTGCCTTCATGGGTATGTTTTCTCCTCTCGGATGCCTGATGCAAGTGCGCGCGATGCGCTCGGCGTTTTTGACTTGCATCATTATAGGCAGGTTGCCTTGGTATACAAGCGCCCGCCGCACCTTAATGGCACGGCGGGCGTTTTTCTACGCATGCTTCATCGTGTGGGCGGGGCGCGGGGTGCGCGTGGCTTGCGCGGGACGCACGGTACCCGTGGCTTGCGGCCGGCCAGGCGATGGATGCGTTACTGGATGCGAGTTCGGCAGTAGGGGCAGACCTTCCAGTGCGCATCGAGCGGGCGATGACAGCTGGGGCATACGTTGCGGACCTGGGTATCGCACACCGGGCAGACGACGAAGTCCTTCTCGATGGGCGCGCCGCACTGCGGGCAGGTTCCGTACTGGGCAAGCTGGCGCTCGCGCAGGGCCATGTCCAGCTCCTGCTCCTCGCGGTCGGACGCGTAGGAGTGCGGGCGCAGGACCAGGTAGGCGATGAGACCCACAAACGGGATGAGGGCGATGATGCCCCATGCCACGTAGGCGCTGGCGCCGCGGCGGCGAGCGTCGATGAACACATAGACGACCGACAGCACATACAGGGCGATGATAAAGCCAACGAAGGCATAGACGACGCCCATAAGCTGCGGTGACATGAGCTCAGAAATGTACTTGGACATTGGGGTGTATCTTTCGGAATATTTACAGTCTGGTTAAGTTTACCACGGGGTTTGTTTATATGGGACCACGGCTAGGGGCGGGGCTGGCGCGGACACAAACATCTCAATCTGTAACAGTTACTCGGCTAAAACAGTCCCAGACGTTACAGATTTAGACAAACCCTTCTCTCCCCGACTTAAACCTCGATCTGTAACATCTAGAACCCAAAAACAGTTCTTACTGTTACAGATCGAGACAACCAGAATCCGTCGGAAAGATTGTCTCGACCTGTAACAGAAAGGAACCAAAAACCCTGCCAGCTGTTACAGATCGAGACATACGAGTAACCCGACGGGCTACCGTCTCGATCTGTAACACGTAGGACCGCAATTCCCCGCCTATCGTTACAAATCGAGATGAACGTGCGCCTGTGGACGCAGCATCTCAATCTGTAACAGGTAACGGCGACGACCGCGATGTTTGGTGGGAAGATCTCGCGGTCTAACGTGGCCAGCATCCGTGCTGGGCCAGCCCGCGCCTGCCGTTGGCGGGTGTTGCAGGGCTGTTCGCCGCATTGCCGTCGCACTGGGGGTGTGCAGACCCTAGGATAGTCTTATTGACGGCCTGTCAACTCGTCTGGGAGGCACTGTGACAGAAACGTTTGATATCGCGATTGTCGGCGCGGGCATCACCGGGTGCGCCATCGCGCGACAGCTCGCGCGGTTTGACCTGTCCATTTGCGTGGTCGAGGCGACCAACGACATCGCGCTGGGTGCGTCGAAGGCCAACGGCGGCCTGGTGCACGCCGGCTACGATCCGGCGCCGGGCACCGTAAAGGCGCAGGTCAACGCCCGTGGCTGCGAGTTGTACGGAACGTGGGCGCAGGAGCTGGGCTTTCTGTTCTGCCGCACCGGGTCGATGGTGTTGGGCTTTAACGACGGGGGCCGCGCGCATCTGGAGCAGCTGCGGTGCAACGGCCTTGCCAACGGTGTGCCCGAGCTGTCAATCGTCGGACCCGACCGCATCCACGAATTAGAGCCGCGCGCCAGTGCCGATGCAACGAGCGCGTTGTGGTGCCCCTCGACTGGGTTTGTCGACCCGTTTGAGGTTGCCATCGCCGCGCTGGAGAATGCCGTGGCCAACGGGGTGACGTTTATACGGTCCGCGCCAGTGGAAGCGATTGAGGTTGCTGGCGGCGAGGTGACCGACGGGGCTGTGCGCTTTACGCTGGTGACGCCTGCCGGCGAAGTGCGCTGCCGCTATCTGATCAACGCCGCGGGCAACGGTGCCGCGGACATCTCGCATATGGCCGGCGCCGAGGAGTTCCAGATGGTCTGGCGCCAGGGAAACATTGTGGTGCTGGACAAGGAGCCGCACACGCTCATGCCGCTCTATCCCGTGCCCACGCCGGTGTCCAAGGGCGTTATCGTCACGGGTACCGTACACGGCAACACCGTGATCACCGCGACCGCTGCTGTGCGCGATCCGGGCGACACGCAGACCTATGCGAGCGATGTGAACGCGCTGCTGACCGGCGCGCGCAAGCTGGTGCCCGATCTGGATACGCGCCGCGTGGTGCGCGCATTTGCCGGCGGGCGTCCGGTCATTCAGGGAACGAACGACTTCTTTATTGGTCAGTCGGCCGTGGTGCCGGGGCTGTTCCAGGCGGCGGGCATTCAGTCGCCGGGAGTAGCAAGCGCGCCGGCCATTGCCGAGCGCATGGAGCACGTGATGCGCGAGGCGGGCGTGGAACTGCACGAGCGGGCGGACTGGAACCCGATTCGCCGCGAGCCGGACGACTTTGACCGCGCACCGCTGGCGCGCAAGGAAGAACTCATTGAGTCCGATCCCGCGTGGGGGCAGATTGTCTGCCGCTGCGAGACGGTGCCCGAGGCCGAGATTGTGGCCGCGATTCGGCGCCGCCCGGGTGCAATTTCGGTCGAAGGTGTCAAGCGCCGCTGCCGCGCCGGCATGGGTCGGTGCCAAAGTGGCTTTTGCCAAAGCCGTGTGGTGGCGATTCTTGCCCGAGAGCTGGGCTGTGACCCCAGCGAGGTACTGTTGGAGGATGCCGGTTCTTGGCTGGTCGAGGGTCCGCTGAAGGGGGTGCGCTAGGATGGCGAAATTCAAATCGAGCGCGATTGATTGCGGCGTCGTAGAAGCCGTACAAACGCAGGCGTTCGACGTGGTCGTTATCGGCGGCGGACCTGCCGGCATGGCGGCCGCGCTGGCCGCGCATAAGACAGGCGCACGCGTGGCCATCGTGGAGCGCGAGCAGCACCTGGGCGGCATCCTCCGCCAGTGCATCCACCCCGGCTTTGGCCTGTCGCACTTTAAACAGGAGCTCACCGGTCCCGAGTACGCGCAGCGCTTTATCGACCAGGTGCACGCAACCGACATTGCGCTGTTCCTGGACAGCATGGTGATTGGGATTAATTCGGGCGAGGGCGCGCCGGGCAAGGGCGAATCCACACTCCACACCGTCACGCTCATGAGCCCCGATGGCATGTTGCAACTCACCGCACGCGCCGTCGTGCTTGCCATGGGCTGTCGCGAGCGCACCCGCAGCGAGATCAAGATCCCCGGCAGTCGTCCCGCCGGCGTGTTTACGGCCGGCCTTGCGCAGCGATACATCAATATCGAGAACCTCAAACCCGGCTCGCGCGCCGTCATTTTGGGTTCGGGCGATATCGGGCTGATCATGGCACGTCGCTGCACGCTCGAGGGGATTTCGGTCGAGGGCGTGTACGAGCTCATGCCGTACGCCAACGGTCTGCGCCGCAACGTCAAGAACTGCCTGGACGACTTTGGCATTCCGCTGCACCTGTCCACCACTGTCACACGCGTGATCGGCCACGACCGCGTGGAGGCCGTCGAGGTGAGCCAGGTTAACGAGCACCTGGCGCCCATTCCGGGGACCGAGCGCATTGTTCCGTGCGACACGCTGCTGCTTTCGGTGGGCTTGATTCCCGAGAACGAGCTTTCGGTTGCCGCGGGCGTAGAGCTTGACCCGCGCACGCGCGGCGCCGTGGTGGACCAGAGCCTGCAGACGGGCGTGCCGGGCATCTTTGCCTGTGGCAACGTGCTGCACGTACACGACCTAGCCGACAACGTGACGCGTGAGTCCGAGAGGGCTGGCGCAGCTGCAGCGGCGTACGCGCTGGGGGCCGGCGCGGGCGCCGTTCCGGATTGCGAGCTCACCGTCTCCCCTGCCGGCATTGCGGGATACGCGCTGCCGGGACGCATTACGGCTGTGGCACTCACCAGACTCAACTTCCGTGTGCGCCGACCGGTCGATGCCGCCCGCGTGAGGATCTTGGCCGACGGCGAGGAACTGTTCGCCGGCAAGGTCCGTGCGTTTAAGCCGAGCGTAATGGAGAGTTTCCCGCTACCGGCAAAGGTGATTCAACGTGCACTCGACCTGGGTACCAGCGAGATTGTCCTGTCCGTTGACCCTGCTGAGGGGGCGTAAAACTATGAGCACAAACGCAATCGAGACGCTGAAGTTCAACTGCACCACTTGCCCATCCGAGTGCCTTCTGACCGTAGATGTAGAGCGTGACGCAGACGGCGCCGTGGCAGAAGTGCGCTCCGTGACCGGCAACAGATGCCCGCGTGGTGATAAGTTCGCACATCAGGAGCTCACCTGCCCCATGCGCGTACTCACCACCACCGTGGCCGTATCCGGAGGCGACGAGGCGTTGCTGCCCGTGCGCACGGCCGAGGCCATCCCGCTCGAACTCCACGCCCAGGCGATGGACCTCATCCGCGGCCTAGTCGTCAACGCCCCCATCCGCATGGGCGACGTAGTCCTGCCCAACCTCCTAGACACCGGTACCGACCTCATCGCCAGCATGGACATCGACCGAGCCCAAGTAGCTAATTAGGGACGGGGCTCTTTTAGCTACCCCACCATCCACCCCGCCCTCCTCCGCAGTTGCGGTGAAAT